>Ga0209166_10001188_pt1 | contig 22515 bp, 25 predicted proteins | sample Coa_R1_3_FD_187151 | JGI IMG/M metagenome (GOLD analysis project Ga0209166, IMG submission 187151) | Surface soil microbial communities from Centralia Pennsylvania, which are recovering from an underground coalmine fire - Coalmine... | ecosystem: Environmental > Terrestrial > Soil >... | reverse complement strand
CCGAATTCGAGCTGGCCTGTCAGCAAAAACAGCTCCCACTGTTCGTGCTCCCGCCGAAGTCACCGAAACTCAATGCCCATGTCGAGCGTTCCCACCGCACCCACCATGAAGAGTTCTACCAAGTGCACGCCGATTCGGACCAGCCCCTCCGGCTCAATCACCAGCTACGCCATTGGGAACACACCTACAACTGCGTCCGCCCTCACCAGTCGCTCGCCTACCTCACCCCACTGGAATTCGTCACCCGCTGGAAAAACAACCGACGAAAGGCAAAGTGTCACTAATCTACTGGACGAGTACACTTCGTTGACGCTGTACCCGCTTCGCCCCTATAATTGGGGTTTGTCTTTACAGCTTGGAGGGCAGATGTACGCCGTTATTCAAACCGGGGGAAAGCAGTATCGTGTCGCACCGGGCGACACCATTCGCATCGAGCGCGTTTCGGGCGAAGTCGGTGAAAAGGTGACGTTCGGCAAGGTTCTCGCCGTTCACACGGAGGAAAAGAAGGTCGTCCTGGGTGACGACGCTTCCAAAGCCAGCGTAAGCGGCAAGATCATCGCGCAAGGCCGCGCCAAAAAAATCACCGTCCTCAAGTTCAAGAAGGGCAACCAGTACAAAATTTCTCGCGGCCACCGGCAGAATTTCACGGCCGTCCAAGTCAGCGAAATCAAGCTGTAATCTCTTTCAAACCGAAGCTGTTCGGCTTGGGTTTTCTGAGAAAAAAGTCTTCAAGGAAAAAGGAAATTCGTCATGGCACATAAGAAAGGCGGCGGCTCCTCTACAAACGGCCGCGATTCTCACGGACAAAGGCTGGGCGTCAAGCGCTTCGGCGGACAGCTCGTCAACGCGGGCACGATTCTGGTGCGCCAGCGCGGCACGCGGCATCAGGCTGGCGAAAACGTCGGCCAGGGCAAGGACGATACGCTCTTCGCTCTCGTCACCGGCATTGTGAAGTTCACGGACAGAGGCCGCCACGGCCGTTTCATCAGCGTCCAGCCAGCCGGTCAAACCGGGCCCGCAGCCAACTAATCGTTCGCGTTCCTCGGGGAATTTTCCGTCCGGTTCGTTTCTTGCGCCGTCCGGTTTCTCACGGACGGCATTTTTTTCTGGCTTGCTCACTCTCCGGAGACGCAGCTCAACGGACCGTTTGGAAAAAACTTTTTGTATGCGCTGCGGCCGTGGGCGGGGATGATGGCCAGGCCGGGCAATTGTCGGTGGAGGTTGTAAAGTTGGGCCACGACTTGGTTTGCTAGGACCGGATCGTCATCGCTGTCCCGCAGGATGAGTGATTTGCCGACGCGCTCCTCAAAGCCGCGCTCATCGTCCACCGCGTCGCCGACATAAAGGAAGAACTTTCCGGGTCCGACGATAACGAAGATGCCGACGCTTCCCGGAGTGTGGCCATGCAGAGGAACGACGACAACCGATCCATCGCCATAGAGGTCCAGGCTCTCGCCGAATCCGTCATACGGCTGAGGGTGAAACGTGAGAGTAGGCGCGCCAGCGGGCGGGAATTTCGCGACATGCGCAGCGATGATGAAACCTTTAGCTTGGACGTCGCTGCGGTTGGCGAACAAGATTTCTTCGCGAGAGAGCAGCACGGGAACAGGCGGCAGGTCCATCAAGCCGCCGGAATGATCGAGATGCGCGTGCGACAAAATGACCCAGCGAATTCGGGAGGGATTTTCGCCCACGCGTTGGAGGAGGGCGGGAAGCGGAACATTTGGCGTCAACTGTCCGGCCAAGGATCGGAGTTTGAACCAGGTGAGGAATGGGAAGCTGCGAATCTCTTCATTGAAGTGGCTCGAGTTGCCGGTATCAATCAGCAAGTCGCCCGCGGGATGACGAACGAGAATGCTTCCTGCCGTTGAGCCGAAGGAAAAATTGCTGAAGGTTTTGCCAGTTTCAATCCAGCAGGCGGAGAGTAGCGGCGTGGGCATTTCAATAACGATGGGAAAGGGAGACGGCTTGAGCGGCGGCAACGGAGTTCGCCGGAAGTACAGTACATAAAAAGCCGTACCGATTACCGCAACTGCGATGGCCAACAGAAGCGCGAGTCGCTTCAACCATTTGCCGGTGGCGGGCATTGTTTGTGGGCTCAGAACTGCTAACGCAATTTCGACCGGTGATGCGGTAACGATCGTTTGCTTATGCTATCGTTTTTAGACGTGGCCGCCTAGCGGTCACCGTTTGTGGAGCGTGATTCTCGTGTTTGTTGACGAAGCAAAAATTCTGGTGAAGGCCGGCGACGGCGGACACGGCTGCCTTGCGTTTCGCCGTGAAAAATACGTACCGCGCGGCGGGCCGTCAGGCGGCGACGGCGGACACGGCGGCAGCATTTACCTGGAAGCGAACCCCAACGACAACACCCTTCTTCGCTACCGCTACAATCGCGAATTCAAGGCAGACCGCGGACGGCACGGCGAAGGCTCGAATTGCAGCGGTCATTCCGGCGCGGACATGATCCTCCAGGTTCCCGTCGGCACGCTGGCGTACGACGAACAAACGGGCGAAACTATTGCTGATCTGGCCGTCCCTGGACAACGCATACTGATCGCGCAAGGTGGTCGCGGAGGCCGCGGCAATCAACATTTTGCCAAGCCCTGGCATCAAGCACCTCGCGAACATGAGGATGGCTTTCCCGGCGAGGAACGCCATCTTCGTCTCGAACTGAAGCTCCTTGCCGATGTCGGTCTCGTCGGCTTCCCGAACGCCGGCAAATCCACGCTCATCTCGGTGATTTCCGCGGCGCGCCCCAAAATCGCGAACTATCCGTTCACCACGCTTGAGCCGAATCTTGGCGTCGTCAATGCCGACGGCGGCACCGGTGGGCACGGCACCGAGCTGGGCCGTACCTTCGTCGTCGCGGATTTGCCCGGGCTGATCGAAGGCGCGCATCTGGGCGCCGGCCTCGGCATTCGATTTCTGCGCCACGTCGAACGCACGCGTCTCCTCGTCCATCTGATCGACACGAGCGATTCCAACGTGGATGATCCGGTCCACTCGTTTCAAGTCATCAACGGAGAGCTGGAAGCCTTTAGCCCTTCGCTCATCGAAAAGCCGATGATTGTCGTAGCCACGAAGCTGGATGCCACCACCGACCGCACGCGACTCGAAGCGCTACGGAACTTTTGCAAAGAGCGCAAACTTGAATTCCACTCCATCTCCGCTGTTGCCGGTGACGGCGTGAAGGATCTAGTCCGTTCCATCGCCGACGCCCTCGACAAGATTCCTCGCCCGGCGCACGAGACTACTTTGGATTTGTCCGCCACTCCAAACGAAATTGACGAGAACGCGCCCGCGCACGATTCGCACCCGGCGCCAATCAAGAATTCGTGAGAAAATCAATCATAATGTCCTCTCGGGAGGCGCATTGACCACAGCGCAGGCGCATCGCACCGCCGCAAAGCATCATCCGCGCCGTATCGCGCTGTTTGGCGGCTCCTTCGATCCCATTCATAATGGCCACCTCGGCGTGGCCCGCGCCGCCGACCGACGCTTCAATTTCGACGAAATTCATTTCATTCCCGCGAGCCGGCCGCCGCACAAACTCAAACAACACCTGGCGCCGTTCCCGCACCGCTTCGCCATGCTTTCTCTTGCTTGCGCCGAGCATCCGCATTTCGTTCCTTCGCTTGCGGAAGCCGGCGAAGACTTCAGCGGCACGCAGCTTCACTATTCCGTGGATACGGTGCGCTATTTCCGGCATGCCTATAACGCTCCTGGCGACCGCATCTACTTCATTGTTGGCGCCGACGCTTTTCTCGACATTCCGCTGTGGAAGGAATACGAGACGCTTCTCGGCCTTTGCGATTTCATCGTCGCGAACCGCCCGGGAATTCGCGCGGAGGCCTTGCGATTGGTCATTCCGCCGGACTTGATTGCTCGCCGCGACTCGAAGAAAGATGCCGAAACACCGGCCTCGCAAGTGGTCGCGCATCTTCACGGCACCAGCGTTTATCTGCTGGATTCCGTTTCGGTTGACGTTTCCGCCACGGACATCCGCCGCCGCGCGAACCGCGGGCAGTCCATTCATGGGCTTGTCTCCGTGCGCGTCGAGGAATACATTCTTAAACAAGGCCTATACCGGTGAAATTGGATTCTTTGCCGCAAGGCGTCCGCCTGGCTGTTGCTGCGGCGCAAAACAAAAAAGCTTCCGGAATAATCGTTCTGGACCTCAGCGGCGTCGGCGCCTTCACGGACTACTTCGTGATCTGCACCGGATTCAGCACGCCGCAAGTGCAGGCCATCTGCAGCGAAATCGAGGACCAGCTCGAAAAGCATCTTAAGCGCTCGCCGAAACACCGCGAGGGGCGCGGCTCCGCCGATTGGTCGCTCATTGATTTCGGCGGCTTCATCGTGCACGTGTTCAGCGAGCAAGCGCGGCGTTATTACGACCTGGAACGCCTCTGGCGCACTTCGCCAAAGCTCGAGATTCCCGACGAACCCGGCGCAGCCACGCGACCCCTTTCTTTCGGGGAGCCGCCAGCCGCCGGAGAAGCCTATTCCAAATGAGCACGGAGCGATTGCCGTGGATCGCGGAAGATCCAGCATCGCTGCGGCTTATTGAACTGGCGCAAAAGGTGGCGACCGCTGCGACGACGCTGCTCATCAGCGGTGAAAGCGGCACCGGCAAGGATCATCTCGCCCGGCTCGTGCACGAACTTGGGCCGCGCCGCGACGCGCCTTTTTTGAAAATTGATTGCGCGAGCCTTCCGCCAAATTTGGTGGAAAGCGAACTCTTCGGCCACGAACTTGGCGCGTTCACCGGCGCCGTCGAGCGCAAATTGGGCCGCCTGGAACTCGGCGGAGCGGGCACGATCGTTCTCGATGAAGTCGCCGCACTCACGCCCGCGGCGCAAGGCAAATTGCTGCGCGTATTGCAGGAGCGCACCTTCGAGCGGCTCGGCGGAACGGAAACTCTGCGCATCGAAGCGCGGATCGTGGCCTTGACGAACGTAGATCTAACGGCCGCGGTAGCCAGCGGCCACTTTCGCGAGGACCTGTATTTCCGGCTGAACGTTCTCGCTCTTACCGTGCCGCCGCTGCGCGAGCGCCGCGCGGACATTCTTCCGCTTGCCGATCATTTGTTGGCGACGCTGCGCTCCATCCACGGCCACCCTGGCTCGCACTTGAGCGAGGCTTCCCGCCGCATGCTGGCGATCTATGCATGGCCCGGTAACGTCCGCGAACTGCGCAACGCCCTCGAACGCGCCATTGTTTTTTCGCGCGGCGACACGCTCGAACCCGGCGATTTTCCCGACAATATTCGCGCCGCCGCTTCCGGAGCCGCCGGTTCCACTGCGGGCCTGCGGTCCCTCGAAGAGGTCGAACGCGAGGTCATAGCCGCCACGCTCGAAGCGACTCACTACAAAATCAGCCGCGCCGCCGAGGCGCTTGGCATCAGCCGCAAAACCCTGCTCGAAAAGCGCAAAAAATACGGTCTGAAGTGAAAATCCGCCTGCTCATGCTCGGCAAGACGCGGCGCTCGGAGATGCGCGCGGTGATCGACGATTACGTGAAGCGCATTGGCCGTCAAGCGCCCATCGAGGTTACCGAGGTTCGCGACGGAGAATCAGCCATCAAGAAACTCGACACGGATCGCGCCGCCACAGCGGTACTGCTGGATGCCCTCGGAAAAAATTTGGATTCCAACGCGTTTGCAAAGTGGCTTGGCGAGCTCCGCGATCGCGGTACGCGAGAGCTGATTTTCGTTTGCGGCGACGCCGATGGTTTCCCCGCCGCCCTCCGCGAACGGGTTCCGCAAAAAATTTCTCTCAGCGCCATGACCTTCTCTCACGAGCTTGCGCGCGCCATGCTTGCCGAGCAGCTCTACCGCGCCTTCGCCATCCTTTCCGGCAGCCCCTACCCGAAATAGCGGCTCTGGTGTAAAACCTTAGGACCATGGCGATCCGCGTTATTCCTGACGAAGACCAGCCCTCCGCGGCGATTGAGATTTCGCTTGCAACACCGCTGCCCGATTACGATTTGCTCCAGCCCGACCAGCCCACGCCTCGCGACGTTGACCTCCTTCTCGTTTCGCAGGGCTTTCGCGATCTTGTGGATGACGCCCGCGGCGTTTTGATGGACCTGCTGGCCCACCCTCCCTTCCAAGCCAACTCGCCGGAGCATGCAAATCTCGATTTCACCCATTCCGCGCCGCTCGCATTGGAACTCACGCAGCTTACCGGCGCGATCTGTCCCGGAGACGACGAGGTATACCGTCCCGGCCTGTGGATCGTCCTGCGCGATCCGCACGCCAAGCCAAAAACGACGCTTCCCTCCGCAACCCAGGAACGCATCACCGCCATCGCCGCCGAATTAGCGAAGCGTCTCGGACTCTCCTGAGCTGCGATGCGGCGATTTTTTTCTTGACGGTTTGGAAGGCGTGGCATACCGTTGCGGTCAATCGGCGGTCTGCGATGTGGAAATTCCCTCGGAACCCTGGTTGGGCGGACCCCGTCAAACGCGAACATTTTGAAATACAGGAGTCTCCATGGAACGTCCCACGGGCGTTACGATCCTTGCGGTACTGTATTTTATCGGCGCCGCCTTTTTTGCTCTTTGTGGAATTCTCTTCATTGTCGGCGGATCCATGCTTTCGGGGCTGGCTCACGGCGGCGGACCGGGATCGGCACTCTTCGCGATGGGGGGAGCCGTGGTGGGCGGCATCTTTCTGGTCCTTGCAGTGCTGAATCTGGCCATCGGAATTGGATTCATCAAGCTGCAGAACTGGGCTCGCGTCGTTGCCATCATCCTGATTGGAATCGGGGTGGTCTTCGGCTTGCTCAGTATGGCGAGCCTGCTCGCGCATTTCATGATGTTTGTGCTGGTGGTCCGGCTGATTTTTCTGGCGATCGAGATCTGGATCCTGGTCTATCTGTTCAAGCCGCACGTGAAGCAGGCGTTTGGCGCGACGGGCTTCTGAGGCTGGCAAGATAAATTGAGTACGGGGCGGCGGCGGAACGCTGCTGCGCTGAGTTGTCTTGACCTTTCATTTCACACCCTCCAAAATCTAGACCTTTCCCTGATGCGCTGACTCCGATGGGAAAGGGACTTATGCCGGAAGAAAAAGGACTGCTGATGGTTTATACCGGGCCGGGCAAGGGCAAGACGACTTGCGCGCTGGGCACGGCGTTTCGCGCGGTGGGGCAGGGACTGCGCGTGATGATGGTGCAGTTCATCAAGGGGTCATGGCATTACGGGGAACTCGACGCGGCCAAACTACTGGGCGATGACAAATTTGAGATTCGGCCGATGGGACGGGGGTTCGTGAAAATTGGGGGTGCCGAAACCGATCCTGAAGACATCAAACTGGCGCGGGAGTGCTGGGAAGCGGGGCGGGAAGCGATCTACGGGGGGAAGTACGACCTCGTGGTGTTGGACGAAATCAACTACACGATCAGCTACAAAATGCTGGACGTGGCGGAGGTCGTGGAAGCGTTGAAAAACCGGCCGGAGCGCGTGCACGTGATCTGCACGGGCCGCAACGCCCATCCCCTGCTTGTTGAGCTGGCCGACCTGGTGACGGAGATGCGCGAGGTGAAACACCCGTACACCAAGGGTATACTGGCTCAGCGGGGAATCGACTACTAAAAACCAGAAGTTGGATGACAGATGTTAGAGGTTAGAAAAAAACCATAGGATTAATTTTGGGGCTCATTTTTTCAAGACGCAGCAGCCCAGTGACAATTCTTTCACATGGCCTGGTTCAAGCGGGACAAAAAATCGATCGAACAGACCACGCCTCCCGAAGAGCGCCGCGTGCGCACGGAGGGGCTGTGGGTCAAGTGTGAGTCCTGCAGAACCATCGTTTTTCGCAAGGACCTGGAAGCCAACCTTCACGTCTGCCCGAAGTGCCAATTTCATTTCAAGATGAGCGCGAAGCAGCGATTGGAAATGCTGCTCGATTCGCGCTGGACGGAACACGACGCGGGCATGACGTCCACGGACCCGCTCAAGTTTGTGGACACCAAGCCTTATGCCGCGCGGCTCAAGGAAGCGCGCAAGAAGCTAGGCATGAACGATGCGATGATCAGTGCCGAAGGCAGGCTCAATGGCCGGGGGATCGTCTGCTGCGCGATGGAATTTAATTTTATTGGCGGGTCGATGGGCGCAGTCGTGGGGGAGAAGGTAACGCGTGCCATCGAATTGGCCATCGAGACACGCCAGCCGCTGGTCGTGGTCTCCTGTTCCGGCGGCGCGCGCATGATGGAAGGCACGATCAGCCTGATGCAACTGGCGAAAGTCTCGGCGGCGCTGGCCAAGCTGGACGACGCCAAGCTGCCGTACATTTCGCTGCTCACCGATCCCACTACTGGCGGCGTGACTGCCAGCTTCGCCATGCTGGGAGACATCAATATCGCCGAACCCGGAGCGCTGATCGGGTTTGCGGGACCGCGCGTCATCGAGCAGACCATCCGTCAAAAGCTTCCCGAGGGCTTTCAGCGCTCGGAATTCCTGTTGGAGCACGGCTTTCTCGACGCTGTGGTTCACCGCAAGGACCTGAAAGCATTTATCGCCAACTCCTTCGATCTTCTTTTGAGCTGAAATGAATTACGAAGCCGCGGTCCGCTATTTGCTATCACTAGGAAGGGAATTGGCCGCGCCGACGCAAGCTGCCGCGGCGAAATTCGACCTCGAGAACATTTTGATTCTTGCGGAGCGGCTTGGCCGGCCTGACCGCGCTTATCCCGCCGCGCATATCGCGGGGACCAACGGCAAGGGTTCGACTGCCGCGTTTCTCGAATCGATTCTGCGGCGCGCTGGATTCAGGACCGGCCTCAACACTTCTCCGCATCTTGTAAGAATCAACGAGCGCATTCGCGTGAACGGCGAAGAGATCAGCGACACCGCGTTTGCCGAAACGTTTACACGCATGCAAGCCATAAATGAAGAGCTGCTAGCCGCGGGCAAACTTCGCGCGCATCCAACCTATTTCGAATGCGTCACGGAGATGGCGTTTGAATACTTTGCGCGCGAGCGGGTGGACTTCGCCGTTTTCGAAGTGGGACTTGGCGGCCGCCTGGATGCCACGAATATTTTGACTCCCGTGGTTTCCATCATCACGCGTGTGGACTTCGATCACGAGAATTTCCTCGGCCATTCTCTCGCGGAGATCGCGGCCGAAAAGGCCGGTATCCTGAAACGCGGAGTTCCAGTCATCCTGGCGGACCAGCGCCCAGAAGCTCTTGAGGTTATTCGCACGCGTGCCAGAGAACTCGGCTGCCCGGTCATCGAAACGGGGACCGCGTTCCGCATCGAAACGGAATGGGTGGAAAACGGCTGCAGCCGCGCGCGCATCCGCGAAAGTGCAACCGGCTGGTCGTTCGAGCTTGCGCCGAGGCTCCCCGGCAAATTCCAGATACAAAACAGCCTCAACGCCGTTGCGGCCGCGAGGTATCTGCAGAAGCGCGGCTATGGCATTTCTGATGACGCGATTGCACAGGGAATCGCCGAAGCCGTTTGGCCCGGGCGGCTCGAAAAGTTCCAGTCGAATCCGGATGTGTACCTGGATGGCGCGCACAATCCCTCGGCCGCGAGAGAACTCGCCGCTTTCTTGGATGAGAATCTAGCCGGCCGTAAAGTCTGGCTGGTATTTGGCGCGCTGCGCGACAAGGCCGTTGATGAAATTGCCGGCATTCTTTTTCCGCATGCCGCCGAAGTGATTTTCACGCAAGCGCGAACCACGCGCGCCATTTCCGTCGTTCAGCTTGCCGAAATCACAGCTCATCATGCCGCCCATTCTGCGATTATTCCCGAACCAGAATCCGCGCTCGAATACGCGCTAGACCGAGCCGGCTCGCACGATGCAATCATCGTTGCGGGGTCGCTCTACCTGGTCGGCCAGCTGCGCCACTACTGGAAAAACCGGGTGCAGGTCGCGGCGCATTGAAAAACACCGTAGAATATCCGGCTTGGGTTCCGGTGAAGTGCTGGAGCGCTGGCGTTTAGGGCAGCGTTTGTTCGTCGGCACAATGGATCGCGATGGAGCAGAAGAGTTCGAAGAAACAAAAGCGGGCGAAGGAACGAAGCCGCGGCGAAGTGCATCCAGAAGCGCACTCGCTCGTGGGCATTATCATGGGCTCGTCTTCCGACTGGGAGACGATGGAACATGCCGTCAACACACTTAAAGAGTTAGGCGTGCCACACGAAACGCGGGTCGTTTCCGCGCACCGCACCCCGGATCTTCTTTTTGAGTATGCGGCGAGCGCCGAGAAGCGCGGCATAGAAGTGATTATCGCGGGCGCAGGCGGCGCAGCTCATTTGCCGGGTATGACGGCTTCGAAAACAGTGCTGCCTGTCCTCGGCGTTCCCGTGGAATCGAAAGCGCTCAAGGGTCTCGATTCGCTGCTCTCTATCGCACAGATGCCCGGGGGCATTCCCGTTGGGACGCTGGCGATCGGCAAGGCCGGGGCGATCAACGCCGCGCTGCTCGCGGCGGCGATTCTTGGGGGCAAGTACCCGAAGATTCGTGAAGCGTTGCGCAAATTCCGTGCCGCGCAAACCGGCCGCGTTCTCGCCAACCCTGATCCGTCGGCCACAGCGCTTCCTCAGAAAAAGAGGCACCGGAAAAAAGGGAAGCGCGCGTGAGCATCGGCATTCTGGGCGGCGGTCAACTGGGTTACATGCTGGCCCTCGCAGGCTATCCCCTTGGGCTGCGATTCCGCTTCCTCGATCCATCTCCGGAAGCTCCGGTAGGGCGGATCGCTCCGCGCGTCACCGGCGATTTTTCGGATCGCGCCGCGCTGGAGAAATTTGCTCACGGGCTGGAGGTCGTCACTTACGAATTCGAAAATGTTCCGGTGGAAGCGGTCCATTTTCTTGCCAAGAAAGTTAACGTTTTTCCGCCGCCCGGCGCATTGGAAGCCGCCCAGGATCGGCTTCGCGAAAAGCAATTGTTCGAAAAGCTGGGAATTGCCACCACCGATTTTGCGTCCGTCCCCGCGGCCTCGGACCTCGATGTGGCACTGAAAAAGGTCGGGCTGCCAGCCGTGTTGAAGACTCGCCGCATGGGATATGACGGGAAGGGCCAATGGATCCTCAGGACACAGGAAGATGTCAGGACTGCCAAGGAGGGATTGCCCAGGCTGCCCTTCATCGCGGAGCGTTTTGTCCCGTTTACCAGGGAGCTCTCCGTAATCGCCGCGCGAGGTAAGTCTGGCGAAATCGCGTATTATCCGCTCGTAGAGAATCATCACCGCAACGGAATACTGCGCCTCTCATTGGCTCCCGCCCCAAGTGTCAGCCCTCCAATTCAAAAAGCTGCCGAGGAAGCCGCGCGACGGGTGCTGGAATCTCTGAGCTATGTGGGTATCCTGGCCATCGAATTCTTCGAATGCGATGGCAAGCTGCTGGCGAACGAGATGGCTCCGCGGGTTCATAACTCTGGACATTGGACGATTGAGGGAGCGGTGACCAGCCAGTTCGAAAACCATCTCCGGGCCATCAATGGTTTCCCGCTCGGTTCAACGACGGCAGTTGGTGCCTCGGCAATGATCAATCTCATCGGGGAATTGCCAGTATCCGCCCAGGTTCTTGCGATTCCGTCCGCGCATCTGCATCTCTATGGTAAGGAGCCCCGCCCAGGCCGCAAATTGGGCCACGTCACGCTCCGGGCGCCCGCTCTCGACCAGCTGACCAGCCGCTTCTCCAGCCTCCCGGCCTTTTTCCAGCGTCCGGACTTCTGTCTGGATGAGCAGAGCAGAAAAAGCCGATCTTCGCGGGGCTAATTGCCACCTTGGTCCGGGCAAGGGTTGGCTGAGTTGCCGCACTCCCTTGCGAATGCTACGATTTGTGGTTCCATGAGCCCCGAAACTCCCATCCGGCCCCGTGTGGGGATCCCCTGGCGAACGTCTGAGGAAGAAGCGCAAAAGAATCGCCCCAAGATGGCCAATTACGAGGATGCCGTGCGAAAAGCGGGGGGCGAGCCGGTATTAGTGTCCCTGAGCGACCGGGTTGAACAACGGCGAGTCCTCCCGACGCTGGATGCGTTCGTTCTGCCTGGAAGTCCCGCGGACGTCGAGCCTGCCGAATATGGCGCTATAAATCACGGTAAATCCGCGCCTGCCGATTTACCCCGAGAGCAGGCTGACCGCGCCATCCTTGCGCACGCCTTTGCCGAGAAGAAACCAGTCCTGGCCATTTGCTATGGCTGCCAGCTCTTGAATGTCTATCTGGGAGGGACGCTCATTCAAGATGTGCGTTCGGAGCTGGGCACGACCACGCCGCACCGGAAGAAGGACCTTTCGCCGGAGGCCAAAGACGATCCGATCCACGGAGCAAGGTTCGAACCGGAAAGCCGGCTGGCGGCGATAGCGTCCGGCGAGCGGGCGAAAATCAACAGTTCGCACCATCAGGCCATCGCCCAGCCGGGAAAGAATCTGCGCGTCACGGCCCACTCAACCGACGGCGTGATCGAGGGCGTGGAATGGCGCGGCGATTCGAACTGGGTCGTCGGCGTTCAATGGCACCCGGAGCGCATGTTAGGAGATGCTTTCTCCGAACGGCTGTTCCGGGACTTCGTTGAGGCGGCTCGCGGCGCGGTTGTCCAAAAGTCTTAAGCTTCTGCTTTCCGATCTTCGGTTTTCAAACAGTTGGGGGGACTGGATGATTTCACTTGCAGGCAAGGCGGCACTCATCACCGGCGGTTCGCGCGGGATTGGCGCGGCGGCCGTCAAACTTTTTGCGCAGGCCGGCGCAGATGTGGTCTTTAGCTACAACAAAGCCAAAGACGCCGCACAACAAGTCGAGCAAGAGGCCAAAAAGCATGGCACACGAGTCGAAGCCTTTAAGGCCGATGTGAGCCGGCACCTGGATAACAAGAAACTGGTCGATCAGTGCATCGCGCGCCTCGGACGCCTGGATATTGTGGTGGCCAACGCCGGAATCTGGAATACCGATGACCTTCCCATCGAGAGCATGAGCGAGAAGCAGTGGGATGACATGATGCGCGTAAATCTGAAGAGCGTTTACTCGATTATTCACTTCAGCGTACCGCAGATGATCAAGCAGAAGTCCGGGAAGATCATTCCCATTACTTCAACGGCGGGGCAACGTGGGGAGTCGTTCCACACGCACTACGGCGCAAGCAAGGGCGGCGTCATCAGCCTTGTCAAAGGCCTCTCGACCGAGCTTGCGAAGCACAACATTCTGGTGAATTCCGTGGCTCCCGGATGGGTCGCGACGGACATGTCCAATCCCGTAATTCAAACGAAAGCAGGAGCCAAGGCGGTCGCGGCGGCGATTCCGCTGGGCCGTGCGGCGACTGCGGAGGAAATCGCTGGGCCGATCCTCTTCCTGGCGTCGGAGTTGGCCAACTTCCTCACGGGAGAGATCATCAATGTTAATGGAGGATCCGTCTTGTGCGGCTGAAGCTCGTCCAGTGCGCGGTGGCTGGTTTGCTCGTTTGCGGGCCATGTGCTTTGCCAGCGTCCGCGCAGAACCCGGACACCATGATGCCGGAGCAGAGCGCCGCCAAAGCCAAACAGATTCTCAGTGATCTTATCAATGCTCGCGGTGGCTCTGGCTATAAGGAAGCGGTCGAAGGGCAGTGCCACGGTACCCGCGCGCAATTCGGCCATAATGGGGATGTCACCGGCTACGTTGGATTCACGGAATATCGCCGCTACCCGGACAAGGTCCGTTTGGAATATTCCGCGAAGAGTCACAATCTGAAAAGCATCATCAATACCGTGATCGGCGTCGATGGTTTGGACTGGTCTCACGGCGGGGTGATCATCGCGCTCTATAACGGCGATCACGGCTGGACACTGGACCGCGGCGGCGTCAGCGAACTGCCGGCCACGGCCATCGCCGACTTTCAGGAGCAGGTCAAGAGAAACATCGACAATGTACTCAGGGTCCGCCTGAAAGAACCTGGTTGGAACTACCGCTACGGGGGCAGCGACACTGTCGATTTGAAGGAAGTGGATTGGGTGGAGCTGACGGACAGCGAGGATCGGACGTTTCGCCTGGCCGTGGATCATTCCACGCACCTTTTGGTGCGCAGCGTGGTTACCACAAAAAATGAAGAGACGCATGAACGGGACGATGACGTCAGCATTTATACGAACTACCAGCTGAAAGACACCGTGTGGACTCCGATGCAAATCAGCCAGGACCACAACGGCCGGCGTACCGCGCAGTTCTTTTACGATTCCTGCAGCTTTAATCCCGGTTTCCCCAGCGATTTTTTCGACAAGTCCTCTCTCCAAAAAAAGACGGCCGAGGCGGGCTTCAAGAAAAATAAGAACGACAAGAACTAGGGCATCGCGCAACAGCCAGTCTGTTTGGGCAGAGACTGCTTAGCGCGGGCATGTTTGCGCGCTTCGCTTTTGTTAGACTTGCAACGCTTCATGAACCTCACTCTCCCTCAGCAACACGCACTGCAATCCGTCTGCGATACGTTCGCGCCTGCATCGGGGAACTGGCCCTCCGCCTCTGAATTGGGCATTCCCGGATCGATTGCGAAGGCTCTTGATTTCAATCCTCGGCCGGGTGAGCGCGCGCAATTCCTGCAACTCCTCGATCTTTGGGACTCGCATCTGCACAGTTTGCTGACCGTAGGCCGGTGGTCTCCGTTTTCCTCGCTTCCGCTGGAAGCACGGATCCGCGTTTTGCTTTCCTGGGCAGACAGCGGACTAAACCGCCGGCGTGGCGCGTTTCAGGCATTGCGAAAAGCAATTGGTTTTCTATACGTGATGCTACCTGGCGTTGACGGCGGGGCCAGTCCGGTCTGGAAAAAATTAGGTTACCCCGGTCCACTCGGTCTGCAACAACCCCGAGCGCGCCACCTAAGGACGCTTACTCCCGCAGTGGATACGGATTTGTCCTGCGACGTTTGCATCATCGGTTCCGGCGCCGGCGGGAGCGTTGCGGCAGCGGTGCTGGCTGAAGCTGGAAAGGACGTGATCGTACTGGAGGCCGGGAGCTACTACGACGATTCTGATTTCGACGGCGCGGAGCTTGGGGGCTTTCAACGGCTTTATCTGGAAGGCGGATTTGCCGCGACCGCGGACCAAAGTGTAGGGCTGCTTGCTGGAGAATGCCTCGGCGGGGGCACTGTCATCAACTATTGCACTTCGTTTCGAACGCCGGAGGATGTTCGTGCCGAATGGGCCGCGGCCGGCGTGCCATGGTTTGCAAGCGATGAATACACGCACAGTCTCGATGCCGTTTGCGCGCGCCTTTCCGTGAATTTGGAGCACAATCGAATTTCCGCGCGCGAACAAGTCCTGCAGCGAGGATTAAACAATCTGGGATGGCATGTGGCGGCCATGCCGCGAAACGTCGTGGGATGCGACCAGGGCAAAGTTTGTGGGTACTGCGGCTACGGCTGCTCGCTTGGCGCGAAGCAATCCAGCACGAAGACATGGCTTGCCGACGCGCAGGCGGCAGGAGCTCGATTGGTTACGGAAGTACGCGCGAATCGGGTTCGAATTGAAGGCGGGGTTGCGACGGGCGTAGAGGCTCGCTCGCGGAACGGTTGCCGCGTCCGTATTCGGTGCAAGGCCGTGGTCGCCGCCTGCGGAGCCATCCACACGCCGGCATTGCTGCTTCGTTCCGGGTTGCGCAACGAAAACATCGGGCGCCATCTTCATCTGCACCCCGTTTCAAATGTTTGCGGAGTTTTTGAAGAAGAGATTCGGCCGTGGGAAGGCACGATGCAGGCGATCTATTCCGATGAACACCGCTTTCTCACGGGAAACTACGGAGTGAAGTATGAAACCACGGCGTTGCAGCCAGTCATCGCCGTGGCCGTTCTGCCCTGGCGAGAACCGGAACACTATCGTTCCTTGCTTGGAAAATTGTCGAAGACAACGGCTATCGGAGTTTTGCTGCGTGATCGCGATGGAGGCCGGGTTACGCTTGATAGCGAAGGCAATCCCGTCACGCATTATGCGTTGTCGGAATTCGATCGCGCACACCTGCGTCGCGGCTTCCTCGGCGCCGCTCGCATTCTGGAGGCAGCCGGCGCGCGGCTCATTTTTTCGCCCCATGCAAAATGGTGCGCTTATGAGCCGGGCCGCGACGGTTCGCTGGATTCCTTCACACGAGCGATGGACGCCGCAGGCTGGGACGCTGGCCGACTCGCGCTCTTTTCCTTTCACATCATGGGCAGCGCCCGGATTGGCGGATCGCCGAAAAACTCGGCCACCAATCCCGACGGAGAAACCTGGGAGGCTCGGAAATTTTTCGTCATGGACGGGTCGTCGTTTCCGAGCGCATCCGGAGTTAATCCCATGATTTCGATCGAAGCTATCGCTCACCGCAACGCCCGGGCGCTGGCGGGGCTGGCCGAGGTATAAGTGCCTTGTTCATAGCTAGATAGCGGCCATTCTGGGAAATCCAACCTTTCTCGAGCTTGCACATTGTAGGTGCCGACCCAAAATTGCGCCTTCCGTCTCTCTCGGAGCCCTTTGGACGCCCGAAGGGTACTGCCGTTGACTAGTGCTATGGTTGCACAGATTTAGGTACCCCTTAGCTATGGGATTTTGCTGGTAAAATGTAATAGTGTAAGTAGGCTAGGCAAGCTGGGAGAGTGTCTCCAGAGCGCCCTGGATGGGTGTCGTTCCAGAATGAAACTGAGTGCCAACTTCGTGTCCTCTCGGCGAAGCCCACGAAATGGCTTTAGTTTGGTGGAGCTTGTCCTCTCTCTGGCTGTGCTCCTGGTATTAACAAGTCTTGCTATCCCTGTAATTGTGCGCTCCTTGCAGTCCTACCAGCTTAATTCCAGTGCCGCGCAACTGGCGGGAATGCTCAAGTTCACAAAATTCGATGCCATTCGGCAAAATACAAAAGTGAGCTGTCAGATCGCGCAGAGCGGGGGAAACTGGTTAGTGTGGGTCGATTCGAATGGCAACCTCGCGGTTGATGGAGCCGAGCCGGAGATGGTGATTTCAGGTACGACCACGCTGCTTCCGGCGGCTTCCGTGCCCAGCCCAAATCCGATTATCGCCGCGCTGGGTCCGGGCGCTTCCGCCTTACCTTGGATGGTTCTTTCAGGGGCTAACACTAGCATCACGTACGACCAGCGCGGGGTGTTGAACTACGTTGGATCCGCGACCATCTACGCGCTCTATCTCGGCAATGCAAGCGATCCAAGTTCCGGTTACCGCGCCATCATAATGCTGCCTTCTGGCGCCGTGCAGGTGTGGGCCTCGTCCAGCAGCGGGAATTGGTGGCGAGTCAGTTGATTTTGCGCTTTGGGAAGAGCGATGACAAATCAGCATAATGTCAAAAAGGGCGCCGGGAGACGGAACCGCCAGGGCGGGTTCACGCTGGTGGAAGTCCTTATGGCCATCGTAGTATTGCTCGTCGGCATTGTTGCCGTCGCGCAATTGGTACCTGCTTCGATCAGCTCCAACTCGACGAATCGCAACGACTCCTCGGCCCTGGTGTTCGCGCAACGGGAGTTGGATCAGTTCATGAGTCAGCCGTTGAACATGTCGATCAGTCCTCCAGCGTTTATAGACGCGCAGGGCTTCAGCTGTAATCTCGGAGATCCGGCTCAGCCAAACGTGGTCGTTGGCAGCCCCGTTGTTGTAATCAATAACCAGCTGGTCCTCGATTTTACCGCCGCGCCGGTGATTGGCTACAGCTTCAGCTATCAAGATCCAAACGACCCCGCCGGCGTGTTATATGACGTTCGGTGGGCTGTCATCACAGCGACAAGTAGCGGCATGGTTTCTTCCAAGCGATTCATCCTGGGAGCGAGAAGGAAAGGCGGAAACGGCATTTACAGGCCCGTAACGCTCGATACGATACTCGAGAAATGAAACGCGCTAAGCACATGCAAGACCAGCGAGGGTTCTCGCTCATCGAAATGATGATCGCCACGGTGATCTTCGTTTTGCTTTGCGGCGCCGCGTTCGCGCTTCTCTCCGTTGCGCAACAGCGGTATCAGACGGAATCGCAGGTGCTGAATTCGTTTCAAGAAGCACGTTTCGGCTTGGACGAAATCGTGCGAGACGTAAATGGCTCGGGCTTTCCTCCGCATAATCAGTTTTCGTTAACTCCTAATGTTCCGCCCGCAAACCTTTACGCGATTACCCCGGTCGCCTGGTCCACCGGCTATCCCAACACTCCCTGCCAGATTGGCACGGGCGGAGCGGGGACCTGCAACACACCAGGAGATTTTGATTTGATCATGGAAAGGGACGTAGACCCTTGGCGCCACGATGGCGTGGAATGGACGCGCTATCAACTTCAGGGGAACATTCTCTCCCGGAGCCAGACTTATAAGGTGGCTGGCGGCGACCCCGATGCGACCACCTCGCCGTCATTTGTTCCTTACGTTCAAAATGTGATGAACAACGCCTCGCCGGCACAAATTGCGCAATTCCAGGCTTCCTATCCGAATATGTTTCCGGGAGGAATCCCCGTACCTGTTTTCCGCTATACCTGTTACACGCCGACCGGATCGCAGCCCTGTCCTTTGGCGGGATCTTCCAATTCTCCCGTTAACGTAACGGACGTGGAGATCACGCTGATTGTCATGGCGCCCACGAACGATGCCCAGAACGGCCTGCCAAGGCTGATTGAATTGCGGGGACGGGGGCATAGCCTCAATCCGATTCAGTAAGGGCCGATTCCGTAAGGCCAAAGAGTAAGGATGAAGAAAGATCGCAAAACGCGCCGCCGCACCGAAGATGGAATCGCCTTGCTGATAGCGATCTTCGTCTTGTTATTGATCAGCGTCGTGGCCATCGCTTTGCTTGTATCCTCCGGCACGGAGACTGCTCTTGGTGCAAACTACCGTGCGTCCTCGGCCGTTTACTATGCCGCACTCGCAGGCCTCGAAGAAGCCCGGGGACGCCTGCTGCCGAAGAATCCAAATTACTTTGGCGCCTCCGTCATCCCCACGCCCTTCCCGCTGGGGCAGACGGTCTACGTTATAAATCGTTTGTCGGGTGAAACGATCGCCCCCTGGGACTCAAGCAATAAGTTTTACGATAAGGAATACTACACCGAGTTCGGCACGCAGGCGTCGAGCGCCGCCTGGCAGTCCGTCAACTCGGTCTGGGACAATAACGTACAGGGCATCCCGGGGCCTGTCTTCAAATGGGTCCGTATCAACGCCGCTACAGAGAAGTCCATTTACTTAGACATTAACTACGACGGCGTTTATGATTCTACTTCGCCGATTTTTTACGATCCAGCCCATGTCGACGCTTCTGGGAATCCGTGGCCCAGCTTGAGTTTGTCGCCGACCTCCTCGCAGGCTCTGGAGATAACCGGGTTGGCCTATTTGCCCGATGGCAGCCAGAAAGTCTTGCAGTACCTTGTCGCTCCAATCGCCGTTAATTTGAATTTTCCCTCGGCTCTGACCATGGATGGCAACAATGTGACATTTTCTGTGCCGAGTTCAACTTCGTTCTGGGTAAACGGAAACGACCAGTTTAGTGTCGGAAGCTGCACGCCGGGCCCCAACCCCATTGTCGGAGTGGGGTACACAAATAGCGGTGATGCCAGTCAGTCGAATATAACGACGGCGATCCCCCCGGCCAATGTCACCCACTTCACGGGTTACGGCGGCACTACACCAAACGTCAGCTACGTGGGAGGCGCCGGGGGGCTTGACGCAAATCTGCAGACTGTGAGCGGACTTGATTCCCTCGTGCAGACCATTACCCAGAATGCGGATGTTGTGATCAACGGGCCGGCAACCCAAAGCAATATGCCTGCGGCAATGTCTTCCACGAATCCCATGACCATCGTCGTCAACGGCGACCTGACGTTTAACGGATGGCATGCTGCGGGGTATGGACTCCTCCTGGTGACCGGTACATTCACCTACGATCCGGATGCTACTTGGAATGGAATTGTCCTGGTGATCGGAAAGGGCATTATCTATTCCTATCAGTTGGGCACCGGCCAGTTCAACGGGGCTTTATTCCTCGCGACCACGGTAGATGCCTCTGGCAATCCTTTGCCGCCGGGATCTCCTCTGGGAGCCCCCTCCTTCAACTTCACATCAGGGGCGGGCAGCTACGGCGTTTACTACAGCAGTTGCTGGGTCAAGTACGTGCAGACCCCTATGACTTATAAGGTTCTTTCCTTCCACGAGATTCCACAATCATAATAGAGACAGGACTTCGCATGAACTCCAGCAAGCTCATCCATTCTCTCGGCCTGCCGTATCTCGCTCTTGCAGGCGCGCTTTTCGCAACGCCAGTGAAATGCCTGGCGGGAGCCTCTCAGCTACAAGAACTGCAGCAATCTCAACAACCACTCCCCCAACAGCAGAATCCGCAGCCATCGTCCCAACAGCCTACTGCGCACGATAAGCAGGCTCCCACGCAACGTAAGGTCTGGACTAACGAGGACTTGATTTTGCTTCGGACACCCGAAGACATCTATCTTCTCGAGAAAGAGGCACGCGAAGCCGCTGAGGCTGAGGCTGAGGCCGAGGCAGCGAAAATAGCGGCTGAAGCAAAGCCCGTAACAGAAGTACCGTTGGAGATAAAACTTCCGACTTCCATTGAGGAAACCCAGTTGCTGCTCAAGAATAAAGAGCAAGAAGTCGCTGACAAGCAAGCCGCGCTTGCCAGTTTGAAGGACGAACTCCCGAATACTGCCACGGAGCAGAAAACTGCGAAGCAGAAGGAAATCGATGTTCTCTCAGCCGATTTGGAAACGGCGGAGAAGGAACGCAAAGCGTTGCAGGACAACTTGGAGCGGCTAAATAAGCCGCCCGGCGCTGCAACCCCACCCACGACAAGCGCGCCACCCCCGCCCGGCACGCCACCGTCTCCGTAGGTCCTTGCCTCGGGTCCTCACTACGAGCGCTGCATTTAATCCTTTCGCAGGGCCGGGCATGACGTGCCTAGAGAAGATCACCGCTGTATAATGCTGGGATGCGTAATGGACAGAGAAGCGCGCCGATGCACGGCACTACGGTTCTGTGCGTGCGCAAAGACAATAAAATCGTGTTGATCGCCGATGGGCAGGTGACCGTGGGCGATCAAGTGATGAAGCACACCGCGCGCAAGACGCGCCGCCTTTACAACGACAAGGTCATTGCGGGTTTTGCGGGCTCGACTGCCGATGCGATTTCGCTTTTCGAGCGTTTTGAAGGCAAGCTTCAGGAGCACTCCGGTAACTTGCAAAAAGCGGCCGTCGAGCTTGCCAAGGAGTGGCGCAAGGATCGCGCGCTGCGGCACCTTGAGGCGTTGCTCATCGTCGCGGACGCTAAATCCACTTTTCTCCTTTCCGGCAACGGCGACGTCATCGAGCCGGATGATGGTTTGTGCGCCATCGGTTCCGGCGGCAGCTTTGCGCTGGCCGCGGCGCGCGCCTTGATCAAGCATTCGAAGCTTGGAGCGAAAGATCTGGCCATGGAAGCGATGCGCATCGCCAGCGAGATTTGCATTTTCACCAACGCCAACTTTACTGTCGAAGAGCTGTAGGGATCGCTTGACATCACGCCGGATCATTTTCGCGCATCAAAAGACTTGGACACCCGGGGATTGCGCACAAAGGGATTGGACATTTCATGACCAGCAAGACCGATAAGGAAATCGTATTCACGCCCGGCGGTAACGGCGCACCGCCCGCGGAAGAACCGGAACTTCTTCCCGCGCTCGACGACATGACTCCGCGCGAAATCGTCGCGGAACTCGATAAATACATCGTCGGGCAGAACGCCGCCAAGCGCGCTGTGGCTGTTGCTTTGCGCAATCGCGTTCGCCGCCAAAAACTTCCACCGGAGATTGCGGAAGACGTTCTTCCCAAGAACATTTTGATGATTGGCCCGACGGGCGTCGGCAAAACTGAAATCGCGCGCCGCCTCGCGCGGTTGGCCGGCTGCCCCTTCGTCAAAGTCGAAGCCTCGAAATACACCGAAGTCGGCTATGTGGGCCGCGACGTGGAATCGATGGTCCGCGACCTCATCGAAACTTCGCTGGATATGGTTCGCGAAGAAAAACTCGACGAAGTCGCCGATCGCGCCGAGCAGGCCGCAGAAGAGCGCGTTCTTGATCTGTTGCTTCCTCCGTCTCCTCCGCCTGCTCCTGGTACCACCGAAGCCGATGCCGCGATGCAGCGCGAGCAAACGCAGCGTACCCGCGAAAAACTCCGCGCGCAGCTTCGCGAAGGCAAGCTCGACCAGCGCATGGTGGACCTCGAAGTTCGCGAGCGCGCCATGCCTTCGTTCGAAATCATCTCCAATCAGGGCGTTGAGGAGATGGACGTCAATATTAAGGACATGCTTTCCGGCATGTTTGGCCAGCAGAAAAAAAAGCGCAAGATGTCCGTCGCGGACGCTTTTGAATACCTGATTCAAGAGGAAGAAAACCGGCTGCTCGACATGGATCAGGTCACGCGTATTGCCGTCGAACGCGCCGAGCAGATGGGCATCATCTTTATCGACGAAATCGACAAGGTCGCCGGACGTGAATCCGGGCACGGGCCCGATGTCTCCCGCGAAGGCGTTCAACGGGATATCCTGCCGATCATCGAAGGCACGACCGTGAACACCCGCTACGGCATGATTCGAACCGATCACGTATT
>Ga0209166_10001187_pt1 | contig 22519 bp, 15 predicted proteins | sample Coa_R1_3_FD_187151 | JGI IMG/M metagenome (GOLD analysis project Ga0209166, IMG submission 187151) | Surface soil microbial communities from Centralia Pennsylvania, which are recovering from an underground coalmine fire - Coalmine... | ecosystem: Environmental > Terrestrial > Soil >... | reverse complement strand
AAGGACCGCCGGCTCCCGCTGCACCACCGCGCGGTCCGGGGTCATGTTGGGCTTGCAGGGTTCCAACCCCAAACAAAACGGTCAGACATAGCGCCAACAGATACGGCTGTTTCAGTGTTGCAGGCTTTCTGACTTTTCGATTCGACATTTTACTCTCCTAATTCTCCTCGGGGTGATTGTGTGTTGTGAGGGAGAACACACAGAGAGAGGTCACCCGCATGTGGCCTTTCCCTCAACAGGAACGGCCCGTGCGGAAAAGATAAGAGTTGTGTTTCAAAGTCCTCCTTTCGCTGGATTTAAAGGCCCGGGCAATTTCTGCCCAGCGGGAGTGTTTTCCGCCTTGCTTGCTCGCGGGCACACCCCTGCGCTCGCTTACGGTTCGCCGTAAGCCCGGCGTTTTCAGCGCCGGCACGCACTCGCCGCAAGCAAGGCGCCTAGCGCTCTACATGCCTGCTCGCGGAGAAACAGCTTCCTTCGTGCGGAACCAATTTTTGGCCGAAGTAATTTTTGCAAGTCCCGCCACTACCACATGGCTTGAGAGGGTTGGTGAACATCTACAGGCCAACTGTGCATGAGCGGATCATGGCCTGCCCGGACTCGCTGCGCTGGCGCCTGGAACGGTTCATGATTTTTCTGGCGACGCCCCACCAATTTGTCTTGCAAAGGTTACAAGACTTGCCTTCTACTGTCGCCAAAACCAACGCCAAAACCGTTTAACCCAGCGTGTGACTTAGGAGCGCCAATGTACGCTATTCAATAAAGCTGTGTCAATAGATTTCTTACATTTCAAATAATTCTTTACATTGTGAGGCCATCCCCGCAGCCGGTCCGTCAAAGCAGCATCGGTGATTGCTCCTATCTGGAGACCGCTTATAACCCGAATCATTTACTCAGACGTTTAACTTAGGAGCGCTAATCTAAAGTATCCGCGAAAGCCGCGTCAATCGGTTTTTGGTAGCAGTCGCAGTTTTGAATTTAGATAAGGGACCGAAACTTTAGGACGATACTTTCGTAACCAGGATCGGGGGCGGAACGAAGGGAACAAAAAACCGCGGATGACGAAGCATCCGCGGTTTGTCGTGCCAGCGACCTGGGAGAAAGTTAGAGCAAGCCTAAGAAGTTCAGACTGCCGGTGTCGCAAAGCGCAGCAATCCTCTATGAATTATTCGGTCGCCGGTCCGCTTGCCGGGGGTGTAGCTGCAAGTGGCGCGCGCCCAAACATGATGCCGGTTTCGACTTCCACCGGCTGCCCGTTCCGCAGGTACGGCCTGAACTTCCATTGCCCCAGGGCGGCGCTGATGGCCTTTGCCTGTTCGGGAAAGGCGCTGAGAAAGTGAATGTGCTTCACCTTGCCTTTTTTATCAATGATGATGCGGACCGGAACAGGGTTAAACCTGCGCTCGGTAAAGACCGGATCAACCCGCTCAATCACGTTGTCCTCACGTGCATAATCCTTGATGCATACCGGGGCGGCGCCCCCGCCCATCCCGGTTGTGGAACCGGCCTCCTCGGGCAACTTCATCTTATCCATGTCCAGGATCAGGCTCTGCAGCAGCTTCGTGTCACGGCTGGTGAGCACCAGCTCCACTGTGTGGCAGCGGATTTGGGTGGCCACGACGTACCAATGCAGCTCCGCCACCGGCGACCAATACCCAAAGAAAGTAAAGGAGTGGCCGGCGATCCTGGTCTCGGTGGGCTTCAGCTCCACTTTGTAGTCGGCCTGCAAAGTGCTCTTGGTGTAATTGATGAGCTCCAGCGCGTTGGCCGCAGGCAGGGGAGTGAAGAACATGTCCTGTGCGGTGATCAAGATACTCCCGCGAGCTGGTCCCTTATATGTCGGCGCAGGCGTGATCTGCGCCAGCACATAGCGGCCGCTATCGGAGGGCGGCGGCCCTTTGTGTTTCTCGATCCAATCCGGGGGAAGCGTGTAGGTCATTCCAAAATACTGGTCGTCGAAGGCGTTGTTGGTTACGCTGCCGCCCTCCGGCAGGGGCGTCACGGAATCGCTGGCGCTCGCCCATGCGCCCTTGACCAGGATGACTCCTGCCGGCACCTTTTGCTTTTCCATGGGATGTGTATTGCTGGAAAAGTCGCCGCCGTTACCTACAGTGTTTTGCGGTCCGGCACTTTGGCCCCAGGCCGGCAACGATATGCAAAAGGCGAGAACGAGCGCGAAACGCAAATATCCAGAATGCATATTTCTCCTTCAACATCCAAAGCAATTTCAGGCCGGTTGGCACGATGGAAAAGCTGGCGAGACACTTTCGCATCTCGCCAGGAAGGCGCCGTAAAACGGTTACAGCGAGCGCAGGAAGTTCAGCAGATCCTGCTGCTGGCTGGGAGACAATGATTGAAAGTTGTCGATCGGGATATCCGCTTCTGAACCGCTGCTGTCGTGCGCGTTGATTGCCTGGATCAGGTCGGTGGTGCGGCCATCGTGCAGGAAGAAGATCCGCTGTCCCAGACCCCACAACGGTGCAGTGCGGAACTGGTCGCCGCCGGCGCCACCTTGCCCCACGTTGTCCGCCAAGCCTGTGCCCATGTGATGGATCTCAAGATCACTGAACAAGTTGGCAGTAGCGTTGCCCAGACCAGGGGTTAAGTGAGAGGCCTGGGTCCGGAGCGACGCCGTGTGGCAAACCGCGCAGCCAATGGCGCTAAACAGCGCGCGCCCATTAGCGATGGAGGTTGCTCCGCCGGGAGTGGTCGTGGACGCAGTAGGTTGATCGAGGAACTGCATGAAGGCATTAAACAACCCGACGTCACTGGCGACGGTGGAAGCGTTGGTGCCATCGGAATGAGTAATGTCCTCGGGGTAGCCGTTCCCGGCGAGGTTCAGGCAGTTAGCCGGAAGCCCGGTGCCGCCGGTGCCGCCATTGCCATCTTCTCCTGGCAGCGGCCGGTCTTGCGTAAACAATTCGTTGGAGATGCCCATTTCCACGTTGTAAGCTTCACCGGCAAAGATCATCAGCGACTTGTTCTGGGCCTTCCAGCCGAAGCGGCTGATAGTGCCATCGTTGCCGTTGTGATTGAAGTCGCCGCCTATGCCGAAATTATTGTTGAGATTGTTGGCCCGGTTGTTCTGCAGGGTTGAATCGTCAATGTTAGCCATCAGTCCCGCGCCAAAGACTGGCGTGGGGATGCGAAAGATGATGTTGCCCGCCGCATTTGCAGCATTAAAGCTGGGTTGTTGCAGGCTGCACGTGCCGGCATCAGCGCGGCCGCTGACGGTGAACAGATCTTCCACTCCGCCATTGGGATTGTTGAGGTTGGCCGTGCCATCGGAGTTAAAGAAGAATGGGAACCGGGCTTCTCTCACCGGACCATTGGCATGGACGAAAAACGGGATAGTGTTGGTATTGCCGCTCACGACCCCGTTGGCAATCACTTGGCTTTGCGGGTTCGGTCCGATGTTGGGGAAGATCGCAGAGGCTGGACTGGTTCCGCCCGGGGCCGGTTGTGAATGACATTGCCCGCACCCGTCCGAGTTGAACCGCGGCCCTAGACCGTTGTTGTCCCCGGTAACGGTTTGTCGCTCGTCGAACTGGGCGAGTCCGGTTTGGAAGAAGGCCAGGTCGTTGGCATTGGCAGTGACCGAAGCAAACGGCTGGCCGGCGTTCACTCCTGTAGTGCTGCGCACTCCTGGATCTGTCTGGGCCAACGCCATTGCGGTGAACAGAAGAGCCATGCATATCAGCATTACAACTGTCTTTGCAAAGAGCAGGGGGATTTTTCGAGACATACTTGGAGTTCCTCAATTCTAAGCTCGCTTCCTTCCAGCGAACTTGGGTGATTTGTGTGTCGCGAGGGAGGAACACACAGAGAGAGTTCACCCGCACGGTGTCTGTCCTGCAGAGTAGGACCGGCTGCCCTGCGGAATATGTTCAGTGGCGCAGACGAAGACAACGTTTTCGCGCGGAACCCAATTTGGCCGAAGAGAATTGTGAAAGTCCCGCCGTTACCACACGGACTCGGGATGGTTGTACAAAGATGGTGCGTGCAGGCCAAACGACGAACTTTGACCCGCCGAGCTTGTGACGCCGGCCCCTAACCATTCCAGCGTCTCACATTAGGAGCGACAATTTATGCCATCGACGAAGCTGTGTCAAACATTTTTTTTACTTAGTAGTACGCGTCCGTTTGGCCATCTGCGAGATGGCCAACACGACAGTGGGTGGGACGCCGGCGCCACTTCAAATTGACCGCTGCCAAGATTTTTTCTTGCATGGCCCGCGATTGCCTGTATATTGCAATTGCGGGCTTGTTCCGGAGTGCACGCCGCTCGAGAGCGCGTTGGTTGAGAGAACAAGGGCCGCCTGAGGAGGTAGCCATAGAAATTGAAAACAGCCGTTCAGCAGCAACCCGCTCCGACGTTTCAGTCTCCCTCGACTTCCAAAAATAAAAATCTGACCTTGTGGCCCCTGGTGGCCGCGACCTTCTTCATGGTTTCCGGTGGAACCTACGGAACCGAAGATACCGTGCATGGCGCAGGATATGCCGGCGCCATTTTGATCTTTCTGATTACACCGGTGCTCTGGAGCCTGCCTACCGCCTACATGATTGGCGAACTGGCCAGCGCGCTGCCCGAGGAGGGGGGATTTTACGTGTGGGTGCGCCGCGCCCTGGGACCGTGCTGGGGATTCCAGGAGGCGTGGCTGTCACTGGTGGCCAGCATCTTCGATATGGCGATTTATCCCGCGCTTTTTGTCGAATATCTGAGCCGCCTGTTTCCCTATTTCGGAATTGGACATCGTGGCGTGCTGGTGGGGCTGAGCATTGTAACCATCTGTGCGCTGCTGAACATTGCCGGAGTGCGCCTGGTGGCGCTGACTTCACTGTGGCTGTTCGTGTTACTCACTTTGCCGTTTGTCGTGCTGATGCTGGTTGCGCTCTGGAAGCATGGCATGTTTACCGGGCAAACCGTACAGAACACCACGCATGTGGGTTTGATTGCCGGCATTCTTGTGGCCATGTGGAACTACATGGGATGGGACAACGCCTCGACCATCGCAGCCGAAGTTGACACCCCGCAAAGGACATATTCGCGGGCCATGTTGATGAGCGTGGCCATCGTAGCGCTCAGCTACGTTCTGCCGGTGGCGGCCATGGCTGTCACCGGAATACAGCCCAGCGCCTTCGTGACCGGATCGTGGGCCGATCTGGCGGCGCTGGTGGTTGGTCCATGGCTGCGCGTGGTGCTGGTGGCAGGCGGCATGTTGAGCGCCTTTGGCATGTTCAATTCACTGGTGATGAGCTACTCGCGGCTGCCGCTGGCCATGGCGCAAGATGGCCTGCTGCCGCAGATCTTTGCCAAAGTGCATCCCAAAAGCAAAGCGCCATGGGTAGCAATTCTGACGCTGGCCATTGCCTGGGCTCTCTGCCTCGGTCTTAACTTCGAGCACTTGGTGACGATTGATATTTTGATTTATGGTTTGAGTCTGCTGCTGGAATTTGCCGCGCTGGCGGCGTTGCGTCTGCGCGAGCCTGAACTGCCGCGTCCATTCCGCGTGCCCGGCGGGACCTTCGGGGCATTCGCCGTAGGCGTGTTTCCCATGCTGCTGCTGGGTTTCTCAGTGGTGAAGAGCCACAGTGAAAGGATTGCCGGCATGAACGCGCTGGGCTTTGGGTGTGTGCTGATGGCAGCGGGATTTGTGGTCTATTTTTTGCGAAGGTCTTTAGCGCTCAGCAGTCAGCAGTCGGCGAAGAGTGGCACTTAGCATTTGGCATTTAGCCCCGAGAGCACATCGTAGCAACGAAATGGCTGGAATCTTGATTCGTCCTCAATCCAAAATGTTCAGGGGCCAAATGCTAATTGCTAAATGCTAACTGCTGATCCTAAATGCCACATACTGCTTCACTGTTTCGATCTCTCCAGCAGCTCCGCCAGATAATTTCCCCAAATGGCCGGCCAAGTATGCGTGCCGTGTCCTCGAGTTTGATCGGTGATGGGCAGTAGAACGAATTTGCCGTTTTTGACCCACAATATGTCGCGATCAATGATCTTCAACTCCGGCGGATTGATCTGGTCGTCGGCGGAATTGATGGCGGTGAGGGGAGCGGTGATCTTTTCCAACTGAGGTTCGGGGTTGTAGTTGCGGGAGGCGTCAACGTAATAGAGCATATCGTTGGCATCGGTGGTCTTCATGCGCGTGGAAATCTGGTCTTCGAGATACGCGTCGGCTTGTTCTCGCGTGGGTTCTTCCTTTTGCATTCGCAAGGGAGCGCTGCCCATGATGAGCAGAATTTCGATCGAAGCGGCCAGTCCATGGGGCTGCTGCTTGTACTCCCCGTTGTTCCACTCCGGGTCGGTGCGAATATTATCCATGATCATGCGCCGCATCATGCGGTTGCGTCCGGCAATTTCGATGGGCTGGCTGGCCAGCGGCATCAGGGCATCCATAAAGTCAGGATGCTGCTCGCCCCACAGCCAGGTGTGCATGCCGCCCATGGAGGTCCCCAGCACCAGCCGCAGATGGTCCACGCCCAGTCCCTGCGTCAGCAGCCGGTATTGCAACTCAATCATGTCGTCATACTCGTAATGCGGGAAGCGCATGTGCAAGCCGTCGCTGGGTTTGCTCGATCCGCCGTGGCCGATGTTGTCGGGAAGAATGACGAAATATTTTGTGACGTCCAGCAATCCGCCGGGAACGAACAGCACACCGGCAAAGTTAGGCGTCAGGAACTGGCGGCCTGACCCGCCGGTGCCGTGCAAAATGAGCACCGCATTGCGCACTTTGCCGCTGGAATCTTTCTGTGGCGTGCCCAAGGTGTAGTAATGCAGCTTGACCTCAGGCATGCGCTCGCCCGACTTAAACTGAAAGTCCTTGACGACAAAAGTTCCCTCCTGCGGAACGGGATAATCGGCCGCCGAGGCCATGAGAGAAGTAAAAGCGATCAGCAATATCAGGATTGCGCGAGAAAATTTCATGACATTCTCCAGGGTTTTTCAGCAACCCATGACCCCACTCAGTTCTTCTATTTCCCTTGGGGGATTGGCGGGCATCCTCCATAATATAAGCAGATTTACGTGAATTGAAAAATCTATGGCAAAACGCAAAACCCAAGGCGCATACATGATCAGCACAGTGGCTGAGATGTATGAGATCCATCCTCAAACTCTGCGTCTTTACGAGCGCGAGGGCCTGCTCAAACCTTCGCGCACCGAGGGCAACACCCGCCTGTATACGGAAGACGATTTGAAGCGATTGGAGTTTATCCTGTCGCTGGCGCGTGATTTGGGCGTGAACATCAGCGGTATTGCCATCATCCTGCAAATGCGCGAACGTATGGAAGAGATGCAGCGCCAGATGCAGGAGTTCGTGAACTTTGTAGGTAAAGAAGTCATGGCTCGCCGCCAGACGCCCGACCCGGCCAGCGGGGCCATTGTTCCCATCCGCCGCACTGCGGTTGCGGAAGCGGCGGCACCAAGAGAGAGAAAAAGGTAGCTCTTACGCTCTTAGCTCTTACGCTTTGGATTGATTTCCGTTTCACAAATCAAAATCCCAGGGTCATCCGCAGACACACGGAAGTTCTTCAGAGAATGCCTTGCGATTGCATGGAAACCTAGGACATTCTCGGGGTCCTTCGACTCGGGCATTCGCCCTCGCTCAGGATGACATCCATTAAAATTGAAGGTGAACACTGAGAACTGAGAACCGAGAACTGCTCTTTCATGCCTGAACTTCCCGAAGTTGAGACTATCGCTCGCGGTTTGGACAAGCGCGTCACCGGAGACGTCATCGAATCGGTCTGGATTGGCAGCAAGCCGGAGCCGCTGAAGTCTTCCGCGCGCGCGATTGCAGCAATGCTGGAAGGGGCCAGCATCGAACGCGTGCATAGGGCGGGGAAGCACATCGTCATTGATCTCAGTAAGGGCCGTAAACGTGCTACAAGCACAGACCTGGCGGGGCATTGGATTGTTCACCTGGGAATGACGGGCAGGCTGCTGGTTGCCGGTCCGCAGATGGAAGTTGCCAAACACACACACCTGATCGCCAAGCTCGCCTCTGGACGCGAGCTGCGATTTGTTGATCCCAGACGGTTTGGCAGGCTCTCGGTTGTGAAGCTCGCCGGCAAAGACCAAAACGGGAATGTGTTTACCGGCACGGAGCCTCTGGAGATCGAGTTCCAGGCTTTTGCGGCCCTGTTTCGCAAGCGCGACACGCCCATGAAGAGCGCGCTGCTGAACCAGAAATTATTGCGCGGCGTGGGCAATATCTATGCCGATGAGTCGCTGTTTCGCGCCAAAGTTCGTCCTCGCCGGCGTGCAGGCAAGCTGACGCAGGTTGAGCTGCAGCGCCTTCATGCTGCGATTCAACAGGTGTTGCGGGAGGCGATTGCCGCCGGGGGCTCCTCGGTCTCCGACTACGTGGACGCCTCCGGCGACGAAGGCTTCTTCCAGTTGCAGCACCGTGTTTACGGCCGCGCGGGCGAGCCTTGCCTGGTTTGCAAGACTCCCATCAAGCGAATAGTGATTGCTGGGAGGAGTTCGCATTATTGTCCGAAATGCCAGAAATAAACAGCACTCAGTTTCCAGCCTTTAATCTCAAACCTCTAGTTTCGAGTTTCGGCGTTGCTTGTAATTTCCCGGATAAATTGGAGCTTGTCAGGATCAACTGAGTACCGGGTACTAAAGCTGTTTCCACATCTCCGCCCGTGGATCTTCAGGATTGATCCTCTGCAACTGCTGCCAGAGCTCGCGCGCTTTGAGGTCGCGGGCCTCGGGAACAACGATTTTTATTTCTACAATCTGATCGCCGCGCACGCCTTCTTTGGTGGCCGAGGGCACGCCTTTCTCGCGCAGACGCAGCTTCTGGCCGCTCTGCGTCCCGGGCGGGACTTTGAGTTGGGCGCGGCCATCGATGGTTGGCACTTCGATTTTGGCCCCCAGCGCCGCCTCGGGCGCGGTGACCGGCACCGTAACATGGATGTCGTCGCCATCACGGTGAAAAAGAGGATGATCGCCGGTGCGGATAATGATGTAAAGATCTCCCGGCGGCCCGCCGTGAAATCCTGCGTTGCCCTTGCCTGCGAGGCGAATGCGCTGCCCCTCGCGCGTGCCCGGCTTGATACGGATGGTCAATGGCTCATTGCGGGTCACCACGCCATCGCCCTTACAGACATTGCAAACGGTGCGCGCATGGCCCGAGCCACCACAACGCGGGCAGGTCACGTTGAACTTCATGCGTCCGCTGGTTTGTGTGACCTGTCCCTTGCCACCGCACTCCGGACATGGCCCGGGACTTTCCAGGTACCCTCGTCCGGCGCAGTTGGCGCAAACATCCTGGCGGCTGATGGTCAGCCGCAACTCCGCTCCGCGGATCGCCTGCCAGAAACCCACGTTGACTTGGTATTCCAGATCGGAACCGGGCTGCGGACCGGCGTTAAAACCTTCTTCGCTCGCGCCGCGCCCTCCTCCAAAGATGCTGCTGAAAATGTCGCGAAAGCCGCCGCTGCTGGTGCTGGTGCGGCTGCCAGCGCCGCCCGTTCCGGCGCCGCTGTTGAAATCAGAAAAATCGAAGCCGCTAAAATCAAAGGGGACGCCCTGCGCGCCACCCCCCCGTGTCCCAGTGGAAGCCCTGCCCGCTCCGCCGCCAGAGCTGTACCCGCCGCGGGCATAGGCCTCAGCCGTGGCCGGATCGATGTTGTCAGAGTAAAAGCCGACCTGGTCGTAGATTTTGCGCTTCTTGGGATCGCTGAGAACGTCATTGGCTTCCGAAAGTTCCTTGAACTTTTCCTCGGACTTCTTGTCGCCAGGATTGACATCAGGATGATATTTGCGCGCCAGCTTGCGAAACGCTTTGCGGATCTCCTCCGCCGAGGCGCTCTTCTTGACCCCAAGCGTGCCGTAGTAATCTTTGGTTTGCGTGGCCATGTCTAATTACAAATCTTAAATTATCGTCCCGAGCATTATTTTTTTGACCCTGTCATCCTGAGCGAGGGCGAACGCCCGAGTCGAAGGACCCCAAGAATTTGTATCGTTCCCATGCAGCTTCAGGGAATTCTCTCGATTTACTTCATCTCTTCTCCGGGAAATAGCGTCTGCCCACCCCACTTCTCGGCCAAATCTTTCCATCGTGGATTCATTTTCTCAACGCGCACCATCAAATTATTCGTCATGCCAACGTAAAGAGTTCCGGTCGCGCTCGCCACGATGTAGACCTAAAATTCATAGTCCATGTGAGAATGCCTTATTGCAGCATTTTATATTTATACGTCTTCGCGGTCCTTCGACTCGGGCATTCGCCCTCGCTCAGGATGACAGATTCAAACAGTTTCACGAACTCAAAAATTCATGAACTAGAAATAATTGCAATAGAAGCAAGGGGCGCATTGCTGCGCCCCTTAAGCTAAGAGCTAAAAGCTAACAGCTCATTCGAACAGTTAACAGCCAGAAGCTAGCGGCTTATTTTTTCTCATCCACATCCACGTACTCGGCATCGATGACCTCGCCTTCCTTCTTCTGGCCATCTGCCTGGGCTGCATCATCGCCGCCCGGGGCCGGGCCGCCGGCTTGCGCTCCACCCGCCGGTGCACCTGATGGCTGGGCAGACTTGTACATCTGCTCGGCCAGCTTGTGCGAAGCGGCTGTAAGTTTCTCGCGGGCCGAGTTCATGGCTACGGGGTCGCCGCCCTCCAGCGCCTTCTTGGCTTCGGCCAGCGCCGACTCCACGTTGGAGCGCTCGCTTCCCGAGATCTTGTCGCCCTGCTCGCGCAGCATCTTTTCAATCTGGTACACCATGCTGTCGAGCTGGTTGCGCGCTTCGATCTCCTCGCGCTTGGTCTTGTCTTCCGCCGCGTGCGCGTCGGCTTCTTTGGCCATACGGTCGACCTCATCTTTGCTCAGGCCGGAAGAAGACGTAATCGTGATCTTCTGGTCCTTGCCCGTGCCCAGGTCCTTGGCGGTCACGTTGAGGATGCCGTTCGCGTCAATATCGAACGTCACCTCAATCTGGGGCACGCCACGCGGGGCCGGGGGAAGACCGGTCAGGTGGAACTTGCCCAGCGTACGGTTGTCCCGCGCCAGGGGACGCTCGCCTTGCAGCACGTGCACCTCGACCGACGGCTGATTGTCGGCCGCCGTGGAGAAGGTCTCCGTCTTTTTCGTCGGGATGGTGGTGTTGCGCGGAATCATCTGCGTAGCCACCCCACCCAGCGTCTCGATCGCCAGCGTCAGCGGAGTCACGTCGAGCAGGAGCAGGTCTTTCACATCGCCCGCCAGCACGCCGGCTTGCACCGCCGCTCCCACTGCGACCACTTCATCGGGATTGACCCCCTTGTGCGGCTCTTTGCCGAACAGGTCTTTCACCAGTTGCTGGATGCGCGGCATGCGCGTCTGGCCACCGACAAGCACAACCTCGTCGATGTCCTTGGCTTCGACCTGGGCATCTTTCATCGCCTGCTTGCACGGGCCGACAGACTTCTGGATGATGTCTTCCACCATCTGCTCCAGCTGCGGACGCGTGAGCGTCTTCACCAGGTGCTTGGGACCGGAGGCATCGGCCGTGATGAACGGCAGATTGATTTCGGTCTGCTGCGTAGTGGAAAGCTCGATCTTGGCTTTTTCCGCCGCGTCGCGCAGACGCTGCAACGCCATCTCATTGCCCTTGGAGCGCAGGTCGAGTCCTTCATCTTTCTTGAACTGGTCGGCCAGCCACTCCACGATGCGGCTGTCAATATTGTCGCCGCCCAGGTGGGTGTCGCCGTTGGTGGATTTCACCTCGATCACGCCTTCACCAACTTCGAGAATGGAGATATCAAACGTGCCGCCACCGAAGTCGTACACCGCAATGGTTTCGTCTTTTTTCTTGTCGAGGCCATAGGCTAACGCCGCCGCCGTAGGCTCATTGACGATGCGCTTCACATCCAGCCCGGCAATTCTGCCGGCATCCTTGGTCGCCTGGCGCTGGGCATCGTTAAAGTATGCGGGCACAGTGATCACCGCTTCCGTCACCGCGCCACCGAGATAATCTTCCGCCGCCTTCTTCAGCTTCTGCAGGATCATCGCCGAAATCTCCGGCGGGGTGTACTGCTTGCCTTGCGCGACAACCGCCACGTGATCGCCGGCTTTGACGACCTTGTAGGGCACCATCTTCATCTCTTCCGTCACTTCGTCGTAACGGCGTCCCATGAAGCGCTTGATGGAATAAATTGTGTTTTCCGGATTGGTAATTGCCTGGCGCTTGGCTACCTGTCCCACCAGCCGCTCGCCAGTCTTGGTGAACGCCACCACAGAAGGCGTGGTGCGGCCTCCCTCTTCGTTTGCGATAACTTTAGGCTCGCCACCCTCCATCACCGCCACTACGGAGTTGGTGGTTCCCAAATCAATACCGATTATCTTGGCCATGGCAGACTCCTAAATTCTTTCTTATTAGTAATTTGAGCAACATCTCTCAATTTAGCCGATTCTCATAATAATCCTTGAGTGAGTTACTGTCAATGTTTAGATGAAGGCCGGGAATGGCGGGTTGCAAATCTTGAAGAACAGCTCCAAGCTCGCAGCTCCAAGCTCCAAGGAAAGGCAAAGCCAACCGCGGAGGCGCGGAGACGCGGAGGTTTGTAGAGTAGTAGAGGAGGACACAGTAAGTTAAATATGGAATGGCTATAAAGGAAAATCGCGTACTTCCAAAAATCGCACTTCAATAAATCGAATTTCTGACTTCCGAGCCTCCATGTCTCCGTAGCTAATTTTGACGCTCCTTGGAGCTGCGAGCTGAGAGCTTGGAGCTATTATTCCACAGTCACCGACTTGGCAAGATTGCGGGGCTGGTCTACGTCGCATCCGCGCCGGACGGCAATGTGATAAGCCAGAAGCTGCAGCGGCACAACTTCCAGGATGGGCAGAAGCAATTCCGGCGCCTTGGGCACGTAGATTACCTGGTCGGCGGATTCACGAATCTCTTCATCGCCCTCGTTGGCCACGGCAATCACCCGCCCGGAGCGGGCTTTGACTTCTTTCATATTGGAAAGCGTCTTTTCGTAACGCACCATCGACCCTGGGTCTTTCTCATCGCGCGTGGCAATGATCACGACCGGAAGGTTCTCATCGATCAGTGCGTTGGGGCCGTGCTTCATCTCACCGGCAGGAAAGCCCTCGGCGTGAATGTAGGAGACTTCCTTGAGCTTGAGCGCGCCCTCAAGCGCAATGGGATAGTGCACGCCGCGCCCGAGAAACAGGAAATCCTGCGCGCGCGAATATTGCTTGGCCAGGTCTTCGCATTGCTCGTCGTGGGTCAGCAGCGCTTCCAGCTTGCCGGGAATGCGGGTCAGTTCGGCGATATACTCCTTCGCCTCCGCGGTTGAAAGCGCGCCGCGTATCTCCGCCAGGTAGATGGCAAACAGCAACAGCGCGGTCAGTTGCGCGGTAAAGGCTTTGGTTGAGGCCACGCCAATCTCCGGTCCGGCGTGAGTGTAGATGGTGCCCGAGGCCTCGCGGGCGATCATGGAGCCCACCACGTTGCAGATGGCCACCGTCTTTGAGCCTTTGGCCTTGGCCTCGCGCTGGGCTGCGATAGTATCGGCGGTCTCGCCGGACTGCGTGATGAGCAGCGTCAACGACTTCGGCGAGGTAATAGGATCACGGTAGCGATACTCGCTGGCGTAATCCACCTCCACCGGCATGCGCGCCAGCCGCTCAATCATATATTTACCGATGAGTCCGGCGTGGCGGCTGGTGCCGCAGGCGGCGATATTGATTTTGTCGGAGGCCCGCAGTTCGGCCTCGGTGATTTCCATTTCTTCCAGGAAGATTTTGCCGCTTTCCAGCGAAACTCTTCCCAGGGCGGTTTCGCGCACGGCCCGGGGCTGCTCGTAAATTTCTTTGAGCATGAAGTGGCGGAAGCCGCCTTTTTCAGCCATGATCGGGTCCCAGGTGATGTGCTGGACCTGGCGCTCGATGGGGCGGCCATCAAAATCACAGAGTTTCACGCCGGAGGGGGTAATGACGGCAATGTCGCCGTCTGCGAGGAAGAACAGATCGCGTGTGTGATAGAGGATTGCGGGAACATCGGAAGCCACGAAATACTCGTTTTTTCCCAGCCCGATGACCGCGGGCGGGCCATTGCGCGCAGCCACAATCTTGTTGGGCTCTTCATGGGCAATCACGGCGATGGCAAAGACGCCGCGCAGTTCGTTGACCGCCTTGCGCACCGCTTCTTCCAGTGAACTGCGTGTGCCGTTGTTCTTGTTGGAAAGATATTTCTCGACAAGATGAGCAATGACTTCAGTGTCGGTGTCAGTGGTGAACTTGTGTCCCTCTTCGATCAGCTTTTTCTTGAGGATGAGATAGTTCTCCACAATGCCGTTATGCACCACCACCACATTGCCGGTGCAATCGCGATGCGGATGGGCATTTTCTTCCGTCGGACGGCCATGCGTGGCCCAGCGCGTGTGGCCAATGCCGTAAGTTCCATCGAGGGGCTTCAGGCGGATGGTCTCTTCCAGGTTGCGTAGCTTGCCCTCGGCGCGGCGTATCTGCAGGCCGTCGCCGTTGCCATCGACGGCGATTCCGGCCGAGTCATACCCGCGATATTCCAGCCGTCGCAGCCCGTCAATGATGACGGGGACAACCCGCTTGTTACCTACGTATCCGACGATGCCGCACATAGTTGTAAGTTGTACCTTCTGCCCTTCACGTTAGCGTATCCAATGCCGAGCAGAAACTCTCAGTTAAAAATTGGATGCATAAAATAAGGGGCGTTTTGCGCCCTGGCTGTAATCCTGATTTTGGCCGTATCTAGTCTTCGATGGAGTAACGGTATTCTTCGATTACGGGATTGGTCAGCACTTCGCGCGCCATGCGCTCCACCTCCGCCTGGGCCTCCTGCCGGTTGAGGCCGCCATTCAGGGTAATTTCAAAATATTTACCCTGCCGCAGATCGGCAACACCCCGGTATCCCAGCTTGTTCAGGGCGCCGTGAATGGTTTTCCCCTGGGGGTCAAGGACCGTCTTTTTGAGCGAAACGTAAACGTAGGCCTTCATGGCGATAAGGAAATTATACCCTCTGACGACAAGCGCGCTGGTTTTCTTGTTTATTGCTGGCGGATGTAATTCAAAGTTGCCCTTACCGCGGCTTCGAGCGCCCAGCCGACGCTCTGCCCGGGAGTACTGCCTTCGCGCGACTCCTCCGTCGAGTCCAAAAGCGCTTTGCTTTCGCCGGGCTTTTTGAGTTGGTAAGCGAGGGAGACGTCAAAAGTCGCCGGCTTCCCCGAACCCACGCCAAAGAAACCGCCGACTTTAGCCCCCGCAGATCTGCCTTTCACGCTGGTGATATCGGTATACAGAATGTAATCGCAATCTTTCGACCTGGCATCGGCCTCCAGCTCAGCCTGTGTCTTGCCCTCCACCGGAACCGGATCGAGATCGGCGTTTTTCAACGTCTGCATAAGATATCCGCGCGCCTGCTCGGGGTCGATTTTTTCGGAGGTCTCCTTCTTCACTAGTGGCACACCGATGCGGTCAATATCGGGATTCTTGCGCGGAAGCCTTGTAGCCGATGTTGCTGGCGTACTCGTTCCCTCCGGCGCCTGTCCCTTAACGGCGGCCTCGAGAATTGAGGTCGTCGAAATATTGCCAATGAGTTCGCTGTAGCTCTTGGCTTCGGTATAACCATCAGGAATCTCGAAGAGGCTGGGGTCAATGGTCGCCGTGGAGAGATCGGTGACTTCCACCGACGTGGTGAAGTTGCTGCTGCCATTCTGAATGGTTGTGGTTTGCTTGAGCGGATATCCGGCATTGGCGAATCCACTGCTGTGGAAGCGATAAGTATCCTGGCATCCGGCGCGCTCTCCGCCCATGCCCATCGGACCTGACAGCCGCATTCGCGTGCGGCACACCAGGCTGGGGGAAATGTCGGCATACCATCCGTCATTTTCGACTTTCATATCTGCTTTGGCGCAAGCATCAGGGCTGGCATCCATGCTCATGCTGCTCTTGACATGGCGGGCGGTGTAGCCAAACATCTTCTTGTGCTCGCCCGTGTCGGCGGATGACATATTCATGGTTACCACGCCGCCGTGGCGCGCCGCCTGGGTTTCATCTTGAGCCGGCTTGCTCTTCCTTTTCTTCTCCACAGGAGCGGTTGCGCTGGATTTTTCTTCCACATCGAGGGGAACAATCATGTAGGTCTTGTTGGCGGGATTGAGCTGGATATAACGGTCCTTATCGCATTGCAGGATAGTGATAAGGCCGGTCTTCATGCCCATCATGGCGCCCATTTCCGTGCGCTCGCGCGCGCCCTTGATATAGACCGTACTTTCCCCTGCGTAACCCATAGTCTGGGTCTTGGTTTTGATTTTGATATCGGCGGAAAGCGGCAAAGCCATGCATACCGCCAACGCGCATGCCGTCAGTCCTTGAAAAAATCCCTTTGTCATACGCCCTCCTCATAATCAACCGCAAAACAATCGTGTTCATGCCCCGCTGCCATTCTTTTAATTCACCACGGAGGCGCGGAGACACGGAGAAAAAACAAATCAAGTCAGGTGCTCAAAGAATTCACACCGCCGCCATCTTTGCCGGAAAACGGTTCCGCAAAGCGGCCACAAACATAGTGTCAGCTTTACGGGAAAACGTTTCGAGTGGCGAAAAGCCGCGCTTCCAGGCCAGGTAAAACGTTGCCCCCAGGGCCGCGAAGGTAATCACGAAATTGGGCCATGCATTCAGCGCCCACTGCCCGTGCCAGCTCCACTGCCAGGCCTGGGAAAAAGGCGCCAGATATGGAATCGGCCACTGCTCGCCATCCGGCCCCCGCGCTCCAATCAAATCGCAGAACAAATGCAGATGGAAGCTGCCGAAAGCAAGCAAGGCAGTTTTGAGCTTCAGGCCGCGGCTTGCGATCAGACAGCTAACGCCCGTTACCAGCAGAGCGAAACCCAGATTGTGGCCCAGGGTATGGTGGTATTCGCTGAACCAATTCAGCGGATGCGATGAGTTGCGCGTCAGCCATTCCGGCACGATTCCCAGCCCGTCCAAATCGGGAGCCACGCCCGCCAGGGTGACGATGGCGCGCTCTTTGCGCTCGAGCCTCGCCGAATTGGCCACCACCCAACTGATTAGATAATGCGTAACCGGACTCATCGCTTCCTCCGGCTAGAACATTGTCGAGTCATGCTCTTCATATTTCACCACGGAGGCACGGAGACACGGAGGATTGAGTCATTGGGTCACTGAGTCATTGAGTCATTGAGTCATTAAGTCATTGGTCGATTCCGCCCAGTTTGTTTACTTTGTATGAATCATTTCTGGATTTAATGATTCAATGATCCGATGATCAAATGATCCAATCCTCCGTGTCTCCGTGCCTCCGTGGTGAATTTTCTCTTCAAATTTCAACTATCACGTCGTCGCCCTCTACTTTAATGGGATAAACCGCAACTTTGGCTGTGGGATTGTGCGACGCCTCTCCTGTCTTGGGGTCATACTCCCATCCGTGCCACGGACAGATCACTTTTCCGCCATCCACCACGCCTTGTCCCAGCGGGCCGCCGCGGTGAAGGCAGACGTTATCCATCGCGCTTAATGTGCCGTCAACGTTGGCGATGCAAATCATCTTGTCGCCGCAGGCAAACTCCTTGGCCTCCCCGGACGCGGGCAAATCGCTTTTTGCAGCTATTTTGACGAAATTGGCCATAACTCCTCATGAATGTATAGGTTGAAATAATTCTGCCGGGAAGAATTGTATCCTGCAACGCGGCTTTTGAGGTCTTCTATAATAATGGGGTTTGTGCCCTATGCGGGAAGTTAACCAGTCCAGGACGAAACGGCGCCCCGGCGCCCTGATCGCGCTGATCATCGGCGTGGCCGTGCTGTTCACCATGATTTTGTGGCAGGTGTCATTCAAGGTGGATATTAATCCGCGGACCACGAACCAGACCCTGATCTTTGCCGCTCTTTCCGCCCTGATTTTCCTTTTATTCGTGGCTTTGACCTTTGTTCTGCTGCGCCATCTGCTGAAACTCTATGCCGAACGGCGCATCGGCGTCCTGGGATCGAAGTTCCGCAGCCGCATGGTGGTAGGCGCGCTGATTCTTTCCGTCATCCCTGTTTTTCTTTTGTTTCTCTGCGCTTATGGGCTGATGAACCGTTCGATTGATCGCTGGTTCTTGCGTCCGGGCGAAGAGCTGCTGGAAGATTCAACCCAGGTTACGGGATTGCTCTCGCACTATGCGATGGAAAACGCCCGCGCCGAAGCCGAAGCCATTGCCGACATGCCCGAGACCCAACGCGCCTTCAATTCTTCAACTCTTGCCAACGAGTTCCGTGTGCGTGAAAAAACCTTACAAGGCGGCTTTGCCCTCGCCCTCTCCGGCGATTCCCTGGTGGCGGCTTACAACCTGCCGGAGGGCTGGGGAGATCTGCGTAAAAAAATCCCTCTGCCCAGCGCAGCCCGGCCGCAGAGCGCCACGCCTTTCAACATGAATGGACGCGATTACGTTATGGGCTCAGCGCGGCTGGCGAACAATCCGCACAATACGGTCCTGGTGGCCATTCCGCTTCCGCCTGAGTTCCGGCCGACGATGAACCGCATCGGAGAAAATATTAATACCTACCGCGAGCTCAGCAATCAGCGGAAAATAGTTCGCAGCACTTACATGGGGCTGTTGCTGCTGATCACCATGATCGTGCTGTTTGCCACCACCTGGCTGGCGCTCTTTCTATCCAAGCTGGTGACGCGCCCGGTGGCGGCGCTGGCTGCCGCTACTCAGGAGATTTCCCGCGGCAACCTCGACTATCGGGTTGAAATTCCCGCCATGGATGAACTGGGCGAGCTGGTGGCCTCGTTCAACCGCATGGCCGCCGAGCTGGAGACTTCGCGGCGCGCCATTGAAGCCTCCCGCAGCCAGCTCACCGGCGCCAACGTTGAGCTGGAGCAGCGCCGCCGCGACATTGAGACCATTCTGGAAACCATCCCCACCGGCGTGCTGACGCTAGACGCTGCCGGCTGCATTACCCGCGCCAACCACGCCTTTACCCGCATGATGGCGCCGCTCACCGCAACCGCTGGCGAACCCGGCTTCCCTCATAACGCGGTGCTCAAAGATCTGTTTCAGGAAGATGTGGTTGCCGACCTGGAGGCCATGATGCGCAAGGCCGACCGCATGGGATCGGTCACCAGCCAGTTGGAAATCCCGGCAGCCCGTACGAGATTTGATGTCGCCGTGACCGTTGCGGCATTGCATCACAGTGCGCAAAAACTGGGATACGTAATTGTTTTTGAAGACCTCTCTGACCTGCTGAAGGCGCAAAAGCAGGCGGCATGGCGCGAAGTAGCGCGGCGCGTGGCCCACGAGATCAAGAACCCCCTGACCCCGATTGCGCTTTCCGCCGAGCGCATCCGCCGCCACCTGGAGCGCGGACATCCGCCCGATGAAGCTTCCCTGCAGGTGATCCAGAGCTGCTCGCAAACCATCGCCGAGGCCGTGGACACGGTGCGCACCCTGGTGGATGAGTTCTCCGTGATGGCGCGCTTCCCCACCTCGCAGCCGCAAGCCGCAGACATCAATAGCGTGATTCAAAGCGCGCTTTCGATGTTTAACGGCAGGCTGGAAGGCATCCAAGTCAGCACTTATCTGGCGCCCGATCTGCCGCCGGTGATGGCCGACCCCAACGCCATGAAGCGCGTGATCGCCAACATCGTGGACAACGCCGCGGACGCCATGCAGGATTCACTGGTGCGCGAGGTTCACATCTCCACCGCGCTCATCCCCACGGGAGATATGGTGGAAATTGTGATTGCCGATACCGGCCACGGCATAAGCCAGGACCTGAAAGAAAAACTGTTCCTTCCCTACTTCTCCACCAAGAAACGCGGCACCGGCCTGGGACTGGCCATCGTAGGACGCATCGTCGAAGACCATCACGGCTCGGTGCGCGTGGAAGAAAATTCGCCGATCGGCGCCCGCTTCATCGTGGAGCTGCCGGTTGCCGTAGGCGCGCAAGCCGGCCCAACAGAGAGGATCGCGCTGCCCGATCATGCATAACATTCTGATTGTTGACGACGAAAAGCACATCCGCGATTCGCTGAAGGGTGCGCTCGAAGATGAGGGCTACAAAGCCGCGGTTGCGGGAAGTGGCGAAGCCTGCCTGGAACTGCTGGGCAAACACGACTTCGAAGTGGTGCTGCTCGACGTGTGGCTGCCTGAGATGGATGGCCTCGAGACCCTGCAAAAGCTGCGCACAACGAACGATCCGCCGGAGGTCATTATGATCTCAGGCCACGGCACTATCGAGACCGCAGTACGCGCCACCAAACTGGGCGCGTACGACTTCCTGGAAAAACCGCTCTCCCTGGAAAAAACGCTGATCCTGATCAAGAATGCCATTGACGCCAAGCGGCTGCGCGGCGAAAACCGCGACCTCAAAAAGCAACTGCAATCCAAGAGCGAGATCGTAGGAAAGAGCATTCCCGTAAAAGCCCTGCGCCAGCAGATTGCCCTGATGGCCCCCACCAACGGACGCGTGCTTATCTACGGCGAATCGGGCACCGGTAAAGAGCTCGTGGCGCTGGCTATCCACGCGCAGAGCCTGCGCAAAGAAGCGATGTTCGTTGAGGTAAATTGCGCGGCCATTCCCGAAGACCTAATTGAGAGTGAGCTCTTTGGACATCGCAAGGGATCGTTCCCCGGCGCCCTGGAAGACAAGCAGGGCAAATTCCAGAAGGCCGACGGCGGTACCTTGTTTCTGGATGAAGTAGGCGACATGAGCCTGAAGACCCAGGCCAAGGTGCTGCGCACCCTGGAGGAGCAAAAATTTATTCGCGTGGGTGAAGACGAGGCCATCACGGTTGACACCCGCGTGATCGCCGCCACCAATAAAAACCTGGAAGAAGAAATCACCCGCGGCAACTTTCGCGAAGATCTTTTCTACCGCCTGAACGTGATTCCCTTTTACGTTCCTCCGCTGCGTGAGCGCCAGGAAGACATCCCGCTGCTGGCACGGCATTTCCTGAAAGAAATTTCCGCGACTTATAGCCGTCGTTCCAAAGATATTTCCGACGAAGCTATTGAGACCTTAATGCGCTACTCCTGGCCGGGAAACGTACGCGAGCTGCGCAACGTGATCGAGCGCATGGTCATCATGAATCCTACGGCCGTCAAGATTGACCGCAAACACCTGCCCCCGCTGGTCTACCGCGACGGCGGCCCCAAATCCGCCGCCCGCGAATTTTCCACGCTGCACCAGGCCCGCGCCGCCTACGAGCGCGACTACATCCTCAAAAAGCTGGACGAAAACCATGGCAACATCAGCCGTACGGCAGAGGTCCTGGGGCTGGAACGCAGCCATCTTTACCGCAAGATGAAGGCCTTGGGGATTGCGGTCAAAGAATAGGGATGGTGGTTCAAACAAGTAAATAAGTCTTAAAATGGAACTGGAACGATTATGGAAAAATCGCCCTCTTTAGTTACATCCTGCCGGGAGCACCTTGCCGAAACAGAATTTTGGCCATATACTTTCGGCTCACGCCATTTTAGACCTAGCTGAAACATAACTAGGTGCACTCAACCACCAACAGCTGCAAAGAAATAATCCCAGGGAACGTTCTAATTAGCGTCTGAAGTTAGCGCCCATGCTTAAACTCGAAAGGTCGGTGTGGGCATGTTGTCAGTTCAATGGAGAGTTGCTCAAATGCATAATTCTCGGAGAGTAGTTACCGTTGCTGTCCTAATCCTTGTCATTGTTGCTACAGCTCATGCCCAAGCTACCTTTCATCTCACCGGCGGGCCAGGACTGAGCACTACGCCAGACGCGAACACAAGTGTCTTCTTATCTCAGGACTTTGTGAATCAACCAGCCGGAGACTATATCATCCAGGCATTTGCTACTCCTTCTGGTGTCCCGAATAGCTCCGGCATTTGGCAAGCTGGCTCGACTGCCAACTTTACAGTGTGGATGCAAGTAGTAACAGGTACGGCAGGTTCGCTATTTCCGGAAGCCCAACTTTTTCTAAATAGCACATCGGGCACACCAATATGCAGCAAGGTAAGCTCGAACGCACTGACTGCAAACATGGCCCAATATACTTTCAGTTGCTCGCCTGGTCACAATATCACTGTCAATCCGGCAGACCGTTATTACCTTTGGATTGGAGCCCACATGGGCAGTTCACCGACATCTTCGCTTAGATTTGAGTTGAATGTCGGAGGGTTCAACGATTCGAACGTTGGGGTGCCGCTCTCTGCAAATCTGCCGACCATCACGCAGCTCAGCGTAACGAGTGGCAGCCCAGGTACGTCGGTCACTATATCCGGCAGCCATTTCGGCACAAGCACTGGGACGGTAACTTTCAGTGGCACAGTGGCCACACTTTCAGGCTCGGGCTGGTCCGATGGTAGTATCACAGTCTTAGTTCCGGCAGGTGCCACAAGCGGCGATGTGATCGTGACTACATCAGGAGGGACACCAAGCAATGGGGTAGCATTCACAGTACCTCAGCCCAATATCAGCAGCCTTTCACCTTCGAGTGGAGCGGTAGGAGCGTCTATTCAGATAATTGGGAGCGACTTTGGCACGATTGCTGGC
>Ga0209166_10001186_pt1 | contig 22520 bp, 25 predicted proteins | sample Coa_R1_3_FD_187151 | JGI IMG/M metagenome (GOLD analysis project Ga0209166, IMG submission 187151) | Surface soil microbial communities from Centralia Pennsylvania, which are recovering from an underground coalmine fire - Coalmine... | ecosystem: Environmental > Terrestrial > Soil >... | reverse complement strand
TCGCCCTCGCTGGGCGAGGGTTCCCCGCTGGGCACGTGGGTCCGGCGGGTCCCGACTCCGGACTCCTACCGCATCGATCCCGCCAGCCTGACCCGGCGATTCGTCACGTCGGTGCGAGACCAGATCGACGACCTGCAACGCCACGGGGAAGGCCTCGCCGCCTTCATCGTCGACTCGCTGTTCTCCTCCGACGGCATCTTCTCCGAGCCAACCGGCCTGCTCGGCCCAGTGGCCGAAGCCGTGCACGAAGCCGGTGGCCTATTCATAGCTGACGAGGTCCAGTGCGGGTTCGCCCGGACCGGGGATGCGCTCTGGGGACACCAGCGGCACCGGGTGCGGCCCGACATCATGACGCTCGGCAAGCCGATGGGTAACGGCTTTCCCGTCGCAGGCATTGTTGTCGCGCGTGACGCCGTGGCGCGTTTCGGGCATGATCAGCGCTACTTCAACACCTTCGGCGGCAACACGGTAGCCGTAGCAGCCGCCCAGGCGACCTTCGAGGTCATCCGGGACCAGAACCTGCTCGCAAATGCGGCCCGCGTCGGCCGCGAGATCCGGGACGGGCTCCGCGAACTCAGCAAGAAGCACAGCCGGATCGGTGACATCCGGGGCGCCGGGCTCTACATCGGCGTCGAGCTGGTCAGCGACCGCGACCGCAAGGCAGCCGACGCGGCCACCGCGGCGGCCATCGTCAACGGGTTGCGCGACCGGTACGTTCTCATTTCCGCCACCGGGTTCCACGCCAACGTGCTCAAGATCCGGCCCCCGCTCGTCTTCTCCTCCGCTGACGCGGATCGCCTCCTCACCGCACTCGACGACACCCTGTCGTCCGCCGGGCCGACCGCGAGCGAGGAGCCGCCGACATGAGCCCCGGCGCATCCCGGCGCCTGCGAACAGGATTCAGGCGCACGTCCAGGCGTACGTCGTCTCAGCCCGCGACATCGAGCGGTTCGGGTACGCTCGGGCGGTCGCGACTGTGGAGGCCGTGTTGCACATAGGGCTGGCCCCCGCCGCCAACCCTCGCGGGTGAGAACTGCGCTCGGCGGCAACGCCAGCCTGCTGTACATGCCGTCGCTGACCGAGCACGGTGTCGGGGCAAAACTCGTCACCCACAGTCCGCATAACTCGGCCGCAGGCCCACCCGCTCGTCAACGGCGTGAACGTGCTCTTCCACCGCGGCACGCCGCGGCGTGCCAGGCAGCCGGCTTAGCCACATCCAGATCGAGTCAACCGCCAGCCTGATCGCCGAGCGGCTGCGCGAGGCCATCCTGCTCGGCGAACTGCCGCCCGGTGCGCAGCTCGGCGAGGCGGACGTCGCCGAACGGTTCGGCGTCAGCCGCGGCCCGTTACGCGAGGCCATGCAGCGGCTGGTGCAGGAAGGCTGCCGACGAGCATCCGCCATCGTGGCGTGTTCGTAATCAGTCTTAACGCCGAGGACATCGCCGACACCTACACAGCACGAGAAGCCATCGAGAAAACGGCAGTGCTTCTCATACTGCAGCGCGGTCGCCGTGAGCCGGCCGCGCGCCTGCGAGAGGCTTACGCGAACATGACCGCCGCTGCCGCAGCAGCAGACGGCTGGGCCTGAGCAACGCACCCAGCGCTTCCATGAAATCCTCGTCGATGCCTCTAGCAGCCTGCGGCTGCGACGGATGGCCTCGACTGTTCTCGCCGAGAGCCGATATCATCGCGGCGATTGATCCTGACGACTACGAGGCCGTGGTTAGAGCCCTGCATACGCATATGCAAACCGCGTTGCGGCTCTCGACCTCACCCGGAGACGACCCGGCAAGTATTAGCGCGTCGGCGGCGGACCGGCGATGGTGGGCCTGAGGCGGCCGGTCGGCGGGCAACTGCAGCCCGAGTGTGTCAGCGGCCATATGCACCCCTCGATCTGACCGGAGCCAGCATCGTCCTCCGCTAGCGTGGGGCTTCCCGTCACTCGCTCGGGGGGCACGGTTAAGGGATGTCGCCTTCGCCGGAAGCGCTCCATCATCAAGCGGAACTGCCCGGTGGGGTGGGGAAGCCGCCGACGGCGTTCTCGTAGGCCCGCGCCACGCGCAGGCACGTGGCGTCCTCCAAATGGCGGCCTACGATCATCAGGCCGACTGGCAGCCCGTCGCACAGGCCGGCCGGAACCGACGTGGCCGGGTGCCCGCTAACGTCGAAGGGCGCTGTGTTGGGGATCATCTCGAGGGAGCGGGCCAGCTTCTCCTCGCGGCTGGCGTCGGGCGCCGGGATCGTGGTGGCCACGACCGGCAGCGTCGGCATGACCAGGACATCGGCGTCGGCCAGGGCCGCGTTGTAGGCGGTGGTCAGCTCCATAGCCAGGTTCCTGGCCATCGCATAGTGCCGGCCGTCGTAGCGGTCGATGGCGTACCGGCCGAGCATCGCAGTCAACTTCAGCGACTCGGACATCTGCGCGGCGTGCTCCCGGCGACCCTGAGCGTAGTGCGCGATCAGCTCGGGGTCGTACAAGCCGGGGGTGTTCATCCCGTAGCCATTCCCGTCGATCATCTGGGCGGTCGCGCCGTCGGTGGCGACGACGTTCCAGACGTGCAAGCCGTCACGGTGCCATGGCAGGCTGATCTCGGTGACGTCCGCCCCGGCCGACCGCAGCCTGTCGATGGCGGCGCGGACGGTCTCGTCGACACCTGGCTGTGACAAGCCCGGGATGCCGAATCCCTCCTGGACGACCGCGATCCTGATCCCGGCGACGCCCGCGTCGAGGCCGGACAGGTAGTCGGTAGCCGGGACCTCCATCCGCTGCCGCGGGTCCAGCCCGTCCCGCCCGGCCAGGACGCCGAGCATCAACGCGGCGTCCCGCACGGTTCGGGTGATCGGGCCCAGGTGATCGATGGTGTTCTCGATGGGGAACGCCCCCGTGTAGGGCACCAGGCCGTGCGTCGGCTTGTGGCCCACCGTCCCGCAGTACGCACTGGGGATCCGCACGGAACCACCCTGGTCGCCGCCGAGCGCCAGATCGGCCAGGCCCGCGGCGACAAGAGCCGCGCTGCCGCTGGACGACCCGCCGGCCGACTTCGTCCGGTTCCAGGGGTTGCGGACCGGGCCGGTCTTCGAGGTGTGGCTGCCGCCAGAAAAGCACAGGTCCTCGCAGACCGTCTTGCCGATGACAGTCGCCCCGGCGTCGAGCACGCGGGTGACGACCGTGGCATCCCTGAGCGGCACGAACCCCTCGACGGTCGCTGACCCGTTCATCATCGGCACCCCGGCGACCTCGATGTTGTCCTTGACCGCAACCTGGCGGTCGGCCAGCGGGCCGTCGCCAGCGCCCTTGATCTCAGTGGTGACGTACCAGGCGCCCAGCTCGTTGTCGGCGTCGGCCGGCCACTGGTAGGGCCGATCCGGGGGCTCGGGCCGGTGCGCCTGGTACATCCGCTCGACCGCGTCGTAGGAGGCGAGCGCGCCGGAGATGACGGTCCGGAACTCTTCCACGTCCACTGCGTCCAAGCCGAAGCCGTACCGTTCCGCTATCCGAGCAAGATCGTCGTGCGACGGGGGCGTGATGGCCATGGCGAACTCCCACAGATGCGAAAAACCTGACCTTGGCAGGTTAGCCCTTGAGTCGATTGCCGGATCAAGAGGCAGCGGGCGTCTTGGAACGCGGCCCGGGCTGGCTGCTGGCGGCGGCCCGCGCCTACGGTGACTCGAGCCACCCCCTACGAACGCTCTCCTGCGCCCGGACCGCGGTGCCGACACCGCCCTTCCTCACTTGCCCAATAGCTCTTGCATACTGTGATCTGCTACGACAAGGCGAGTAATGGTGCACAGCGAGCCGGTCGAGGCTCCGGCGAGTGGAGACGGCATGATCGAGATGGTACGAGTTCCCGGTGGCGAGGGGCGGGCCGTGCGGCTGCGCGAGGGCCAGTGTGTGCGCGCCGTCGACGTGGCCGGAGGCCAGGTGGGCGACCTGTTCGCCTTCGTCGCGACCGATCCTGGCGAGTATGCCAGCGCGTCACACACCCGGGTGGGCATCGCCAAGCTGTTCCCGCGCCCCGGTGACCTGGTTTTCACCAACCGGCGCCGCCCGATCCTGACCGTGCTCGAAGACACATCGCCCGGGCGGCACGACATGTTGTACGCCGCCTGTGACCCGGCCCGTTACGCCGGTCTTGGCGCGCCAGCGTCGCACCGCTCCTGCGCCGGGAACCTGGACGAGGCCCTGCGCACCCAAGGCCTGAGCCTCACCACGGTGCCGCAGCCGCTTAACATTTTCATGGATGTACGGCCCGATCCGGACGGCACGATCGTCTCCGCCCCGGCCTCGACGAAGGCCGGTGATTACATCGCATTCCAGGCCGCCCAGGACTGCCTCGTCGTGCTGTCCAGCTGCCCGATGGACATCGTGCCGATCAGCACTGGCGGGATCACCCCCCTGGAGCTTCAGGTCTACGAATCCACCACCGCCCCCTGACCTGATGCAGGCCGAGCGGATTCCCAACGCAACAGGGAGACAGAACATGCCAGCGACGGCGACCGGGCTGAAGGACCTGTACCAGTCGATGGTGCTGATCCGCGAGGCCGAACAGACCGTGCTCCGGCTCTTCTCCCAGAACCGGATGCCAGGGTTCATTCACTCCTACATTGGTGAGGAGGCTGTGGCCGTCGGGGTGTGCACCCCGCTGCGGCCGGACGACTACGTCACCTCGACCCACCGCGGCCACGGCCACATCGTGGCCAAGGGCGGGGACCTGAGGCTGTTCTTTGCTTCTCGGTCGGCGCGGCGGTAGTTGGCTTCCGGCCGGTGGCCGAGATCATGCACATGGACTTCATCGCGTGCGCCATGGACCAGGTGGTCAAGGCCAGATACATGTTCGGCGGCAAGGCGGCGGTGCCGATGGTCATCCGGGCCGGGACCGGCGGCTGGCTGAATGCCGCCGCTCAGCACTCCCAGTCGCTGGAGGCCTGGTTCACCTACGTGCCCGGGCTCAAGGTGGCCACTGGGGGCACCCCCGCGGACATCAGGGCACTGCTGCGCGCGGCGATCAAAGACGACAACCCGGTGATCGTCGCCGAGCCGCTGAGCCTGTACGAGATCAAGGACGAGGTCCCTGACGTCCCGGGTGAGCTCGTGCTCGGCCAGGCCAGCCGCAAACGCAGCGGCACCGACGTCACGCTGGTGACCTGGGGCGCCATGGTCCCGCGGGTGCTGCAGGCGGCCGAGACGCTCGCCGCCGATGGCATCTCGTGTGATGTGCTTGACCTGATCACGCTCACCCCATGGGATGTCGAGGCGGTACTGGAGTCCGTGGCGCGCACCGGGCGGCTGCTGGTCGTGCATCAGGCCTCCCGGCGCGGCGGCTTCGGCGCCGAGGTCGCCGCCGTGATCGGCGAACGTGGCTTCGACCTGCTGGACGGGCCGATCGCCGGGGTCGGCGCCCTGAACGTGCCGGTGCCGTTCTCGCCGCCCCTGGAAAGCTACGCGCTGCCCGACGCCGACCGGGTCGTGACAGCGGTGCGCCGCCTTGCCTGAGCTGGACTGCTGCGCCGCGGTGGTCACCGGCCCGGCCGGGGCCTCGACCGGGGCATCGCGCTGGCCTTGGCCGGATGGGGCGCCCGCGTGGCGGTCCTCGATATCAACGCCGACGACGCGGCCGAGACTGCCCGGCTGATCTAGCGCGCGGGTGGGATCGCGTGGCCGGCCTGGATGGATGTCACCGACGAGGCGGACGTCCGGGCGGGCCTGGCCGGGGGGGCCGGCCAGTTCGGCGGCCTTGACCTGGTGGTCAACGGTGCGGGCGTGCTGTCGGTGGCTCATGTGGTGGATCTTGAGGCCAGCGAGTGGCGACGGGTGCTGGAGGTGAACGCGACCGGTGCGTTCCTGGTCTCCCAGGCCGCAGCCAGGATCATGATCAAGGCAGCCCGGCCGGCCTCAATCATCTCGATCGCCTCCATCGCCGGGAAGATTGGCGAGCCCGGCCTGGCGCACTACGCGGCCTCGAAGTTCGCCCTGATCGGCTTCACCCAGGCCCTGGCCCGTGAGCTCGCGCCGCATCAGATCACGGTCAACGCGGTCTGCCCTGGTGTCGTGCTCACGCAGATGATCGACCAGGTGACCAGCGGATGGCATACGTCCATCGACGACCTGCTGGACATGCAGGCGATCCACCGGCCGCAGACCCCAGATGACATCGCGCTCGCGATCACGTTCCTGCACGCCAGCCGTTCGGTGACCGGGCAGGCCATCAATGTCGACGGGGGCACGGTCTTCGGCTAGGCCGCGGCCACGACTACGAAGGGAAGTCGATGGCAGAGATCCTGGTGATGCCCAAGCTCGGCCTGACGATGGAGGAAGGATTCGAGGAGAACTGGCTCAGCGAGCCCCGGCAGTCAGGTCGTTGTCGGCCAGCCGATCTGCGAGGTGGAGACCGAGAAGCTAACCGTGACGGTCGAGTCCCCGTACGCGGGCGTGCTGCTGCGGCGCATCGAGCCGGGGAGCAAGGTGCCCGTCGGGGAGCCGATCGCCGTCATCGGAGAGCCCGGCGAGGACGCCGCCGCCCACCGGCTGTACCAGCCGGCACCGCAGGAGCAGCCCAGCATCCCATCGGCCGAGGCGGCTCCGATACCGCCACCAGTCACCCAGCCACCAGCCGACTCCCCTCCGGCACCCGCCCGGGCAGAAGCCGCCGCAGGCCGCACGGGTGCGCCGCATTACCGCTCGCCCGGCGCATCGCCGCCAGCCTTGGCGTTGACCTGGCCACCGTCCAGGGGACAGGGCCAGACGGCCGGATCACCCGGGAGGACGTAGAGCGGGCCGCGCAGCGGCGGTGACGAAGCCCAGGTTCTTATCCACGACATTGGCCAGCGGCTGGCCGTCCCGGTAGCTGGCGAGCTGCCAGACGAACAGCTCCACCTGCGCCCGTTCCCAGCCCTGGAAGTCCGCTGACATGTGTGGGGACACGATCACGTTCGGCAGCGTCCACAGCGGTGAGGCAGTGGGGAGCGGCTCCTGCTCGAACACGTCCAGCGCGGCGCCCCCGATCACGCCGTCATGCAGGGCGCCGATCAGGGCCAGCTCGTCGACCAGCGCTCCGCGGCCCAGATTGATTAGCCAGCTATCACGCCTCATCCGGGCCAGCTCGGCAGGCCCGATCAGCCCGGTAGTGGCCGCAGTGAGGGGCAGCGCGAGGATGACGAAGTCGGCGCCGGGCAGCAGTTGTCCCAGGTCGGCGACAGGCGCGACCCAGTCGAGGTCGGGGTCGGCCCGGCCGGTGCGGCCCACGCAGGTCACGCTGGCCCCGGCTCTGGACAGCAGGCGCGCGATCGCCCGGCCTATGCCGCCGACCCCGGCCACGATGACCTGGCTGCCGGCCAGCCGGGTGATCTCGCGGTGCCTCCACTCCCGGCCTTGCTGCAGGCGCACGGTGGTGTGCAGGTCCGCGCCCACGGCCGCCACCAGGGCCAGCGCGTACTCGGCCATGGTGTCGTCGAACAACCCGGCCGCGTTCGTTAGGATCACGTCGCTGCCGACCAGCTCGGGGAACAGCAGCCAGTCCACGCCGACCGTGGACGTGGCGATCCAGCGGAGCCGGGGGCTCCAGCCCCAGTGCGCGGGCAGCCAGTCGGCACCTGGCGACCAGATGTAGGCCACCTCCGCGTCAGATGCCGCCTGGAGCTGATCGCCTGTCTCGGCGAAGCGGAGATCGCATCCGGGGATAGCCTGCTCCAGGCCAGGCGGCGGGGCTGCGGCGGACGCGCCAAGTACGGCCACCACGCATGGATCTCCGGCTGGCATATGGCCTCCTCGGGCCGCCGACCTGCTGCCTGTCCGTCGCGGCGAGGCGGGGCCTGCACTCAGTTTGCGGCATCCCGTTGTATCAGTCAGGCGATCTGCTGGCGTATGTTCCATGATGGCGGGGTGGCAGAGAGGGAACCTCGGGTGCCGACGATATCCACTGACCTTGAGGGAGATCGCGATGAGCGGCGCTGGCGCGTCTGACGAGATCACCCGATCCGTGGCTGTGCTGGCCGAGGCCAACGAGCTGATGGGGATCGCGGCGCAGCGATCGCTGACCATCAGGCTGGCCGGGTCGCTGGCCATCCGCGCCCGCTGCCCGGCCCGGGCCCCGCTGCTGCGGGAGATGGGCCGACGCCCCTATCGCGATATCGACCTGATGGCCTACACGAAGCAGAAGCGAGAGATCGCCGCGATGCTCGAGGAACGCGGCTACGTTCTTGATCCCGATATCCGCATGGCCCAGGAATTCGGCATCAAGCGCTTCGTCTATGAGAATCATACGAATGGACTGAAGGTTGACGTGTTCTTCGACGAGCTGGTCATGGCGCACACGATTCAGTTCAACGGCCGGCTCAACCTCCACGATCAGACCGTTGACTTGACTGACCTGCTGCTGACCAAGCTCCAGATTCATGAATTCACCGACAACGACCTGATTGACTGCATCGTGCTGCTGGCCGAGCATGACGTCGGCCGGGACGGGATCAACGCGGATTACGTCGCGGACATCATGCGGAAGGACTGGGGTTTCTGCTACACCACGCAGACGAACCTGAGGAAGATCGCCGAAGGCGTGCTGCGGTATCCGGTTCTGTCCGACGAGGTTGGCACGCTCGTGCGCACCCGGGCCGACACGCTGAACAGCATGATCGAGCGAGCGCCCAAGACGCAGCGGTGGAAGATGCGCGCCCGGATCGGCGAGCGGGTGCGGTGGTATGAGCAGGTGGAGGACGTGAACCGGGGCTAGCTCACAACCGGTCCCGCCGCCACACCGCAGCCAGGCTGAGCATCTCGAAGGCGAGGTTCGCGCTGAGCGTGGCAGTGACCCCGCTCGGGTCATAGGCCGGGATCACCTCGACCACGTCGAACCCGACGAAGTCGATGCCGTGCAAGCCGCGGATGAGCTCGAGCGCCTGAGCCGAGGAGATCCCGCCCGTCTCTGGGGTGCCGGTGCCGGGGGCGAACGCCGGATCCACCACGTCGATGTCGAAGCTGATGAAAGCCTGGCGGTCACCGACCCGGTCGCGAATCCGGGCGGTGACCGCATCGATGCCGTCCCGCAGCAGGTCGCGGCAGGGAACGTAGTCCAGGCCGAGCTCGTCGGTCAGGACCGTCCAGTCGGCACTGTCGTAGAGCTGGCCGCGCAGCCCTACCTCGATCGAGTGCGCCGTGTCCACCAGCCCCTCCTCGATCGCGCGGCGCATCCAGGTCCCGTGGGTGTACTTCTCGCCGAAGTGGTTATCCCAGGCGTCGGTGTGGGAGTCGAACATGATGACCGCCACCGGGCCCTTGGACCGCGTGGCGCGCAGGTGCGGCAGCGTGCACGCGTGGTCCCCCCCGATCAGCAGCGGGATCACCCCCGCCTCGACCACCGGGGTCACCTCGCGCTCAATCGCCTCGTAGGACCGGGGAGTCGACCCGGGCACGATCGCGATGTCGCCGTAGTCGACGCAGGAAAGGATCTCGAACGGGCTGACCTCCTGGGCCGGGTTGAATGGCCTGAGCATGACGGACGCCGAGCGCACGGCGTTGGGGCCGAACCGGCCTCCCGTGCGGTAGGTCGTGGCGGTGTCGAAGGGGACGCCAATGACAGCGAGGTCGACATCCTCCAGCGTGCGCACGTTCGGCAGCCGGGCGAACGTCGGGATGCCGGTGAAACGCGGCGACCGCAGCGAATCCTCGGGCAGGTAGTGTGGCACTTGCTCGCCTCCTTGGCTGAGAATCCGCACGTCAGCGGCCTGGTAGCCGATCTTGCTAATCCGCGGGACTGGGGACGAGAGTATATATATATATATATATTCTCGCCGGGCGGCGCCTGGCAAAGTGCGGCCAAAGCCGGGCATACGAGCTGGAGGAAACACGAATGGACTGGGAGGGCCGCGCTGTCCTCATCACAGGCGGGTCGCGGGGCATGGGGCTGGCCACCGCAGGGCGCTTCCTCGGTGCTGGTGCGTCCGTCATGATCGCCGGACGCAGCGTAGCGGCCCTGGCCACGGCCGAGGCGGAGCTGTCCCACCCGGACCGGCTGCGGACGGTGGCCGCCGACGTGAGCACGGTGCCGGGCTGCCGGGCTGCGGCCACGGCCGCGCAGGACGCGTTCGGGCGACTGGACGTGCTGTTCACGAACGCCGGCAATTACGAGGCGGCGCCGCTGGCCGAGGTCACCGAGGAGATGTGGGATCGCACAGTCGACACCCACCTCAAGGGCACGTTCTTCTGCGTTCAGGCGAGCGAGCCCGCCCTGCGCGCCACCCGAGGCTGTGTCGTGACCATGGCCTCGGACGCTGGGCTGCTCGGTTTCCGCGGCGGGTGGGCCGCCTACTGCGCGGCCATGGGCGGGGTGGTCAACCTGACCCGGCAACTCGCGGTGGACCTGGCCCCTGAGGTCCGGGTCAACGCGCTGGCCCCGGGGCCGGTCGGCACCCAGCACCTGTACGACGATCTCGAGTCGGCCAGCTACGGTGGGTTCGAGGAGACGGGTGACGCCGTCGCAGCGGTGACGGCGACGCTGCCGATGCGCCGGATCATCGAGCCGGACGAGATCGCCCGCGCGGTGCTGTTCTTGGCCGGCATGGAGTCTATGACCGGCTCCGTACTGAGCGTGGACGGCGGTACCACGATCGCGCTGCCCTGATCCGGGCGGCCGCCCGCCGGTCACCGGCTCAGGCCCAGCACGAGCAGGCCGGCCAGGGTCATGCCAGTACCGAGGATCTGCTGCGCGCGCAGGCGCTCGTGGAACACCACGACGCCGCCGGCGATGACGATCAGCGGGAAGCACGAGGACGCCGCCGCGGTCACCGCGACCGCTCCGGCGGTGGTCGCACGCGTGAAGGCGACGAACGCGAGCACGTCGAAGAACCCGGCGATCCCGGGCAGCAGCAGCGCGCCCGGGCACGGGCGGAGGGCGGGTCGGCGCACAAGGACCACGGCGGTAACCGCGAGGATGATCACGAAGGTGAGGGCCCGGGACAGGGCAACAGGGAGAAACCAGCCCAGGTTCTCCGACGTCCGGCCCACGAGGTAGATCGTCACCCCCCAGGTCACCATCGCTGCCAACGCGTACGGGACGCCATCGCGCCGTCTGTGGCCTGCGGACCTGAGGTCCTGCTGCGCGTCGGGCGGGCTGGCGGCGGAGACAAGCACCACACCGCCGATGGTCAGCGCCACGCCGGCCAGCCCGGGCAGGGTCAGCCTCTCGCCCCCGAAGACGACGGCCAGGGTCACCGCGACCAGTGCGTAGGCCGAGAACATCGGGCTGACCAGGGAGACCGGCCCGAGCTGCAGAGCCCGGTAGAAGCCCGCGTAGGAGAGCACGCCCAGGACGCCGCTGACCGCCAGCATGACCAGATCGCCCGGCCCCGGGCGCGCGGCAGGCACGGGGGTCAGCGCCAGCAGGCCCAGCGCCAGGCAGGTGACCACCTGGCCGACGCACATGGTGACCAGCACGCCCGCCTTCCGGGTGCTGATCGCTCCCAGGAAGTCGGCTGCGCCCCAGGACACCGCGGCGCACAGAGCGTAGAGCATCGCAGTTACCGGCCCCTCGCCGTCCCGCTGACCTGGTAGTAGAGTAATTAGAGCAGAATCTGTTAACCGTCGACGGTCTAAGCTTGCCGTTTAACCTGCGCGTTCGTGTCGTGCTGTGTGATCGACCTGGAGGCGGATGAGGGGGCCGTCGATGACCGGCAGGTCACCGTCGTGGTCCAGCCAGGCGGCGCGGTGGGTGAGCCGGGGGTGCACCCGGTCCCAGGCGGCGGCCACGGCCATCCCGTAGCGGGTGGCCAGCGTGCTGGTGGTGACCTGCGGAGTCGGCCAGGCCGCCGGGCCGGCCAGGGCCAGCTCCCCGCCGTGCTTGCGGGGCCGGCCCAGGGTGCCGGGCTCGCGCGGCGGCGCCGGCAGCTTCATCACCCGGTCGGACCGCAGCCGCCCCAGCACTGGACCGGCAGGTCCGCGAGCAGGAACGCCAGCCGGGTCAGGTCGTAGCCGGCGTCGAAGATGACCAAGACCGGCGGGTCACCCTCCCGCCAGTGCCCGGCGGCGATCGGCCGGGTGATAACGTCGCGGACCTGCGCGGCGGTTATCTCCGCCTCGTCGTCATCGGGGCCCAGGCGGACCGCGCGCCCTGCGGCTGCGGGCGAAAGCCCTGGTGCTCGGGCACAACGCGGCCCGCGCACTGCGGAGGGCTGGGGTGCGGCCCGGCCAGGCGGTGCTGGTCGGTGGCCCGGCCGGGGACGAGGAGGCGCTCGCGGCGGTGACGGCCGCGCTGCCTGTCACGACCGCCGTGGGCCGGGGCGACGTCGCGGGTCTCGGACACAGGTACGCGGTAGCGTACGGCCTGATTCGGCACTGCCTGCAAGCCTGAGGGCCTGCCCTCTTGACGGTATGACCGGCCAAACCTAATTTGTTAACCGTCGACCATCGAGTCGCGAGGAGGTCGGCATGTACCCCTGCGAGCACGAGTTGCTCCAGCGCCTGTGGTTCCCGGTGGCGCGCGAGGCCGATGTAGACGGCGCCCCATTCGGCACCAGCCTGCTCGGCCGCCGGCTGGTCATATTCCGCACCGTGCGGGGCGTGGCGGTCGCCCGCGACCGCTGCCCGCACCGGGGAGCGCGGCTGTCGCACGGCCAGATGCGCAACGGGGACCTGGAGTGCCCGTACCACGGCTGGCGGTTCAACCACGACGGTGTGTGCACGCTGGTCCCTTCGCAGCCCGGCGCCCATCCGCTGGCCGGCCTGGAGACCGTGCCCGTGCAGACCGCCTACGGCCTGGTCTGGGCCTGCCTGGGCGAGCCTTACCTGCCGATGCCATCGATCCCGGAGATGGCCGACGTCCCGGAGGACGACTGGGAGACCGGGTTCGGGACTCCGTTCGAGGTGCGCTGCGGGCTGCGCTCGATCACTGAGAATTTCCGCGACTCGTCGCACTTCGCGTTCGTGCACAAGAAGGTGTTCGGCGACGTCACCCCGCTGATCCCCGCGTACGAGGTGCGCCGCGACGGCTGGACGCTGGCCTGGGAGTTCGTGCTGAGGTACGCGCAAGAGTGGCAAGTCGAAGACGGCGCCGGGGCGGGGGCGAAGTACCGCTTCGGCGGCTCGGACGTGGACCAGGCCGACCCCAGCGTGTCCGACGAGCAGCTCATCCACTACCGCTTCAGCGCCATGAGCGTGTCCTACGTGTACACCGAGCACCCGAACCGGGGCCGCCGCATCGTCTGCCAGACCCCGGCGCCGATCACCGCGGACGGCACCGAGTGCCGGGTGTTCTGGTTCGTCGCCGCCAACCGCCGGTTCCGGGAGCAGTACGGCAGCGTCGCCGAACAGGTGGCGCTGGAGAGCGGCATCTTCGCCGAGGACGTGCCGATCGTGGAGGCCCTCGACCCGGTCGAGGCGCCGCTGGAGTTGAACACCCAGGCGCACGTGCGAGCCGACCGGTACTCGGTCGCCTACCGCAAGCTGTACCGGGAGCTCCTGGATGAGTTCGCCGCGGCGCAGCCGGCGGCCGCAGAGCTGCAGCGCGCATGAGCGGCCGCCCGCTGAGTGAGCTCAGCGTCTACCTGGACTTCCGGGCCCGCCCTGGGGAACCGCCCACCGCAGCGGACTACGACGATGGCGTGCAGCTGGTGCAGGCCGCCGAGCGGCTGGGCTTCGCCCACGTCTGGACGACCGAGCAGCATGGCGTGGACGACGGGTACCTGCCCGCCCAGCTGCCGATGCTCGCCGCACTGGCCCGGGAGACCAGCACGATCAGGCTGGGCACGGCGGTGATCCTGCTGCCGCTCACCCACCCCCGGCGGATCCTGGAGGAAGCGTGCGTGGTGGACGTGCTCTCCCACGGTCGGCTGACGCTCGGCCTGGGCGCGGGCAACTACCCGAACGAGTTCCGGATCTTCGGGGCCGACCCGAGGGACCGGCGCCATGCCATGGACGAGGGCGTGGCGTTCATCAAGTCCGGGCTGTCCGGCGGCGTCCTTCCCGACGGCTCGCCAGTCAACGTGCCGCCGGTGCAGCGCCCAATCCCGCTGGTGCTCGGCGGCCTGCTACCCGGGCCCGCAGACCGCGCGGCCCGGCTGGCGGACGGCCACTTCGCCTACTCCTACCTCGACCCCGAGCAGGAGCTGACCCGGTTCTACCGGGAGACGATGCGGCCGGCGCTGGAGCGCCACGGCCGGGACCAGGACTTCCGGCTGATCTTCACCTCGGTCATCTGGGCCAGCGAAGACGCGGAGCGGGAGTGGCGCGAGACCGTCGGACCGGCCTTCATCTACCAGCAGCGCAAGTACGCCGAGTGGGAAGCAGGGATGCCGTCCGCGGGCGGCTACGCCTTCTCCGATGACCTTGATGACCTCCGGAGACGCCTGCTCATCGGGCGCCCATCACAGATCGCGGAGCGGCTGCTCGCGCTGCGGGAGACCTACCCGTTCGCGGAGGTCGTGGTCTGGGCGCGGCTGCCCGGGGTGCCCGTCGAGATGGCTCACGCCCACCTGGAGACGCTGGCCGGGAAGGTGGCACCCGCCCTGGCTGGCACATCGGCACCTTGACAGGTCATGACAGGGATGAGTACATTTTTCGGTTAACGGTCGACAAAATCGGTAAACCGCATCTGACGTGCAGGGTTTAGTGCCAATGTCGGCCTGGCTGGAGGTTTACCGGCATGGAACCGACCTCCTCCGGCCGCCTCGAGGGCCGGGTGGCCGTGGTCACCGGGGGCAGCTCAGGGCTGGGCCGGGCCGGTGCGCTGCGGTTCGCGGCCGAAGGCGCGCGGGTGGCGATCGGCTCGCTGCAGCCCGACCAAGGCGCCGCGGTGGTGGCCGAGATCAAGGCGGCCGGCGGCGAGGCCATGTTCCGCGAGGCAGACGTGCGACGGCCGGACGACCTGGCCGGCCTGATCGCCGACACCGAGCAGCGGTGGGGCCGCATCGACGTCCTGTACGCCAGCGCAGGCGTGATGACCACCGGGACCGCTGAGGAGACCTCGGAGGAGGATTTCCTGCTCACCGTTGACGTGAACCTGGGCGGCTGTTTCCGGCTGGCCAAGTTCGGCATCCCAGCACTGGCCCGGGCGGGGGGCGGCTCGGTGATCCTCACCGCGTCCGAGCTCGGCCTGGTGGGCGCCAGCCGCGCGGCTGCGTACTGCGCGTCCAAGGGCGGCGTGGTCAACCTGACCCGGGCCCTCGCTATCGACGCCGCCCCCCAGCACGTGCGGGTGAACGCGCTCTGCCCCGGCCCCATCGACACCCCGATGATGCAGGGCTGGTACCAGACCGGCGACCCGGCCGAGCTGGAGCGGATCCAGGTCACGCCCCTGCTGCTAAAACGCATCGGCCGCCCGCGGGAGATCGCCGATGCCGCGCTGTTCCTGGCGACTGACGAGTCGTCGTTCATGACCGGGACCACGCTCGTGGTCGATGGCGGAGCCACCGCCTGGTACGGGCTCTAGCGCACGGAAGGATGACCTCTGACGTGACCGCGCCGCAGCTGCTGCACATGACCTGGCCGGAGGTTAAGGCGGAGATCGAGGCGGGCACGCCGATCGTGCTGCCGGTCGGCTCTATCGAGCAGCACGGCCCGCACCTGCCGCTGGGCACCGACAGCTTCATCCCGCAGCATCTGGCCGAACAGACCGCGGCGCGGCACCGCATGGTGGTGGCCCCGCCGCTGATGTACGCGGCTTACTCCCGGCCGCGCAGCGGCGGCGGCCGCCACTTCCCCGGCTGCGTGGGCCTGCCAGGCCGGGTCCTGGAGCAGGTGGTCAGGTACGTGGTGGAGGACTGGCTGCGGCAGGGATTCCGGCGGGTGTTCGTGCTGAACGGCCACTTCGAGAACGCGTGGTCAGTGCTGGAGGGCATCGAGCAGGCCGTCGAGGGCTACCGGGACAGCTCCCGGGTGCTGCTGGTGAACTGGTGGGAGCAGGTCAGCCAGGACGACGTCACGCGCATCTTCGGCGACTCGTTCCCTGGCTGGGCGACCGAGCATGCCTCGATCACCGAGACCGCGATGATGGAGGCGTTCGCGCCGGACCTGGTGCGCACCGAGCTGAAGGCGGACGGGGGCGCTGAACGCGAGGTGACCTACGACATCTTCCCGGCGCCGCCGGAGATCTTGTGGCCGAACGGTATCGGGTTCAGTGCCTTGCCCGCGAATCCGGAACTGGGCAGTGCCCTGCTCGACACCCTGGTCGCCAAGCTGACGGCGATCGCTGACCGTGAATTCCCGGAGGATTCGGCCTGATGCGGATCTATTTCTGCTCCGACGTCCACGCGTCGAGGAAGTGCTGGAAGAAGTTCCTCGCCTCGGCGAAGTTCTACAACGCCGACATCATCATCGTCGGCGGAGATATCACCGGGAAGTTCGTCGTCCCGATCGTGCAGCATCCGGGCGGCAAGCACACCGCGAAGTTCCTTGGCGTCGAGCGGCGGATCGACACCGCCGAGGAAATGCAGCAGCTCAAGGTCAGGATCGCGGACACCGGCCAGTACTACTGCGAGATGACCCCGGAGGAGCAGGCCTGGTACGCCGAGGACCAGGCGAGGGTGGATGAGCTGTTCCTCCGTCTGGTGCTGGATCGGGTGGAGGAATGGCTGATCGAAGCCGACGAGAAGCTGCGCGGCACCGGCGTGCGCTGCTTCGTGAGCGGCGCCAACGACGACTTCTTCGAGGTCGACGACGCGCTGCGCAAGTCCGAGGTGATCGAGGACCCGAACGGCCGGGTCATCGACATCGGCGACGGCTATGAGCTGCTCGGCATGGGCTACGGCAACCCGACCCCCTGGCCGTGCCCGCGTGACATCCCCGAGGAACAGCTCGCGGCGCGCATCGACCAGGCCGCCGCCGGGGTCAAGAACATGGACAAGGCCATCTTCAGCCTGCACGTCCCGCCGCTGGGCACCGGTCTGGACCTGGCTCCGCGGCTGGACGACCAGCTGCGCATGGTCATGACGGCGGCGGGCCCGGAGATGATTGCGGTTGGCAGCACCGCGACTCGGGACGCCATCGTGAAGTACCGGCCGATGCTCGGCCTGCACGGTCACATCCACGAGTCCAAGGGGGTAAAGAGCCTCGACGGCATCAAGGTGGCCAATCCCGGCAGCGAGTACGCCGAGGGAGTTCTGGACGGCCTGATCGTCGACATCCACCCGAAGAAGGGTCTCCGCGGGGTGCAACTAGTAACCGGCTAGACCAAGTAAGAGAGGCATTCTCCGTGGCACAGAAAGCAATGCCCGCGCCTTCAGGCGTCTTTACCCGGGCAAGTTCGGGGCTCGTCCGGCAGATCCGTGCCGACGACGTCATGTACTACGGCTGGCAGCAGATCGCGCTCAGCTACATCGTCTTCATAATCCTGGCCTGGAACTTCTATCCTGGCGCATCCATGGAATGGGCGACGATCTTCGCCACCGTGGGGGGCGTGGCCATGGCCGTGTGCTACGCGCTGCTAGCCGCGGTCTACCCGCGCTCGGGTGGCGAGTACGTGTTCGTCTCCCGCGTGGTGCACCCTGGCCTGGGTTTCGCCGTGAGCTTCTCGTTCGCGTTCTGGCAGATCTTCTACTACGGGATCAACGGAGCTTTTCTGGCCCTGTATGCGCTGTCCCCGTTCTTCGCAGTTCTCGGCGTGCAGACGGGGAACGGCGGGCTGCTGAGCGTCTCCGACTGGTTCTCACACGGCGCGGGCATGTTCGTGGCGGGCAGCGTGATGATCTTGGTCATGGCGTATTTGCAGTACCACGGCGCGGGCCGGTACTTCCGCTGGCAGCGCTGGGCCTCCTACGTGGCCGTGGTTAGCCTCCTGATCACGTTCATCGTCCTGATCCTCACGATCACCGGCGTGTTCGACTTCCAGTCCCACTTCAACCACTTCAACGGCGCTGGCACGTACGCGAAGGTCGTGAGCGCGGCCGCGCTGCCTGCGGGCTCGGCCACCTCCACGCTCAACTTCTTCATCTGGCCGGCCTTCTCGATCTGGTTCGCAGTCGCTGCGTGCTCGTTCAGCGGCGAGATCAAGAACGTGCAGCGCGGCCAGCTACTTGGAATCAACGGCGCGATGGTCTCCATGGGCGTGATCATGGCCCTGCTGATGCTGCTGTACCGGCACGCGTTCGGCTCGCAGTTCCTGTTCAATGCCGGGTCGTCCACCGCGTACAAGCTCTCGGCGCCACCGTTCGTGAACGTGCTCACTGCCATCGGATCGAACAATGTCGTGCTCACGATCCTGGAGTTCGGGTGGGTGTTCGTGATTGCGTTCTTCGTCGGCGGCACCACGCTCGTCTACTCCACCCGCGCCATGCTCGCGTGGAGCATCGACGGCGTGGCGCCGGAGCGGCTGGGCGACGTGAACGAGAAGTACCATTCTCCGCACTGGGCCATCCTGGTCTCGGTGATCGGCGGGGAGATCTGGCTCGCGTTGTACGCGTTCACCCACCTGTTGGGACCGATCTCCGGGTTCCTGGGATTCACGATCTCGTTCATCGTGGTCAGCCTGACCGCGGTCGCGTTCCCGTTCTTGAAGAAGAACATGTTCGAGAGTTCGGCGGTCGCGTGGCGGATCTTCAGCGTGCCGGTGATCAGCGTGGTCGGCGTGATCTCGGCCGCGTTCGTGATCTTTGCGATCGCCCGCATCCTGGTGGACAAGAACTTCAGCGCGAACCTGGCGTTCTCGGACTGGGGTGCGATCATTGTGGTCGCGGCGGGCGCGATCTTTTTCTACGCCGCCCGCGCCTTCCGGCGCAGCCACGGTGTCGATATCGACCAGCGCTACCGCGAGATCCCGATCGAATAGGCGCGATCGAGGTGGCATGGTGGCTGGCCTGGCTGCGGGGTCGGGCAGGAGCGGCTGATGCCTGCTGACGACACCGGGCGGCCGACAGTCGTGGTCGGCGCGGACCTGGCGGTGGTGGCGGCGGTGGGCCGCCAGGTCCGTGCCGACGGCCGGATGATCGCCGTAGCCCCGGCGGGCCCTGGGCCGGTGAGCGGCTCCGGCGGCCCAGGGGAAACCGAGGGCTTCGCCGCGACTGTGCCCGTGGACGGCGGCTGGGACGCGGCGGCGGCACGGGTCGTGGCCGACTGGGGCGCGCCCCGGGTGCTGATCACCTGTCCCGCGCCTGTGCCGCGGCGTCACCTGGCCGACTCCGGTCCTGGTGACTGGCAGGCTGCGCTGGACCGCAATTTGGGCCTGGCGGCAGCCGCGTGCCGGGCGTTCGCGCCACTAGCGCGCGGGCACGGCCCGGCCACGATCATCATGCTGGCGTGGGAGCCGTCCGGCGAGCCCGGCCAGGTGCACCTGGCCGCGGCGTCGGGTGCCATCCAGTTGCTGGCGCTGGCCCTGGCTGCCGACCTCGGCGGCGACGGGATCACCGTGAACGCGGTGACTGTCAGTGAGCACGACCTCGCCGCTTCGGGCCCGGTGCTCGAGCTGCTGTTGCTCGCCGACGCCGGCTACGTGACCGCCGAGGTGCTGCGCGCGGGGACGAGATGACCGGCGGGACCGGTCTGGACGGCCGGGTGGCGCTTGTGACCGGGGCAGGCCAGGGCATCGGGGCCGCGATCGCGCTGCGGCTAGCCGCTGAACGGGCGATCGTGGCCGTGAACGCGCTGCATCCGGAGAAGGCCCAGCGGACGGTGGACCAGATCGTCGCTGGCGGGGGCCGAGGGTTGCCGGTGCCTGGCGATGTGGCCAGCGCGGACGTTGTCGATGCCCTAGTCGGTAACGTCGAGTCCTCGGTCGGCCCAGTCGAGATCCTGGTCAACAACGCCGCAATCCTTATTATGGCGGGCTTCCTGGAGCTTGATCCGGCCGATTTCGACCGAACCATCGACGTGAATCTCACCGGGGTCATGCACTGCACGCGGCGCGTGCTGCCGGGAATGCTCGAGGCGCGCTGGGGCCGGATCGTGACGATTGCGTCACAATGGGGCCGTATCGGCGCCAAGGGCGCGAGTGCCTATAGCGCGGCCAAGGGCGGGCTTATCGCGATGACCGCAGCCTTGGCACGCGAGGTCGAACGGAACGGCGTGATTGTCACGGCAATCGGTCCCGGCACGGTCGATACCCCGCAATTGAATGAGGACGCTGCCTTTATGGGCTGTTCGCTCGATGAGGTCAGGGAACGGTATTCTCAAGAAACACTAATCGGCCGGATTGCCAGCCCGGGGGAAATCGCCGGGCTGGCGGTGTGGCTTGCTTCGGATCAGGCGGTTGCACTGGCGGGCCAGACGGTGCTGGCCACTGGGGGCCGGTCGGAATGAGCAGGCATGAGACTTTGGAGGGCAATACCATGAGCTCCCGCCAGCCGCTCCGGCGGCGGCACTCCGGGTCCGCGATGGCCGCTGACACGCTGGAGCCGCTGCAGGATCAGACCCTGGCCATGCAGGCCGCCGATGCGATCCGCGGCCTGATCGCCGGGGGGAAGCTGGTCGGCGGTGACCGGCTGGTGGAGAGCCAGATCGCCAACCAGCTGCGGACCAGCCGTGGACCGGTCCGTGATGCACTGTTCCTGCTACGCGCGGAGGGCCTGGTCCGCGACGGGCCCCGGCGCGGATCGTTCGTGGTGCAGCTCACCGAGCAGGACGTTCGCGAGATCTACGACCTCCGGGCCGCGGTCGAGACCCAGGCCGTGCGGCTGCTGCTGCAGCGCAGGGATCAGTCGGCCATCGCCGGGCTGCAGGAGGCCATCGAGCAGATGCGGGCCGACGCCGCCCACCCGGCCCGCACGGCCGAGGCGGATCTGCGCTTCCACGGCGCGGTCTGCGAGGCGAGCGGAAACTCCCGGTTGCATGCGGTCTTCGTCCGCCATGCAACCGAGCTGAGCATGCTGGTGCGGCTGGACGAGGAGCACATGGACCACGCGTCGGCCTCGACCGTCGGCGATCACCAGCTGCTGCTGGACGCGCTGCGGGCTGGGGACCTAGCGGTCGCCGAGCGCGCATTCCGGACCCATCTTGAGGAGGCCAGGGACCGGGTCGCCGCGCATTATGCCCAGACTGACGCCGATCGCGCGCACGACCCGATGCCGACCGGATGACGCCCTGACCTGGGTCAGCCCGCCTGGCCCGCAGCGACGAACTCGATCCTGATCGGCGACGAGCCTGGCCCGTTGATACACGTCTGTGCGGCCTCGGTATCGTACGCGCACGAGGTGACCGCGACCACGCAGTCCATCAGCGCGCGGAGCGTGATCGCGTCCCCTGGCGCCGTCGGGGACGGTTGCGCCGCGACGTTGCCCGACGTGTCCGGGTAGGTGTCCTGGAACAGGTTGATGGGGCTGGGCAACCCGGGCTTCGCCCCCGGCCACACTCCGGCCAGCGCCGCAGCTAGGTTGTCCTGACAGTTGCGGTGTCCCTGATGCCCGAGCGAGGCGTACCAAGCGCCGTTGCATGCGGCGTACAGGAAATCGTGCACCCCGTGTGCGTCGTCGGCGACGATCTCGAACATCGGCCTGCACTCGCTGGAGTAGAAGAAGTCGCCGACCTGCAGCCGGACCCGCGGGTAATTGAAAAGAATGGTCTGCGACGGCGATGATCCCTCATTTGGGTCGGCAGCCGACAGCGCAACGAAGTCGGCAACTTGCTGGCCTTCGACATCGACCACCCGAAAGGTCTCGCCCGCGGTCACGGCGAAGCTCCGCCCGTCGGCGGGCGGGATCGTCAGCGCTGGGCGGCTGTCGTCTGGCATCTCCGTCTCCCGTCTGGTGTGCTGGTCAGAGCATGGCCCGTCCGCCGTTGAGGTGAAGGCACGCGCCTGTGTAGCCGGTCTCATCGGCCAGGTAGCAGATCAGCCTGCTGATCTCGGCTGGCTCCAGGACCCGGCCGATGGGGACCGTCCTGGCATGCCGGGCGTAGAGCTCTTCGCGGGTGAGACCGTACGCTGCGGCGTCGACGGCCTGCTGCGGCGTGTCAACGTCGCCCGGCGCGATTGCGTTAACCCGGACCTCGGGCGCGAGCTCGCGGGCCAGCGACTTGGTCAGGCCGATGATCCCGCTCTTGCTCGCGCAGTACGCGCTGAACCCCGCCTCACCTGTCACGCCGAGGATCGAGGCCATGTTGATGATCTGCCCCCGGGTGACCCGCAGGTGGCCGACCGCCGCCCGGGCCAGCCGGAACGGCGCGCTGAGGTTGACCTCGATGGTGTCCCACCACCGGCCTAGGTCGTCGGCGCGCAGCTCGCCGTGGTACATGGTCGCGGCATTATTCACAAGCAAGTCCAGCCGGCCATGGTCGCCGATCACTGCGTCGATCAGGGTGCAGGCGGCGGCCAGGTCCCGCAGGTCAAGCTGGTAGCGGACCGCGGTGCCGGGCAGGTCCGTCGCGGCGACCGTCCAGCCGGCTGCGGTCAGCCCCGTGCACACGGCCAGCCCGATGCCGCCCGTGGCCCCGGTGACCAACGCCACCCTGGTGCCGCCGGCGCTCACTGGATCACCACCCCACCGTTGGGCGAGACCACCTGCCCGGTGGTCCAGGTCGCCTCGGCCAGGTTCACGATCGTCGCAGCCACTTCTTCTGGCTTCCCGAACCGGCCCAGCGGGATCGAGGCCAAATAGGACTCGGTCCGCCAGAC
>Ga0209166_10001185_pt1 | contig 22547 bp, 15 predicted proteins | sample Coa_R1_3_FD_187151 | JGI IMG/M metagenome (GOLD analysis project Ga0209166, IMG submission 187151) | Surface soil microbial communities from Centralia Pennsylvania, which are recovering from an underground coalmine fire - Coalmine... | ecosystem: Environmental > Terrestrial > Soil >... | reverse complement strand
CAACGCTAAAGAAGCCAAGGACGTAGTTGACGTCATGCTGGGCAATCTCGCGTTGGCGCGTCTCTACTCCGCCCTTGGCCAGATGGATGCTGAAACCGCAATTGCGCTTAAGCAATCTCCGGGGTTAAGCAAGCTTGTCAACTTTGCTAATGTTCTTGATTTTTACGGCAGTCATCTCGACATCCGCTCGGGACGGGTGATCGTGCCTGGAGGCAGCGCCGCGGAGCCCGCCTGGAAGGAGTTGGTGGGCGCAGGGCCAGACGAGCCCGGCGAGTTCGTTGCCAAGCTGCTGGCCAAAGACCAGGGATGGCTGGCCGCTTACTTTGACGCGTTATCGCGTGTGAGCCAGAGCCAGCAGGCTTACTTCGCTTCGCCTGAGCGGCTGAAGATTTTCTACACCGCCTTGCGGGGACAAGATATCTCTCCGGGGCCGGCGAAGCCGGTATTTCGGCCTGACCCGAGTTTTTCAATCCTGGTGACCCGGCTACAGTTAGACGCCAACGGCCAACCTCTTATCCCCGGCGACCTGGAAGCTTGGAAGGCAATCTTTCGCCACAACAACAAGTCAAAGCGAGGCAGGGAGTGGGCCAAAAGGGCCGGCCATTGGACCAATCCGGAGCACCTTGTGGACGGATTGATTGGTCTCTCGCGAGAGTTTAACACCGACGGTCCGCTGCAGATTTACCTGATGTTGAGCGAAATAGACCGGCAACGCTCCCCCGATGAGCGCCTGAATGCGGAAACAGTGCGCCTGCTGGCAGACAAGTTTTCGCGCTTTGGCGACCAGTATCCGGTTTTCTCTGAGTTTCACACTCTCAACAATGCCTCCATTGCCAGCTTCCTCAAATCGGCGGAAGCGCTCGATCGCATCTCTTACCCTACGGTACGGGCTAACGCAATTGGCATCTTCCAAGCCAATCTGGGCCTGTGGCAAATTCTGGCGCGGCAGGGGCAGATTCCAACCGCAAGTTTGAACGACTCCTGGCAGAAAATTATCAGCCCGTTTGCCGGAGTCGCCTCGTCGCCCGAGCTTTTCGACGCCGGCCGAACCTCATTTGGAGAGGTGCTGCGGGCCGCAACCGGCAGGACAGATCTCTCTGAAGACGAAGTCGTAGATTTACTGGCTGGGCCCGACCAGGCCAGTTTGGAAAGCCAACAGGTACATCAGGAGCTGGTGAAAAGAATCCGCGGAGTGCTCGACGCCCAGCGTCTGGTCTCCCTGGACACCCTGTTTGCATTAGGAAGCGGATTGAATGAAATGGCCAAAGGCAAAGCCCTTGCCGATACGCTGATCCCTCTGGCGGGGGAGCTGCGCGAGTTTGAAATGCCCCGGCCGATCTTCACCGCTGGCGAGCGCGCTGAGTTTGAGCACGAGCTTTCCGACACCCGGCATGCCACCTTGCAGACGCGAACGAATTTGGCCAGGATCATCAAGACCGGTTCTCCCAAGGAGCTGAGCGAGGCGCGCGGCCGGCTCACCGCCTTCCTGCGAGACACGCTGGTAGGAATGAACTATGCATATTACGAGCCGCCGGGAGCGCAGATGCTGCGCAATAACGCGCTGTTTGTGCGCTCACATGACTACGCCAGCGAGTTCGGCACTGGAGGCGAGCAGCCGTGGAAGACTCCGCGGCTGGTATCGAATGACGGCACCCACCTCGCCGGATCGCTTGCCGACCTGCCCTACGCTCTGGCGTGGGTAGAGCAGGATTTCATTGTGCCTGAGAACGTGCAATCGCTGATCTGGGAAGACCTGGCGCCGAGCCTTTTGACCAGCGCAGTTGTTCCACGCTGGTGGGGAGTGACTCCCAATGAGCTGCATGCGGTCACGCTTTATCAGCGCACAGGCGAAGAGCTGCTTACGTCAGCGGCCCAGGATGAAAAATTACGCCAGATGGTGATGAATATTCTTGCTGACCGTATGCTTCCGCAAAGGGCCGGACAGGTAGAGAAAGCGCTACGCACAGGACATGCGGATCAGGTGCTTCCGCAAGTGATGCCGGCAGAAACTTTCTATCTTGCGGTCGAGTTCCGGAGAAAATTTCCCAATGAGACCAGATACTGGGGCGCAGCGGGAAAAGAGCTGGACAGCCTTTCGCGCCAGGCTCCAACAGAGGTAAGCTGGGAGCGGCTCTCGGAGGATTTTGGAGTGCCCCATCCGGCGCTGGCACGCAGTTACTCGCGCGAACTGTTGAACGTGAAGCCCTTCCCGACTTTCCAGGATTACTCCAGCCGCCTGCTGGCTGAAAGTTGGGATTCGAGCAATTTGTACTGGGCGCGGTTGGCCGACGAGCAAGGTTATCCGCCGGTGATGCTCAACCGGCTGGTCCCCGAGCTGACCCATCGCATGGTGGAAAAGATTTTTGCCAGCAACCTCGAAGATTGGCCGGCGGTCCTGCGCGCCATGCAAGAGACGGGCGACGAGTTTCGCAAAGGCAAGATCGCCGCTCTGCTGAAAGTGGAGACGCCGGCGGTACATTAAATGCGAAGCGGACGAAACGAAAGTTAAACATTTGCGGAGCCCCGATAAGGTTGCAAAAAAGGAAACTATGGCGAAACGGTATCTGTTATCTCTGATTGCTTGCGGCATCCTGCTCAGCCCGGCAATTCGGCCGCAGGCCCAGGAAGCGGCGCAACCCAATGCTCCGACCCTGCGCGTGGATGTGAACCTGGTGCTGCTGAATGTAGCCGTAACGGACCGCAAGGGGAACTACGTGACCGGCCTGCGTCCTTCGGATTTCGCCATTTACGAGGATGACATTCCGCAAAAGATTGCCACCTTTGGAGAAGGCAACGGCCCGCAGGAATCGGTAGACGTGGCGCAAACGCAAAAAACACCGGAGCAGGTGGGTTCAGCAGCCGGCGCCAATGTTTTCATCTTGTTTGATACCAGCAACTACATGTACCGGGGTTTTGCATTGGCGCAAGATGCCATCGCAGAATTCGTGAGATCGCTGGACAGCGCGGAGCGCGTGGCCTTTTACGCCTACAGCCGCGATCTCTATCGGGGTTCGGTGCTCACCGCTGACCGTATGCAGGTGTTGCGCGGCGTCCGTTCGACGGTCGCCGGAGACGACCCGGCGCTTTACAACGCGCTGCTGCTGACGCTCAAAGATGCAGGCACGTTTCCCGGCAGAAAAGTGGTCGTGGTTTTCTCTAACGGTCCCGACCGGGCCAGTATGGCGGCGCCGGAAGACATCGGCGAATTGGCGCAGTCGGAAGGCGTGCCCATTTACGTAGTCAGCACGCGGGAAGCGAAGCTGGACCCGATTTCAACCACTGCCTTCAAACGTATGGCTGCTGCCACCGGGGGCGAAGCTTTTTTTGCCAAGAGCTGGAAAGACCAGGAGAAGGCCTTCGCATTGATCCGGAGCGACGTAGGCCATCTGTATTCACTTAGCTACTATCCGCAGGCCAATCCGAACCGCGGCTGGCGCACCATCAAGGTGAAGCTGCTAGGGGAGGCAGGCAGGAAATATCACATTCGCACACGCAGCGGGTATCGTCCGCAGACAACGCGCTTCTCTGCCGATACCGGGCTGGCACAGTAAAACAGCATTTAGCATTTGGCACTTAGCCAAAAAGCTGGATCTCGACCGCGCATAAGCTGCGATTGCAAGTTCATAAGATAGTCATTTCTCAATCTTCGTGCGACGCTTCGTGACGCTTCTTGCATCCGTTTGCTCATTCACGGAAATTTAACTTCACACCAGAGAATTACTCTCCCACAAAAGCGTAGAATTTCCTGATAAGCGGTAGAAAGCAGGGCTGACATGGGAAACGCCGTGACGACCGAGCAAGCCATTTCTGCAAGACAAGCTGAAACCAAGCAAACCCCGTTGAGCGCAGATGAACTGAAAAAGATGCAAGCCTACTGGCGCGCTGCCAATTATCTTTCGGTGGGGCAGATTTATCTGAAAGACAATCCGCTGCTTGAGAGGCCGCTTACACCGGCAGACATCAAGCCGCGCCTGCTGGGGCATTGGGGCACGACGCCGGGGCTCAACTTTGTTTACGTGCACCTGAACCGCCTGATCGTGCAGAACGATCTCAACATGATGTACGTCATCGGGCCCGGGCACGGCGGTCCGGGGATCGTGGCCAACACATATCTTGAGGGTTCCTATACGGAAATCTATCCGCACGTTGAAGAAAATCGCGATGGAATGAAGCGGCTCTTCGAGCAATTCTCCTGGCCCTACGGTATCCCCAGCCACGTGGCGCCTGAGGTGCCTGGTTCCATACACGAAGGCGGAGAGCTCGGCTATTCGCTGCTGCACGCCTACGGCGCTGCATTCGATAATCCCGACCTCATCGTGGCCTGCGTGGTCGGCGACGGCGAAGCCGAGACCGGAGCCTGCGCCACGAGCTGGCATGCCAACAAGTTCCTGAACCCCGTGCAAGACGGGGTGGTACTGCCGATTCTTCACCTGAACGGGTACAAGATCGCCAATCCAACCCTGCTGGACCGCATTAGCGACGACGAGCTGCTGCAACTGTTCCACGGATATGGATACAAGCCGTTTGTGCTCGCAGGCCATGACCCTGCGGAGATGCACCGGGCGATGGCGGCAACGCTCGACAACATGCTCGATGAAATCCGTTTCATTCAGGGCGAGGCGCGCGCGAAAGGCAAGCTGGAGCGTCCACGCTGGCCGATGCTGATCTTGCGCACGCCTAAAGGTTGGACCGGACCCAAAGAAGTAGACGGCAAGCCGGTTGAGGGGACATGGCGAGCGCATCAGGTGCCGGTGACCGATGTCACCACCAATCCTGGGCACTTGCGCATATTGGAAGAATGGCTCAAGAGCTACAGGACAGACGAGCTCTTTGACCAAAACGGGAAGCTTCGCCCCGAGCTGGCTGATATTGCGCCCAAGGGAATCCGGCGCATGGGGATGAATCCGCATGCTAACGGCGGCTTGCTGCTCGAGCCGCTCAGCATGCCGCACTTCCGCGACTATGTGGTCGCCGTTCCCAAGCCGGGTGCGGTTGAGGCAGAAGCTACGCGCGTTTTGGGGCACTTTCTGCGCGATGTCATAAAACAGAATCTGGAGAAAAAGAATTTCCGTTTGTTCGGACCCGACGAGACCGCGTCCAACCGCCTGGAGGCGGTATATGAGGCGACTGCCAAGCAATGGATGGCGGAGGTGAAGCCGGTGGATGAGGATTTAGCCCCCGAAGGCCGGGTCATCGAGGTGCTCAGCGAGCACATGTGCCAGGGTTTTCTGGAGGGATATCTGCTGACCGGGCGGCACGGGTTCTTTTCCTGCTACGAAGCCTTCATTCACATCATTGACTCGATGTTCAACCAGCATGCCAAATGGCTTAAGACAACGCGCCGGCTCCCCTGGCGCAAACCCATCGCTTCGCTCACTTACCTGCTTACTTCGCATGTGTGGCGGCAAGATCATAACGGCTTCTCACACCAGGACCCAGGGTTCATCGATCACATGGTCAACAAAAAGGCCGACATCGTGCGCATTTACCTGCCGCCGGACGCCAATACCCTGCTCTCGGTCGCGGACCACTGCCTGCGAAGCCGTCATTATGTGAACCTCATCGTGGCCGGTAAGCAGCCGGCGCCGCAGTGGCTCGATATGGAGTCGGCCGTCCGCCATTGCACGACCGGGCTGGGGATCTGGGAGTGGGCCAGCAATGACGGCGGCAATCCCGATGTCGTGATGGCCTGCGCCGGCGATGTGCCTACGCTTGAGATTTTGGCAGCGGTTACCTTGCTGCGCAAGTCAGTCCCGGATATTCGTATCCGCGTGGTGAACGTCGTAGACCTGATGGCGCTGCAGCCGCCAAGCGAGCATCCGCATGGATTGGTGGATGACGACTTCGACCAGATCTTTACCACCGACCGCCCGGTGATCTTTGCGTATCATGGTTATCCGGCGTTGATCCATCGCCTGACCTACCGGCGCAAGAACCACAATAACTTCCACATCCGCGGATATAAAGAAGAGGGCACGACCACCACGCCATTCGACATGGTCGTGCTCAATAACATGGACCGCTATCAGCTCGAGCTTGATGCGATTAAGCGCATCCCCAGGCTCAAATCCATAGTCGAAAAAGCGATAGAGCATTATTTTGAGGTCATGCAGCGGCACAAGCTCTACGTGACCGAGCACGGAGAAGATATGCCCGAGGTGCGCAACTGGAAGTGGAAGGCGTAGAGCTAACGGATCGAGACAGGTCCTGGGTGGATCGCTCATCGAATTGTCGTTCCGAGGAGCGAAGCGTTTTTAGCCTGCCCCGAGCGAAGCCGAGGGGGGGATCCCTATCAGCTTCAAAGATTTATAGGAGCACTGCATAAAGTCTCGGCACAATAGGGATTCCTCCACTTCGCTGTGCTCCATGTTCGGAATGACAAGAAGTTCGGACTTTTTGTAAGCTCTGAAGCCGTGTCCTTTCAAAACTATTCATGAGATAACTTCTCAATCATGCAGAGCGAATCGAACTCAAAGACCATTCTCTCTTTCAACAGCGGCTCTTCTTCGCTGAAGATCGGCTTGTACTCCTTTCAAGACGGGAAGGAAGAAACTCTGGCAACCGGAGCCGCTGAGGCTTTAGGAACCAAAGATAGCCGGGCATGGTTGCAGCAGGGCCAGAAATTTCTGGTGAAAGAAAATCGTGCGTTTTCAAATGCAAGAGAAGCCGCTGATTTTCTGACCAAGGCGCTTACTGCCCACTCGCCGGCGGCTCCAAACGCGGTTGGACACCGGGTGGTCCATGGCGGCCCACGCTTGCGTGAGCATCAGCGGATTACCCCGGAGGTCCTCAAAGAGCTGGAAGCGGCCACCCCTTTTGCGCCCATTCACATTCCTCCGGCGCTTGAAGTAATTCATTTCGCCATGGAGCGCTTCCCTGCCGTGCCCCAGGTGGCCTGCCTGGATACGGCATTCCACCGCTCATTACCAGAATATGCAGCGCGGTTTCCGTTGCCCGATCATTTCTGGCAATCAGGCATCCGCCGCTATGGATTCCATGGGCTGTCATGTGAATCCATCGTGCATACACTGGGCCCGGATCTCGCGGCCAGAACCGTGATTGCTCATCTGGGGAATGGCGCCAGCGTTACCGCGGTCAAAGAAGGCTGCTCGATGGAAACCACCATGGGACTTACACCCACGGGCGGCGTCATGATGGGAACGCGCAGCGGCGACCTCGATCCGGGGCTTTTGTTACACCTGCTGCACGACCAGGCTTACACGGCGCAACAACTCGATCGGCTGCTCAATCATGAGGCCGGCTTGTTAGGCGTTTCCGGGAAGAGCAGCGAAATGCGAGAGCTGCTGCAGGCAAGCTCCAGCAGCGCCACGGCCCGCCTCGCGGTTGAGATGTTCTGCTATTCCATAAAAAAGGCGATTGGTGCGTTGGCGGCGGTGCTTGGTGGTTTGGAACTATTAGTATTCTCAGGTGGCATTGGCGAGCATGCCGCACCGGTGCGCGCCGGTATTGCCGCGGGACTCGACTATCTGGGAATTGGGATTGACACCGAAGCCAATGCGCGCCATGCCGGCGTGATCAGCGCAGCGGGCAGCAGGTGTGTGGCGCGGGTTGTGCCTTCGGATGAAGATTTACAGATTGCACGGCATTGCTTGCGACTGGGTTGAGGCTCCCGTCTCGAAACATGTGTTCCCATTTCACATTCATGGAATCTTCAGAGTGACGGTATACCATCAAATTTGAATCCCTGCGCTCTTTGTGATGAACTGATCGACGAGGAGAGCCGTCACAGTGTGGATACTGGTTGTAGAAAATGAAACCTCGATGGGTGAGTTGCTGCGTCAAGGGTTGGAAGAACAGAACCATGCCGTAACCCTGGCGCGCGATGGCGTAGAAGGCTTCCATGCTGCCAAGACCAGCAACTTCGATGCGATTGTGCTCGACGTGATGATGCCGGGGATGGATGGCATTGAAGTCGCCCGCCGCCTTCGCGCCGACGGTCATCAGACGCCCATCATCATGCTGACGGCGCGCGATGCCGCTGCCGATATTGTCAAAGGGCTCGATGCCGGGGCCGACGATTACCTGACCAAGCCATTCTCGCTGAAGGTCCTGCTGGCGCGTCTGCGGGCCATATCGCGCCGGGCGGCGCAGCCGCCACAGCAGAACCTGCACATTGACGATCTGGTGGTCGATCCGGCAGCGCGCGAGGTGACACGGGCCGGACAGAAGATCAGCCTCACGGCGACCGAGTTCCGCGTCCTGGAATTTCTGCTGCGCCGGGCCGGGCGAGCGGTCTCGCGTTCGGCCATCATCGAGGCGGTGTGGGGATTTGAAGAGGACGTTGAGCCGAACACGGTGGATGCGTTTATCAAGCTGCTGCGCGACAAAATCGATGCTGGATCGCAGCGCAAACTGATCCACACCGTGCGAGGATACGGCTACATCCTGCGAGAGGGAGAATGAACAGGCACTCCATTCGATTCCGCCTTACCGCCTGGTATGCCCTCATTCTGGCGGCGACCTTTGCCATCGCGGGATTGGCTCTGTGGTGGACTCTGCGCAGCAGCATCCACGAAACCGTGGACAAGGACCTGCGCTTCCGCCTGCAGGCGCTGCGTAATTATCTGCAGACAGAAACCGCCACTCCGCAGCCGGAACCGATTAGCGAGGAACTTACGGAAGATGCCACCCTCTCGGGAGCGCGTTTTCGCATCCTCGGCAACGATGGCCGCTGGGTCTATCAATCTCCGGAAGCAACGCAGTGGGGTGAGATTCCCGCAAATGCATCCCAGCTTCCCATAAAAGGAACAATACAAACGGTCCGAATCAATCGGAGGCCGGTGCGCGTGCTCTCCGCGCCGGTGCAACTGGGGCCGGCGCAGCCGGGCGTGGCCCAGATCGGCGTGCCAATCGGTGAGTATTACGAAATGCTGGATGGCTTCACCTGGACTGCGCTGCTGGCCAGTCCGCTGGTCTTGCTGCTGGCTTCGGCGGGCGGCTACTGGATGAGCCGCCGCGCCCTCGAACCCGTGGACCAGATTGCCCGCACCGCCGAGGCGATTGGAGCACAAAACCTCTCGCAGCGCCTGCCGTTGCGCGGGGCCGGTGACGAACTGGACCGGCTTTCAGCCACATTGAATTCCATGTTTGCCCGCCTGGAAGCTGCGTTTCGCCAAATCACCCAGTTCACAGCCGATGCTTCGCATGAGCTGCGGACTCCGGTGGCGATTATCCGCACCACGGCAGAGCTGGCGCGCAGCAAACAACGCAGTGAAGAAGAATACAAGAAAGCGCTGGATAGCATACTCACCGAAAGCGAGCGCACATCGCGCCTGATCGAAGACCTCATGCTGCTGGCGCGCGCCGATGCCGGGTCTGATGGCATAGTGCAGGAATCTGTCGATATTACCGAATCTTTGCGCGAGGCCTGCTCTGAGGTGCGGGTCCTGGCGGAATACAAGGGCGTTCGTCTTGACGCCAACCTACCCGCGAACTGTTCCATTTTGGGAGACAGCCAGGCGCTCCGCCGGTTGTTTGTCATCCTGCTCGATAACGCCATCAAGTACACTCCTTCAGGCGGCGAAGTGGGCGCCAGGCTGTCCATGGATGGCTCGGCGGCCAAGCCAAGCGCCGTCATAGAAATTCGAGACACCGGCGTAGGAATCTCGGCGGAGGACCTGCCGCATGTCTTTGAGCGCTTCTACCGCGCTTCCAAAGACCGGTCGCGCACGACGGGCGGCGCGGGCCTGGGACTCTCGATCGCGCAATGGATCGCTGCCCGGCACGGTGGAAACATCCAGGTAGAAAGCTCGCTGGGCGCAGGGTCGGTTTTTCGGGTGCACTTGCCGGTGCTGGACTAGGGCAGGCTCTTCGGCTCGGGCATTCGCACTCGCTCAGGATGACATTCATATAGAAAAATTAGAATGCAATCGATTTTTAACCTTCTTTCACGAGTTTTTCAGAATGTGCTTGCAGAATGGAGTGCCAAGGAGGAGTTACTTACGATGAAAACATTCATTGCTGCAACGATTTTGCTCGCCGCCTGCGCGGCAACGGTGGCGTTCGCCGCCGAAAAGAAGGTCAAGATGGAAGACCTGCCGCCCGCGGTGCAACAGGCGATCAAAGACAACACTAAAGATGCCACGTTAGTCCGGATCGAGACAGACGTGGAAAACGGAAAGACGGAGTACGAGGCCGAAACCAAAGTGAATGGCCACGGCAAAGACATTACCTTCGACGAGACCGGTAAGCTGACCGGCGTGGAAGAAGAAGTTGCGATCGATAGCATCCCAGCCCCAGCCAAAGCTGCCATTGAGAAGCAAGCAGCCGGTGGAACGATCAAAAAAGTCGAAAAGGTGACCGAAGGTAGCAAGACCTTCTATGAAGCTTCAATCAGAAAGGGTGGAAAGAAATCTGAGGCCCAGGTCCTGCCCGACGGTACTCCTACAAAAGAAGACTAGATCTGTTTAGTTTTTTCTGTACGTAATAACAGTGTCGCCCAAGCAAGAAAAACACAAGATCCTTCGCGCCAAAAAACGGTGCTCAGGATGACAAGATGCAGATGGCGATGGCGGAACAGGACATACAGAAATAGTTAAAACGGCATAGACGTTTGAATTGTCATTCCGACCTGAAGTGGAGGAATCCCTATTGTGTCGAAATTTGTGCTGGCCCATAAATCCTTAAGCTCATAGGGATTCCTCCCCTCGGCTTCGCTCGGGGCAGGCTAAAAACGCGTCGCTCTTCGGAATGACAAAACAATTGATTTCTCCGCAGAGCCTCTCAGCTGTTTAAAAATCCGCATTTCTGGAGCCCGTCATGCCTCGTGGCGCATGGCTTCCTTGGAATCGGAGGCAAGCGGAACCTTGGCAACTCGCGCCGCCATATCGGCAATTTCTTCAGCGGCGTGAGGATGAGTAAGTTTCTGCGCCGCTTCTTCCATCTGCAGCAGCCGCTCGCGGTGGGTGAAGAGGTCCACAACCGTTGAGACCAGCTTCTGCTGAGAAAGTTCGGCTTCGGGAATCAGCACAGCCGCTCCCTGCCGCGCCAGGCTTTCGGCATTGCGGCGCTGGTGATTGTCCGCTGCCCGTGGGAAAGGAACAAAGATAGCGGCTTTTCCCGCCGCAGTAACTTCAGCTACAGTGCTCGCGCCGGAGCGACAGAGCAACAGATCAGCACGGGCAAAGGCTTGCGGCATCTCGTTGATGAATGCCAGCACTTCGGCGGAGATGCCGGCCTGCAAATAAGCCGCTTGCGCATCTTTGTAGTCACGTTCGCCGGTTTGATGGATGATGTGCAACTCCGGAAGCGCCTGCCGCAATCCAGCAAGGGATTCGAGAACCACGCGATTAATGGCGCTGGCCCCCTGGCTGCCGCCGAAGACGAGAAGCGTTTGCGTAGTCCGGCCAGCAGCTTCTTTTTTCAGGAAGAATTCTTTGCGCACGGGAACGCCGGTCACGCGGGCGTTGCGAAAATATTTTTTGGTTTCCTCGAAGTGAACCGCCGCCGCCGAGACCAGCCACGCAACCGCGCGGTTGGCGAATCCCGGGACAACGTTCGGCTCAAAGGCCAGAGTAGGAATGCGCCGCAGCCAGGCGGCGAGCATGGCCGGGCCAGAGGCGTATCCGCCGACGCCGATGACTACATCCGGACGAAATTGCCCGAGCATGCGCCAGCAGGCCAGGATGGCGCGAGGCAGATCGAAGAGAGTGCGCAGGCGGGTGGCCAGGCTGACATTCTTGAGCGCGCCTACCTGGATGAGACGCAACTCAAAGCCGGCGGCGGGAACCAGCCGGTTCTCAATGCCGCGGGCTGTACCGATGAAAAACACCTCGGCGTGATAGCGTTGCTGAAGTTCGCGAGCGATGGCGATGGCGGGGATTACGTGTCCACCAGTACCGCCGCCTGCAAGGATTGCGCGCATGAACCTATATTAACCGCAGAGGACGCGGAGGAACGCAGAGGAAAATTAATCCGTCTGCTGGGTGATGTTTAATAACACGCCGACGCTGGCCAGGGTAATAAATATAGACGATCCTCCATACGAGATAAACGGCAGCGGAATTCCCTTCGTTGGCATTAAGGCCAGCACTACGCTGATATTCATCAGGGCCTGGATCACCACCATGGCAGTGACCCCAATGGCCAGGAAGCGGGCATAGTTGTCGTTGGTTTTGAAAGCAACGCGTATCCCGCGGAATAGAAAGATGGCGAACAGCGTCACCACAATCAACGAGCCGATCAGGCCCAACTCTTCCGCGGTGACAGCAAAGATAAAATCTGTTTGCGGCTCGGGGAGATAGAACAGCTTTTGCTTGCCTTCCATCAGGCCCACTCCGGTAAATCCTCCGGTGCCGACGGCGATCAGCGACTGGATCACGTGGAAGCCGCGGCCTTGCGGGTCGGAATAAGGATTCAGAAAAGCCAGAACGCGCTCGTAGCGCCATTGCACACGGAAGATCAGGAAGTACAAAGGAAGCAGCGAGGCCAAGACAGCATATCCAAAGTAGCGCAATCGCATGCCGGCCACATAAAGAATGGTTGCCGAAATGGCGACGCAGGCGATGGCAGTTCCCAAATCAGGCTCGAGAACGATCAAACCGGCAAAGAGCACAATCGGGATCGCCGCCGGCAGCAGGGTGTGTCGCCAGTCGTCCATCGCCTTGAGCTTGTTTTCCAGAAAGTAGGCTAAGAACAAGATCAAGACCGGCTTGGCCAATTCGGAAGGTTGGAAAGAAAATCCGCCAAAGCGGATCCAGCGATGAGTGTTATGCGAGCGGTCGAGAAAAAATACAGCCAGCAGCAACAGCGTGGTCACGCCGAGCAAAGAAAATACCACCGCCGGATGCTTGAAGCGGTGGTAATCGAAATTCATCAGCCCAACCATCGCCAGCAGTCCGGCAACGGCCCAGATGATTTGTTTGATCAGGAAGGTGTACGGAGAACCAAATCGCTCCTGCGCCATCACGGCCGAGGCGCTGAAGACCATGACCAATCCCACAAAGACCAGCAGCAGGGTGACGGTGAACAGCGTTTTGTCAACACTGATGCGTTTGGCCACTAGGCGGCTCCGCTGCGCTTTGCCATCGCCTGCACGGTCTGCTTGAAGACGCGTCCGCGATGCTCGTAATTTTCAAACTGATCGAAGCTGGCGCAGGCCGGAGCCAGCAGCACAATGTCTCCGGGCTCGGCCAGTTCGGCGGCGCGGCGAACCGCGGCCTCCAGCGTGCCCGCGCGCACCAAGGGGGCCGAGCCGGCAATGTGCGACTCGATTTTTTCCGCAGCTGCCCCAATGGTATAAACCCGCCTGGCGCGCTCCCGCAATAATTGTTTGAGCACAGTGTAGTCGCTGCCTTTGTCCTTGCCGCCTAGAATGATGTGAATGTTGGCGGGAAAGGATTCCAGCGCCTTGATGGTGGCGTCCACGTTGGTCGCTTTGGAGTCGTTGAAGTATTCCACTCCGTTGATAGACGCCACAAATTCCAGGCGATGTTCCACGGCTTTGAATTGCGCCACAGCTTCGCGGATTTTTTCCGGCGCGCAGCCGGCGAGCGCAGCGGCTGAAACCGCGGCCAGAACGTTTTCCAGGTTATGGTTGCCTTTGAGAGGGATCTCGCTTACCGGCATGATCTCCTGCTCGCGCCCGGCTTGGCGCCAAAAGATTTTGCCGCCGCGCACGAACGCTCCGTTCTCGATCGTTGCTTCCGCTTTGCGGCTGAACCACATCACCTGCGCTTTGATTTTTGCAGACAGTGAGCGGCATATGGGATCATCGGCATTCAACACAGCAAAGTCTTTTTCCGTCTGGTTCTCGAAGACCCTGGCCTTGGCGGCGGTGTAGCCTTCGAGCGTGCCGTGGCGGTCGAGATGATCGGGCGTGACATTGAGAATCACGGCAATCCGGGGATGAAAGGCCTCAATGGTCTCAAGCTGAAAACTCGAAACTTCAAGCACGTTATAAGTTTCCTGCGTGGACTGCGCCACCATGGAGATGACCGGTGTTCCGATGTTGCCGCCTACTTGCACCTCGAGTCCGGCGTGTTCGAGAATTTCGCCGGTGAGGGCGGTGGTAGTCGTCTTGCCGTTGGAGCCGGTTATCGCAACGATCTTTCCCTGCAGAAAGCGCGCCGCCAGCTCCACTTCGCCGATGACGGGCACGCCCTGATTGCGGGCCTGCACCAGCGGAGGCACATCGTAGGGAACGCCGGGGCTGACCACGATCAGGTCCTGTCCGCGGAAGGTGCGTTCGCCGTGGCCGCCGGTCTCCACGGCAATGCCGCGGTCGAGCAGCTCCGGAATCTCTTTGCTGAACTGGGACTCGGGCTTGGCGTCAGAGACCGTGACTCGCGCTCCGCGCTCCAGCAAAAAGTGGGCGGCGGCAACGCCCGACTTGCCGAGTCCGACGATCAGCACGCGTTTGCCTTGAAGGTCCATTCTTCTGCTGTCATTCTCCCACGAGAACTGGCCGAAAGCTTGCCCTGACTCTAACCCGCAAACAGAGACGTAGCAAAGCTACGTCTCTACCAATCTCTTGTCCGATCACCGCAATTTCAACGTCGTGAGCGCGAACAGGGCAAAGATCAACGCCGCGATCCAGAAGCGGATGATGATCTTCGATTCCGACCAGCCCAGCAGCTCAAAATGATGGTGCAGCGGCGCCATTTTAAAGATCCTTTTCTTACGCAGCTTGTAAGAGCCCACCTGCAGTACGACCGACAACGCTTCAATCACAAAGACGCCGCCGATGAAAGGCAACAATAATTCCTGCTTGATAATGACCGCAACAGTGCCGATGGCGCCTCCCAGGGCGAGCGACCCCACGTCGCCCATGAAGACCTCTGCCGGATGAGCGTTATACCAGAGAAATCCAATGCTGGCGCCTACCATGGCCCCGCAAAAAATTGTCAGCTCGGCCACCTGGGGCATGCGCGGCAATTCCAGATAGCTGGCAAAGGTGGCATGCCCGCTGAGGTAGGTTAAAACCGTGAGGGCGCCGGCAGCGATCACAGTACAGCCGATGGCCAGGCCGTCCAGGCCATCGGTCAGGTTTACGGCGTTGGTCGAGCCTACGAGCACCATGATCACAAAGGCGACAAAAAGCACGAAGGCCAGTGGCCAGTAAAACCTGCCCAGCCACGATGTAATGACCAGATCAGGATGAAAGTTCTTGAAGAAAGGAACAATCAAGTGAGTCGAGTATTCCCCGTGCGCCTGCAGTGCCACCAGCGCCACACCCACGGCGAGACTGGTCAGGATTTGCAGCACCAGCTTGCTGCGCGCGGTCAACCCAAGATTACGGCGGTGGATCACCTTGATGTAGTCATCGGCAAAGCCAATGGCAGCGAAGGCCAGCGTGGACAAGACTGCCAGCCAGATAAACGTATTGCTGAGATCGGCCCACAAGATGGTGGGAATCACAATCGCAATCACAATCAGCACCCCGCCCATGGTAGGGGTTCCAGCTTTCTTGGCATGCGCCTTGGGGCCTTCTTCGCGGATGTATTGGCCAATCTGAAACTCGCGCAATTGACGGATGACCGCAGGACCGACAATCAGGCACATGAACAGGGCGGTGAGGCTGGCGAAGGCAGTGCGGAAGGTGACATAACGGAAAATACGAAACGGAGAAAAATGTGGTTGAAGAACTTGGTAGAGCAGCCAGTAGAGCAAAATTCCTCCGTGAGTTTTTCTTAATACAGTTGTAAAAACCTGTCGTACTGCGACAATCAAAAACAGCTAACGGCTGGAGCTAGTGGCTTGTTTTATTCCCCAAACTTCCAAAGCCCGCTCCAGCTTTACCCCGCGAGAGGCTTTGAGCAATACCGCATCACCTTCGCGGGCTTCACGTCCCAGCCATTGCCCGGCTTCTTCGGGGGTGGAGAGGAAGTGTGCTTGAACGCCCAATTTGAGGGCTTCTTCCACCATATACTGCGCCAGTCCGCGGACGCCAAGCAAAACATCGATTTTATTTCCGGCGATAAGCCGTCCAGAGGCGCGGTGCAGTTCTTCACCGGCATCGCCGAGTTCAAGCATCTCTCCGGCCACTACAATGCGACGTTGCGCCGGAAGCTGGGTGAGCGCATCCACCATGCCCTCAAGCGCCCTTGGATTGGAATTGTAACAATCATTGATGATGGTGATCCCATTTGCCCGGATGACCTGGCCGCGTTTGTCCGCTGCCGCCGTCGTGGCCAGCGTATTGAGAGCGTCCCCGAGTGGGACTCCTTCATAGAGTGCGACCGCCAGCGCCGCCAGCGCATTATAAATATTGTGCTTTCCCAGCAGAGGCAGACACGCCGGCGTGCAGCTCGTATCCGTCATCAGATCGAAAATTTCGCCGTGGATGCCTTCCGAGCGAACATTCTCGGCGCGCACGTCGGCCGGATGCTCAATGCCATACATAATCACCTTGCCGTGAAAATCGCGGCCAAACTGGGAAACGTAGGCATCATCAGCGTTGAGCACGGCGGTCCCGCCGGCGGGGAGCGCGGCAATGAGTTCATATTTGGCGCGGGCAATGTCTGCGATGGACCGGAAAAACCCCAGGTGCACCGGGGCAACGTTGGTAACGACGCCAGTTTCAGGATGGGCGATCCGGGCCAGCGCGGTGATCTCGCCGGCGTGTGACATACCCAACTCCATGACCGCAATCTCGTGCTCGGGCTCAAGGCGAAGAAGCTGCAGCGGCAATCCGAAGTGGTTGTTGAGATTGCCCTCTGATTTCAGTACACGGAATTTGGCTGCCAGCAGGTGGGCAATCAGTTCCTTGGTGGTGGTTTTCCCAGCCGAGCCGGTAACCCCGATCAGCTTCTTTCCCCACAGGCGGCGCACAGCCGTAGCCAGGGACTGCAGGGCAACCAGGGTGTCATCCACTGCCAGCAGACCGCTGATTACCGGGAAGCGGCTGAGTTGGCTGCGAGCGACTATCGCGCCTACAGCGCCCTTCTGCAGCGCGGATTCCACGTAATCATGCCCATCGAGGCGTTCACCCTTCACGGCGAAAAATAACTCTCCGGGAGCGATGGTGCGCGAGTCTATGGAATAACCCCGGGCTACGGCATGCCCATCAAATTCACCGCTGGCAAAGGTGAACTCGGCAACGCGCTCCAGAGGCAGCCTCACTGCACGCCTCCGGTTTTAGAGGGATACACGGTCTGCTGCAAAAGAGAGCGCGCGACTTCCACGTCGTCGAAGGGAAAAACACCCTCGCGTGTGGTCTGGGTTTTCTCATGGCCCTTGCCTGCGATGAGAACAATGTCTCCGGGCCGCGCCTCAGAGATGGCCAAGGCAATGGCTTTGCGCCGGTCAGGTTCGGTTACGTAACGTGTTCCCGTTTTCTTCAGACCGGGCAGGGCGTCATCAATAATGGCCAGCGGATCTTCACTGCGCGGATTGTCTGAGGTCAGCACCACAAAGTCACTGCCCTCGCCCGCTGCCGCACCCATCAGCGGACGCTTGCTGCGGTCGCGGTCGCCGCCGCAGCCGAAGAGGGTAATTACACGTCCCGGTTTTTTCTGGGCGGCCATGAAATCACAAGCCAGCGCCGTGAGATTGCGCAGGGCATCATCGGTATGGGCATAATCTACGACTACGGAAAACTGCTGGCCGCAATCCACGCGCTCGAAACGCCCGGGCGCGCTCTTGCACTGCGCAAGGGCCTGAGCAACCGCTTCCAATTCTCCTCCCCGAGCCATGGCTGCTGCCGCTGCAGCCAGCATGTTATAGACGTTCACCTTGCCTACAAGTTTGGAGTGAACTTCCGCCGCGCCGTAAGGGCTTTGTAAACTGAAGTTTGTGCCTTGTGGCGACATGCGGATGTTCTCCGCGCGAAACTTTCCACTCTCCAGCCCATAGGCCAGCACTTCGGATTTTTGCGAGCGCGCAAACTCGGCAAGCTGGCGGCCATAAGCGTCATCGGTGTTGATGACCGCGGCGCGCGGAGGCGGGGCGCCGCAGCCGGCGAAGAGGATTTGTTTGGCCGCGAAGTAATCATCCATCGTGTGATGATAATCCAGGTGATCGCGGGTCAAATTGGTGAACAGCGCCACATCAAAAGGGATGCCATAAACACGCTCTTGATCGAGGGCGTGCGAGCTGACCTCCATCACGGCTTCGCTGGCAAGATGTTTCCCCAATTTTGAATTGGTGGCTTTGGCAAAGATGCGGTTCAGTTCCAGGGATTCTGGAGTGGTGTGGGGCGCTGGAATAATTTCGCCGGCAAAATGATATTCCACCGTTCCAATCAGCACGACTTCACCTCGTCCCAGAAAGTGCAGAACCTGCGACAGGAGAAATGTGGTCGTGGTCTTTCCATTGGTGCCGGTGACGCCGGTAATTTTAAGCTTCTTTGCCGGCTGTCCATAGAAATTTGCGCTGACCCCCGCCAGCGCCCTGCGGCCATGTGCCACGCAAGCCCAAGCCACACCTGCACGCGGAGGCTGGGAGGCGGAATCGGAAACAATGGCTATCGCGCCGGCCTTGATGGCGCCGTCAATGTAGCGGTTACCGTCGGTGGCCTCACCCTTCATGGCGACGAATAGATGGCTTGGTTCGACGCGGCGGGAATCATGCTGCACGCCGGTAATGGCCTTCTCAAAGAGCGCAGATTCTCCGCTGCGAGAGAGGACTTCAACGCCCTGGAGCAGATCGTGAAAGTTCATTGCCTTGGCACAATTTAACCACAAAGGCCACGAAGGGACACAAAAGGTGACGTTGCCTTTCAAATTCTATCTAGTGATTCCAATCAAAAACCAAGTCTATGAGCCCTCAGCTCCACGGAAATCAAAAACCGGCTGAGAATCTTCAGAGAATGCCTTGCGACGGCATGGGCGACCGAAATATTCTCGGGATGCTTCGCGCTCCGCGCTCAGCATGACAGTTAGCGAAACGATACGAATCCGAAATCAGCGCGCGAACCTGACAGAGACGTGCGCTCCCGGCGCCAAACGCGCCCCCGGTGGCGGGAACTGCTCGCGGGCAACGCCGCTGCCGACAATATCAATTTCAATACCTGCCTGCTGGGCGGTTTCGAGCGCAGCACGCACCGGCAGACCGAGCAATGAGGGAGCAATTGTGCTTCCGCCGATATCCACGATCACAGTCCCACGCGGAGGCGGCAAAGAATTCGCAGTAGTCTTTACCGGCGTCAATTGATGCGCCACAGTTTGTGCAGCCTGGCCGTTTTTATCCTTCAATTTCAGGCTTGCAGGCATCACATGGGCAGCGGTAGGTTTAGCCGCATTGGTTGCGGAAGGCGAACTCTGGGCCGAAGTTTCAGCCTCGTTATCGGCCGGCGCGCTGTCAGCGATTGCGATGGTGTCTCCCAGGCGATCGGGTGAGCTGTCACTCGTGTCATCCGGCTTGACCGAGGCGCGCAGCATTTGCCGCCGCCGGTCGTTGATTTCGGCGTCGTGCGGCACATTCAGGTATTCCAGCGTCTGCTGCGCAATGCGCGCGAACACAGGGGCAGCAGCGCTTCCGCCTTCATGCTCGCCCACGGGGGAATCGAGGATGACCGCAACCGAAATGGCCGGATTATTGACCGGGGCAAAGCCGGCAAACGAAGCAATGTAATTGCTGTGGGAATAGGTTCCGCTGCGCGGATCCATCTTTTGTGCGGTCCCGGTTTTGCCCGCCGAGGTGTAACCATCGAGAATGGCGCGCGTGCCGGTGCCGTAGAGCACCACGCTTTCCAGCATCTTTTTCATTTCGGCGGCGGTCAGGGTAGAGATGACGCGCTGCTGCTCGACGGGATGAAATACCACCTGCTGCAAGCGGCCATCCGGGTTTCTACCTGGATCTAATGAGCCTGCAACCAATCGGGGCGCAGGATAAAGGCCGTCATTGGCGATGGTAGAGATCATGGAGATGAGTTGCAGCGGCGAGACGCCAATCTCCTGTCCCATGGAAATAGCGCCGATTGAGACCTTGGACCAGCGGCTCACCGGCTTGGCCAGGCCGCGAGTCTCGCCCGGCAACTCGATGCCGGTTTGCCGTCCAAAGCCAAATGCGCGGATATAGTGGTCAAAACGCTCGTCACCCAGACGCAAGGCGACTTTGATTGCACCTACATCGCTTGAGTTGGCGAGAATCTGCGATACCGTAAGCAAGCCGTAGGGTTTGTGATCGTGAATGCGCAGATTATTGATGACGATAGAACCGTTCTCGCAATCGAAGACCTCTTCCGGCGTGGTGAGCTTTTCTTCCAGGGCGGCGGCGAGGGTCACGACTTTGAAAGTGGAGCCGGGCTCGTAAACATCGCTTACCGCTCGATTCTTCAATGCCTGAACGTCGCTCTTGCTGAAGGTATTGGCGTTAAAAGTCGGGTAATTGGCCAGCGCCAGAATCTCACCCGTGCGCGGATTCTGTACGATCACGGTGCCTGCAACCGCGTGCGTCTGCTTCATGGCGGCTTCGAGTTGGCGCTCGGCAAGATATTGGATCTTTTCATCAATGGTGAGCACCAGGTTTTCGCCGCTCTCCGGCTGGCGCTCCACCCGGCCAAACCATTTGCGGCGCGCGTCCATGGAGATGAGCATCTTGCCCGGTTTGCCGCGCAGGCGGGCATCGAAGCTGCGCTCCAGGCCGCCCAGACCTTCATCGTCCAGCCCCACGTATCCCAGTGTTTGCGCCGCTAATTCGCGCTTGGGGTAGTAGCGTTTGGATTCCTTCTGGAAGTTAATACCTTTCAGGTTCAAGGCGCGAATGCGGTCGCTGGTCGCGGGGTCCACCTTGCGCGCGATCCAGGCGAAGCTGTGCGAAGACTTCATGCGGGCCAGCAGCTCATGCGGGTCTTCCTGAAGAATCCTGCCCAGAAGAGAAGCGGCTGTGGCCTGGTCGGGGATATCGCTGGGCACGGCGTAAATGGAATCCACTGCTACCGACATGGCCAGCTCATGCCCGCTCCGGTCATAGATAATGCCGCGGCTGGGCGCCACATCGATCGTCCGCTGCTGCTGGCGGGCGGCGCGCTGCACGAAGTCTCCGTAAGAGAAAATTTGCAGGTAGACGAGGCGGCCGCAGATGATGAGCAGCCATAAAACAAGAATTCCCGCAAAGATAAGAAGCCGTTGCCGCGGGTTGAGAGGATTACCTTTTACTGCCATTCAAGTTTTCAAATTTCAGACTATGTTGCTTAAATTGGTTCCGGTAAATCTTCGCGGTGGCGAATTTGAACCTCAGGGGCTAAAGCCCATCTCTAAACACCTTAACGGCACGGCTGAAGCCGTGCCCTGATACACGACAAAACCTGTAAAGACACGAACTGGCGAACACGCAGTTTGCGCGTTCGCCAACCCTTATTCCCACCAGCCGCTTGCTTTGGTTGAAGCCTGGCTGGAAGACCTTATAACCCCAAACCGAACTATTGACTTAATGTCACGACGGCAATCTGAGAAGCCTGGGCCATCGTGGCAGCGCCGCCGTCGTTGGTTGGCGGATCGAGCCGCATCACCTGGCCGGCTTGCGGAGAAGCTAGCCCCATGCGCCGGGCAAGCATATCGATGCGCTCGGGATCGCGCAGCGAAGCCTGCTCCAGCCGCAGCGCCCGGTTCAATTCACTCAAATTGTCGCGTTGTGCTTTCAGCGCCTCAATCTTGTAGCCGTATTCGACGGAGCTGAAGTGCTGCCAGGCATAGGTCATCACCAGCAAAAAGAAGATGCTCATCACGGCCGCAAACATGGCCATCTCGCGGTTACGCTTGCGGTCGGCAACCTTGACCAGGCGCGAGTTATCAATCTCTTTGGCAAAGTAGAACTCTGGCGTGCCGCTCCAGAAGGAGCTGCGCCGCGTGGCTCCCCCTGCGGGAATCCACATGCCGGTGAGGGCCTGCCGCCGTATGGGAAACGTCATTGCACGAGCCGCCATTTACGCCACCGCCATCTGTTCGGACTGCTCCGATTCGTAGATATACGTGGAATAGCCCTCGGAATTGAGCACGGCTTTTTTCAGCGTTATCTGGCAGTCGAGCTGTGCGAGCAGCTCTGCGCGCTGCACGCATTGCGTGAGTTCTTCAATCATTTTGCCTGTGTACATAGAAACTCCGTTTTCTACTGGAGACGCAGCAAGCTGCGTCTCTACCCAATCACCTTTTATTACCTCAGAAAACCTCTTCGGGACGGCATCGAATGAGGTTGGAAATTTCTGAGGAACTGCATTTTCGCCCAAGTTTAGAAAGGCGATGCCGTCCCGATTTCATTTAAGAGACGCAGCAAGCTACATCTCTACCCAATCTTTTCCGCGGCACGCAGCTTGGCGCTGCGGCTGCGCGGGTTGCGCTCGATTTCCTCCGGCTGGGCTGTAACCGGCTTCTTCGTTAGAACGCGGAAAACGCCCGTACTTGCGCCGGCACGGAACGCATCTTTCACGATCCTGTCTTCCAGCGAGTGGAAGCTGATGACCACCAGCCTGCCTCCCTTGCCGAGGAGCTGGGGCGCTGACAGCATCAGCGCCACCAGTTCATCGAGTTCGCGGTTTACGAAGATTCGGATTGCCTGAAAGGTCCGTGTCGCGGGATGAATGCGCTCGCTTTTCATTGGCCGGAGCGCAGCCGATATAACTTTTACAAGATGAGCGGTAGTTGTTATCG
>Ga0209166_10001183_pt1 | contig 22567 bp, 15 predicted proteins | sample Coa_R1_3_FD_187151 | JGI IMG/M metagenome (GOLD analysis project Ga0209166, IMG submission 187151) | Surface soil microbial communities from Centralia Pennsylvania, which are recovering from an underground coalmine fire - Coalmine... | ecosystem: Environmental > Terrestrial > Soil >... | reverse complement strand
GATACGCCGGAGTCGTTTCGCGTGCTGGGGCGCGGCGAGCTGCAACTGGCGATTTTGATTGAGACGATGCGGCGCGAAGGTTTCGAATTGATGGTGGGCAAGCCGGAGATCGTGACGCGCACCGACAACGGCAAGAAACTTGAGCCCGTCGAGCGCCTAGTGATTGACATTCCCGAAAATTTCATCGGCATCATCATGGAAACTATCGGCGGGCGCCGCGGCGAGATGACCAAGATGAGTAATCACGGCTCGGGGCGCGTGCGGCTGGACTTCAAAATTCCATCGCGCGGCCTGATTGGATTGCGCAGCCAGTTGCTGACGGATACGCGCGGCACGGCGTTGATTCACTCGATTTTCGACGGCTGGACGGAGTACGGCGGCGAGATGGCGCTGCGTCCGACGGGCGCGCTGGTGGCGGACCGCGCGGGCGTCTCGACAGCGTTCGCGTTGTGGAACTTGCAGGAACGCGGCGACCTGTTTGTGGGTCCCGGCGTGGACGTTTACGAAGGCATGATCCTCGGCGAAAATTCGCGCGAGCAGGACATGGACGTGAACGTGACCAAGGAAAAGAAGCAGACCAACATGCGCTCCTCGAGCGCGGATGAAGCCATCCGGCTGATTCCGCACCGCGAGCTGAGCCTGGAACAGGCCATCGAATTCATCGCCGACGACGAATACGTGGAAATCACACCAAAGACCATTCGCCTTCGCAAGAAAGTTTTGCAAGCCAACAAGCGCCCGCGCCGCTGGCAGGAAATCCGCGCCAGCCACGAAGCCGCCGGTTAGAAATCCAGAGCACCCTCTCTCTTACTTACTAGTTGTCCCAAGCTGAGGCATCGAGTTATGAAGTGCGGCGAGCAACCATCTGCCTTTATGCCGAACATAAATGTGTGTGAATCGTAGTGTCCCGCCAAAACTCGCATTCGGATCTGCCTCCCAAGTGCGTCTTTCGCGGTTCGGTCGGGCGCCCACACCTTTGAGTTCCAGGCTGCCCACCACAACCGCGTTGTCGCCATGGACTTGAATTTGTTCGTTTTTCTGCTCAAACGTCTCCCAGCGGAATTTGCCTGCCTTGATAAGTTCGGCGAGGGGTTCGAAGTATTCACGAAGCCAGGTCGCTTTGCTCTGCACGTTGCCGTAAATGTCGGTTTGAAGATAATCGGCAGTCATCAAGCTGGCGACCTTGTCTGTATCTCCCTCAATGTTTGCTTTAAGCCGCTCGTTCTCGACTGCGCGAACTTCCGCCTCCGTTGTAGATGGATTCGACGATTTGGATATTTCCTTCGTCGCCTTCGCCGAGCGCTGTGCATCCCCCGAATTGTTTATCAGTTCTTCCAGATATTGCTTCCAGACAGCCGCGCGGGTGTGCGTGCCATGGCCGCGAGTTTCATCGCTGATGGGCAACAGAACGAAGCGGCCATTTTTCACTTTTTTGATTTCGCGCTCGGCGATGCCTAGCTCGGGCGGATTGATGAAGTCGTCGGCGGAGTTGATGTACATCACGGGCGCGGTGATTTTTTCGAGCCGCGGCGAAGGATCGTAGTTGCGGGAAGCGTTCACCTGATACAGAAGGTCGTTGGCGTCGAGCGCGGCGAAACGCACCTTGAAATAATCATCGAGCTCTTTGTCGGCAGCGTCGCGCGTCGGGTAGGTTTTTTGCCAGTATAGCGGCGCGCTCCCAGCAATCATGAGCAGGTCCAGGGCGGTGCGTAACCCCTGCGGAGGCTCGGCGGAATATTCTCCGCCCTTCCATTCGGGATCGTTTCGAATCGCGTCCATCACCATCTTGCGCCAGATGCGGTTGCGGCCCGCGATTTGCACCGGCAGGCAGGCGAGCGGCATGAGCGCATCCATGAAATCCGGATACGTTTCGCCCCAAACGAAAGAATGCATGCAGCCCATCGACGTGCCCATGACCAGCCGCAGATGATTCACGCCAAGCCCTTCGGTGAGCAGGCGATGATGCGCGGCGACCATGTCGTCGTAGTCGTACTGAGGGAAATGCGCGTGCAGGCCGTCGCTGGGCTTCGAGGATTTTCCGTGGCCGATGCCATCAGGAAGAATGATGTAGTAGCGCCCGGCATCCAAAAGCTGGCCCGGGCCGAAAAGTTCGTCTGCAAAAATAGGGGCGAGGAACTGATGGCCGGTGCCGCCGGTACCGTGCAGAATCAAGACCGCGTTGGTGACGCGGCCCTGCGCGTTCTTTGCAGGCTTTCCCAATGTTGTGTAATGCAGGCTCAGCTCTGGCAGAGATTCGCCGGAGCGGAACTGGAAATTCTTTACGACATAGTTGCCTTCGGTCGTGGCGGGTGTGCCGGCCTGCTGTGCCTTCGCGTGGGGTTCGCAGAAGAGAACAACCGCGAGCAAACAAACGAGAAAACGTAAGAAGAATCGGGACATTCCTCACCTCAAGGACTTATCTCTAAGGGCAGGAAATCTATCATAAAGGAACGGGAGTGGATTGGAAGGCGGCTGGCATCAATCTATGAAGCCAAGCCGTGCAATTAAGGTTCCACGTGGAACATTCCTTGCTTTGCCGACGTGCTCTGCTTAAACTTCCTGCCGCACGCCAGACGACAACCAAGCCTCGGGGTGGCCCATGCGAAAAATATCCTTGCTGACTCTTTGTTTCTTGGCGTTGCCAGGTGTTTGTCCGGCCCAGGGTGCATCCAAGCTAGCTCCCGAGGTGCGCGTGTTTGTGAAGGAAGACGCGCCGGTGATTGCGCTGACGCACGTACGTGTGATTGACGGAACCGGCGCCGCCCCTCGCACGGATCAAACCTTGGTGATGCGAGATGGAAAGATCACCGCGCTGGGTGACGCGGCAAGCACGAGGATTCCTCAAGGGGCGAAGGTGCTCGATCTCTCGGGACGCACGATTATTCCAGGGCTGGTCGGCATGCATGACCACATGTACTACCCGTCGCCGGGCGGCGCGCCGCCCCTCTATCCGCAACATGCCGCGAGTTTTCCCCGGCTGTACCTGGCGGGAGGCGTCACTTCGATTCGAACGACGGGGAGCATTGAGCCCTACTCGGACCTCGAACTGAAACGCGACATCGACGAAGGCAAAATGGCGGGCCCGAAAATTCACGTTACGGGGCCGTATCTGGAAGGGCCGGGATCCTTCGCGCTGCAAATGCATCAGCTCAAAGACGCGGAGGATGCGCGGCGCACGGTGGAATTCTGGATCGCGCAGGGCGTCACATCGTTCAAGGCATGCATGAACATCACGCCCGAGGAACTAGGCGCGGCCACAAAGGCAGCGCATGCGCACGGAATTAAAGTGACTGGGCATCTTTGTTCCATCGGCTTCCGTGAAGCGGCTGCACTGGGCATCGACGACCTGGAGCATGGCTTGGTGGTGGATACGGAATTCCTTCCCGAGAAGAAACCGGGATTGTGCCCCAATCCAGCCGAAGCGGACAAAGCTTTGCTTCCTCTGGAGGTGACTAGCGGGCCGATTCACGACATGATTCGCGACTTGGTGGGGCATCACGTCGCCATTACATCTACGCTGTCGGTGTTCGAAACGTTTGTGCCGAACCGCGCGCCGCTCGATGCTCGAGTGCTCGACGCCATGCTGCCCGAGGCGCGCATTTCCTACTTAAGAAGACGCGCGCTGATTTCCGATGCCGCGGCCAAGTCCGATTGGCCCGCGCTGTTCAAAAAGGAAATGGATTTCGAGCGGGAGTTCGTGAAGCAGGGCGGCCTACTTCTAGCGGGACTCGATCCTACAGGTTATGGCGGTGTAATTGCGGGCTTTGGAGATCAACGCGAGGTAGAGTTGCTCGTCGAGGCGGGATTCACTTCCTTGGAGGCGATTCACATCGCCACTTCGAACGGCGCGGAATTCCTGGCCGAGTTGGACAAAATCGGCTCCATCGCCGTTGGGAAGCAAGCCGACCTTGTAGTGATTGATGGAGACCCTACCGCGAATATTAAGGACATCGAAAAGGTAGAAACAGTGTTCAAGGATGGTGTGGGATTCGATTCGGCGAAGCTCATTGAATCGGTTCGAGGGCTTGTCGGATTGCGCTGAGGCGCGTGGCCCTGCAGCGCAAAGGATTGTAAGTCCTTGGGTTACAGGGCCGGAATGAGGTAGAGTCAGGGCATGCGTAGCAGCATGCGCTGAGACGGCTGCATTCAGTCGGCGAGAACAGGGGCCAAGCCACGAACTTTCCTTTGCGCTCCAAGAGGAGATAACGGACTCGTGAGTCACGTTCCCGGAGTAAACGGTGACACAGTGTTTCCCACGATTGCGGCGACGGCCACGGCGCTTCCGCCGCACACCATCACGCGCGACGATGTGAAGTACTACATGGGCCGCGTTTTCGACATTCCTGAGCGGCGGCTCGAAGCCATGATGAGCATCGTGGATAACGCGCAGGTGCACACGCGGCGCGCCATTTTCCCTATCGACTACACCATCGAGCCACGCGCACTTTCGAAAACCAACAACGAGTACATCGAGCACGCGGTGACGCTGGGCCGTGAGGCTGCGGAAAAATGTCTGGAACGTGCCGGACTGAAACCGGAGGACATCGACCTCATTATCACTGTTTCCTGCACCGGCTTCATGATTCCTTCACTGGATGCTCATCTGATCCATCTGATGGGATTTCGTCCGAATGTGCGGCGCATGCCCTTTACCGAATTGGGCTGTGCAGCGGGGGCGATGGCTTTGGGCCGCGCGGCGGACTATTTGAAAGCGCATCCCGGCGGAAACGTTCTCATCATCGCCGTAGAGCTCCCCTCGCTCACGTTTCAGCGCAAAGACATTTCCCAAGCCAACTTGATTTCCTCGATTTTGTTTGGCGACGGAGCCGCCGCGGTGATCGTGCGAGGAAATCCAGCGCCGGGGCCGAAAATCCTGGTTTCGGAAACGTACACTTTCGAGGACTCGCTTTTCGCAATGGGGTTTGATCTTCGCGATTCCGGATTCCACATTATTCTGGACAAAGAGGTCCCGGAGATGATCGGTGGAAAAATCCGCGGCCTGGTTGAAGGGTTCTTGGAGCGAAACGGGCGGAAAAAGGAAGACATCAAGGGATGGATTTTGCACCCGGGCGGCGCGCGATTACTCGGCAACGTCGAAACCGAGTTGGGTCTGTGCAAGTGCGACACACAGCCGTCGTGGGATATTCTCGGCAACGTCGGCAATCTTTCCAGTGCCACGATTCTATTTATTCTTCAGGAGTGGCTGGAAAAGCGCCCGCTTAAAACCGGTGACTACGCCCTTGCGGCGGCCTTTGGTCCAGGCTTCAGCGCGGAATTCCTCTTACTTCAATGGGCTTGAGCGTTTATCTCTACCTCACGCTCCTCGCGGCTGTGGGACTGCTTCGCCTTGTTGAATTGCGAATTTCGCGGCAGCATCAGGAGCGCATGCTGAGCCAAGGCGCTGTTCGCGTTCCCGAACCGCATTTCAAATGGATGGTGGTCGTGCACACCGGCGTTTTGGTCGGCGCCGCTCTCGAAGTCGTTCTGCTCCGTCGGCCCTTTCTGCCCTTACTTGGTGCGGCCATGTTCGTTCTCTTTCTGGCATCTAACCTAATGCGCTTCTGGGTCGTTCGAACGCTGGGAAACCTCTGGAGCGTGCAGGTGATGGACTCGACGCGCATCGGCGTCGTGACCACCGGGCCGTTTCGCTTTGTCCGGCATCCGAATTACACAGGGGTCATCCTGGAAATGATCTCGCTTCCGCTGATTCATACGGCATGGATTACCGCCCTCGTGACTTCGGTCGGATATGCCTTCGCATTGTCCTTGCGCCTCCGGGCGGAGGAGAAAGTGCTCATGGCCAACCCGGAATACCGCGCGGCGATGGGGCACAAGCCGCGATTTTTGCCCGGCCTTTTTTAGAATCTCTCGAATGACCTCTAGGGCTCTTCGGCTTATTGCTTTTTTGCTCCTGACCGCCACGGGCGCGAAAGCCTACGACGCCTACGTAGCTTTGGGCACCGCCAATTACATCATCGAAAGCTTGAACGCAGGCTTCCGGGCGATGTTGTGGTTCGGCGGCGTTCATGGCGACAAGAACCTCGGCATGGAACAGGTCAACAAGACCGTGGAAAACGGCCGCTACTTGAAACCGTTTGCCAAAATCATGCTTGCCCTGGCCGCCCGCCGCGAGAAGCAAAACGTCCTGGCGCAAAGGCTTTTTCGCGAGCTGAGCGAAGAATTTCCTGACGGCACGCTTTACGCTGTGGAATACGCCAGGCGATGGGTCGACCCGCTCCCACCTCAATGCATCGCTGAGGCGCTTTTGCGTGCTGCCAGATTCCCTCCAATAGTCTAGAATCTCGCTGCAAACGGGGTGACCTCTGCACTTCACCCGCGCAAGGTGGTGAGCTGTGTTCCAGCGCGACTTACTCAAAGGCCGGGCCATTTTTCTCACGGGCGGCGGCACTGGGCTTGGCCGGTCTATGGCTCTGCGGTTTTCCGAACTGGGCGCGCGAATGTTTCTGGTTGGACGGCGCGAGGAGCCGCTTCGCGAGACATGCGAAGAAATTCTCAGGCTTGGAGGCGCTGCCGCTTTCACGACGTGCGACGTGCGCGATTACGCAGCGGTCGAGGCCGCCGTGGCTCAAGCGGAGCAACAGTTTGGCGAAATCAATGCGCTCGTGAACAATGCCGCCGGGAACTTCATCGCTCGCACAGAAAGACTCTCCCCGAACGCGTTTAACGCCGTTGTGGGGATTGTGCTAAATGGCTCCTTTCACTGCACGCAAGCTATTGGCAAGCGGTGGATTGCTCGGAAACTCGGCGGGAATATTCTTAGTATCGTGACCACATACGCCGCGGCTAACTGCGGTTCTGGCTTCGTCGTTCCATCTGCGTGCGCCAAGGCGGGAGTGTTGGCCATGACGACTTCGCTTGCCGTGGAGTGGGCCAGGTATCACATCCGGATCAACGCCATTGCTCCGGGGCCTTTTCCGACTGAAGGAGCTTGGTCGCGCCTGATGCCCTCAAAACAATTCGAAGAAGAAAGCAAAATAAACCATCCCATGAAGCGCTTCGGGCGGCATGAAGAACTGGCGAACCTCGCCGCGTTCTTGCTGAGCGACATGGCGGAGTACATCAACGGTGAATGTGTCGTGATCGACGGCGGTCAATGGCTGCGCGGAGCCGGGGAGTTTAACGACCTGATGCTCCTGCCAGAAAGCGCCTGGGAAACCATGGAAGCGTCGCGGCAGAAAAAGACGTGAAGAGGGCTACAACTACTTTCCTAACTCGCAAGTCACACTTGGCCGATCGGCTGAGATTGTTCGGCCAACCCCGGATAGGCTCAGAGTGACAATAGGGGTTTATTGGGGCAGCGCGCGTTTTCTTAGCTCCACGCGCAACTTCACTTCTCCAATCGTTTGCCCGTTCGCTTCCGCGCGAACCGTGACTTCTTGAGGTTCCGCTTTCGGTGGCGCCTTTTCCGCCAGCTTTTCCGGCGGCGCGGGAAGATTTATTTCCACGCGAGGAGCAGCCGTTTGCTTCGCCGCCACTATAAACTTTCCTGTTCCATTGTCCGCAGTCCAACCCCCAGGCAGCGTGGCCGAGATCGTAATCTCCTGCGCTTTCGCCGTGCGGTTGCGAACCCAAAGAGGAATCACCAAAATGCCAGGTCCTTGCAACGCGATCTCCGGCGGTTCGGGATGTGGCAGATTCGTAAGACCATGAGCACGGCGGAATTCCGCGTAGAAGCTCCAAGGCCCTGCAAGCTCGACGGATAAATCCGGCCTCCCCGGTTCTGGCGCAATTTCGGGGCGCGCGAACGGAATCATACCAGGCGTAATTCCGTCAAAAATGTCTTCGGTCACACCACCGCCTACCAGGGACTTTCCAAGGACATAATGCTGATCTTCGCCCCAGCCATCTTGCGAAGTGGCCATTTTCTCGATTTGTGCTTCGTCCATCTGCGCGATGCGATCCAGATAGGATTTGGCCTGCGTCTGATGCGCTCGAAACGCATCGAGAGCCATTCGCCAGTAACGCTTGTTGCTTAACTTGGAGATTTCTTTCACGGAGTAACTCGGACCTTTGCCACGGAAAATATCTTCGCGGTCGGCATCCGGGAAGTAATAGATTTTCTTGACTTGCCACGGCCGAAGATTCTCAAGAAGAGGTTCGAGCCGCTTCATCGGCCCGGAAACTTGTTCGGGAAACACGGCCGGATTTCCCGCCAGATCAAACGCCTCGGTCGCCAGCACTCCGGAAGCCTGATGGTCGCCATGGTCTTCGCCGATAAAAGTTCCGGGCAGAAAAGTGAGGATGACTTCCGGGCGCGTCAAGCGCACCAGCCGCACCATTTGCTCGAGCGTTTCGCCATGGTCCCAATTCGCGAGGGATTGCAGCACGTTCTGCGACGCCGTGTCTTTTCCACTGAGAAACCAGACGTTGTTGATGCCGAGTGTGGTTAACGCATTGCGCGCTTCGATTTCGCGAACTGCTCCGAGCGCCGCCGCTTGCTCCGCTCCGGCTTCGTTCGAACCGCTGCTCCCGCGTGTGCCGAAAACCACGGCGATGCGCTTGTGCTCGTCGAGCGCCCGAGCTACGTATGGCGTCACAGCCGCTTCATCGTCCGGGTGCGCCACCACCACGAGAATGTCCGCCTTGTAGCGTTCGTCCGCCGGCGGCAGCGTCTTCGCCTCCTGCGCAATCCCCCCTGGCAGCGGCACGGTTAGAAACACGATTAGCAAAGCTCCAACGAATCGAAGCATCAGCGGCCCTTTAGTATTTAATTTCACAGATCACGGAATTGCCCCTGCCCCTGCATTTTCATTCTTCAATGGATGCGGCATCAAGGCTTCGAGGTACTTGTTCCAGGAATGCTGCTATCGGCCAGCCCAACGCGCCGCAGCAACTCCTGGAAGCGCGGGTCGCTGCGCAGTGGATCTAAGGCCGGTTCAACCTTGATCGTGGTGAGAAAGCCGTAGTGCTCCGAGTATGCTTTTTCCAGGTCCGCCAGGGCTTCCTCTTTGTTTCCTACACCCAGATGGGCCCAGAGCATGGTTATCGGATTCACCTGCTCGTGTTGGCTTAGTTTTTCCAATTTTTCCGCCTCGCGGCGGGCCCGTTCCAGCTGGCCTGCCCGGCCATAAATGTAGGCCAGTGCCATCCAATACGAGGGTCCCTCGCCGTAAAGACGATGCAACTGCTCTGGCTGGGCCAATGCTCGCTCGAATAGCCCCTTTTGGACGTACGAATAGATCAGGAGGAAGCCCGCCCGAGAAAAATCCGGATCCTTCCGCAGCACGGTGCGAAGGTGTTCAATGGCGCGGTCGTACTGCCGGGAGTAGTACAGAATAGCGCCGTGGTCGGTGGCTATGATGAGCGAAAGTGGATCGAGTTGTCGCGCTCGGTCGCTCTCGTTGAGTGCCTCGTCAAAGCGCCCCACCCACATCAAGTGTTCTGCATACCAGTGGTGCCCCGTGGCGTAGTTGGGATTCAATTCAATGGCGCGGCGGAATTCTCTTTCTGAGGTTTTCCAATCCCAATCGTGGTTCTGGACAATCAAAGCCAATGCGGTGTGCCCTTCCGGCAAGTTGGGGTCAATCGCCAGTGCCCGCAAGGCAGCCATCCGTGCTTGGGGTACGTAAAGAGTGGCGGAAGAGGAAGAATAGGCCGTCAGGAGAGTGTAGGAATTCGCCAAGCCAGCATAAGCAAGGGCGTAGTTTGGGTCCAGCTTCGTGGCTTGTTGAAAATTCTCGATGGCCTGCTGAAAACTTGCCACGGTTCTCTTGTTCCAGAAGTACATACCCTTAAGATACAGGTCGTTGGCCTCGGCGGATTTGGAATTCAAGGCAGGTTGGTTGTCGAAGCTGGCCGCAGCAGAGCCCTTCCCGGCCGAGTGAATCTCCCCAGCGTTCTTATCTTGCGCTCGCGAGTGGTTACGGAAACGTAACCATACAAAAGCGCCAGACGCAATCATCATCAGGATTACGGAAACTCCGAGAAGGGGCATCCATCTACGGCGGTGCAATGCAAGCGGCTCGGCAGGTGTTCCCGCGGCCGCGGTCTCGACGGGTGTCACTAGAGCAGACTTGCCGACAGTAAGGATCTCTTCCACGGGAGCTACGAATCGATAGCCCACTCGAGGAACCGTTTCGATGTAGCGCGAGTTTTCCGGGGAATCATTGAGCGCCGCGCGCAGCTTTTTAATGGCGCTGTTCAGGCTGTGCTCAAAATCCACAAAGGTGTCGGAAGCCCAGAGACGCTGCCGCATCTCTTCCCGAGTAACAATTTCTCCGGGCTTCTCCAATAGCATGGACAGGATGCAAAAAGGCTGACCGGGGAGACGAATTCGCACGCCATGCTTACGTAGCTCCCTCGCTGCAACATTCACCTGGAACACGCCAAAGCGTAGAGCGCCAGCGGACGATGCGGATTTCGTTTCCGCCATGGTTTACTACTCCAAGGGCTAAAAGCCTTAGGAATTCTTGTTGATTCGGTTACCTCAGGACTTAACTTCAATCTTATCCGAGGCTTGGCTGGTCATCAACAGATAATGCTACGTGCATTGTCATGACTGCACTACTCTTCGTAACCTTGCTGTCAACTACTGCTGTCCCGTTCTCCTGGAGAACAGTGGCAAAATTTGGGCCTAGCGCCAAAAGGGGTGTTTCGATGCGGACTCTCCCAGCCCGTTGGTCTCTTTTTGTTCATTTCGTAGCAGATTTTCTTGCCAAGAGAGTTTCATTCAGTCGGCGATGCAAACGCACCCTGCTCAGCGGGGCTTTTGTGTTCGTTGCCACGTTGCTGGCCTTTATTGGCGTGAATGGACAGCAATTCACATTTATCCCCAACGGAACGTTTTTCGCAAACCCCAGTGGCGCGTCGGAAACTTACAGCGCCACGGGCGGCGGCATCGACCTGACGGGGCCGTTTTTTCAGAGCTTAGGCACCAATGGCCGCTCGTGCGCTACTTGCCACCAGCCCAGCGATGGCATGTCCGTCGCCGCCGCGAATGTTCAGCAGAGATTCGCTGTCACCCAAGGCCTGGATCCAATTTTCCGCACCGTTGACGGTTCCAATTGCAACCACAATATTGACGCTTCGACGCTTGCAGGAAGGTCGGCGGCGTATAGCTTGCTGCGCACCCGAGGGTTAATCCGCATCGCGATAGCGGTTCCTGCCAACGCGGACTATCAGGTCGTCAACGTTCAAAACCCCTACGGCTGCAACGAATCGGATGTGGTTTCGCAGTACCGGCGGCCGCTGCCTGCCACCAACCTCCGCTTTTTAAGCGCGGTGATGTTTGACGGGCGGGAATCTTCTCCGCTAAAAGGAACAAAGAAAATCACCTATGTCCCATCGCCACATAATCAGGACAATTTGCTTTCTGACCTGGCACACCAGTCAGTGGATGCCACCACCGGCCACGCGCAGGGGGACGGAACAAGGCCAACGCCCGCCGAGCAGCAGCAAATCGTGAACTTCGAAATGGCGTTGTCGACGGCGCAAATCATCGACAATCTCGCTGGCAGATTGGATGCGCACGGCGCGACTGGCGGTCCAGTTCCGCTCACTACTCAGCCGTTCTTCATCAGCATCAACTCGAGTGTTGACCCTCTTGCCCCGGGTGTCGAGCCGCCCGGCGGGTTGGCAACGCCAGGGGACGGTAAATTTACTTCCGCGATCTTCAATCCCTTTGATGCTTGGGCGTCCATGCCTTCGACCTCACCGCGGGCAGCGGTGGCACGCGGACAAGCCATATTCACTTCGAAGCCGATCAACATCACAGGAGTTGCTGGCATCAATGATCCGGTGGCAGCGGGGGGCCTGGGCGTCGGGGATAATCCACCACTCCAGGGAACTTGCGGCACGTGTCACGATACTCCGAACGTCGGCAACCATTCGTTTCCTACGCCGTTAGACATCGGCACTGGCGATCCCGACCCTTCCAACTCAAATGTCAACAAGGGCGGCTTGGATATTCGCTACTTGCCGAGCATCACAGTCTGCAAATTGGATTTGACCACGATTCCTCCTTCACCTACGAGCAATTGCAAGACAACAACGGATTTGGGCCAGGCATTGATCGATGGCAAATTCGACCATGTCGGCAAGATCAAAGGACCGATCCTGCGCGGTCTCGCTGCCCGCGCCCCCTATTTTCATAACGGCTCTGCGCAAACACTGTTGGACGCTGTTCACTTCTATGAGAATAGGTTCGGCCTAGTCCTGACGCCGCAAGAAGAGTCGGACCTTGTCGCGTTTTTGAGCACTCTCTAACCGCATAGCATCAAGTTTCAAGCGTTGCCAATGGCACACAGTCGTGGGGGTGTCCCCACGGCTGCTCTACGCTGCCAGAGTCCCTCTTTCACGCCAAGTGATTGAGGGGCTGAGACTTGTACCTTGCCGTCGAGCCAGCCATTCCTGGCGCTCGCCTTGCATTTTACCTCCTCGCGGGGTCACCACGAGTGGGGAGGAGTCCATGCGAAGCTTCACAAAAAACCAGGTCAATCCGAAAGTGTCTGTGCGGTTGGTGCTTGGGCTATTAGCATTCGCCACGATTTTTGCGGGATGGGCACTTGGGCAAAGCGATGATGGATCCCTGACACCGGCCCGCGTCGGCGAAGGATGTTTGCTTTACCGTTCTCCGCTCTCTGGGCGCTACGAAACCGTGCCGTTGGTGCACACGGACGTCGCGCTCGACGTGCGCGGCCTGGTCGCCGCAGCAACCGTGACGCAGCAGTACGTCAACAACACTAATGAACCGATTGAGGCGGTTTACGTTTTCCCGCTGCCACACGACGCGGCGGTCTACGACATGGAAATCCGCATCGGCAACCGCGTGATTCGCAGCGTGATTAAAGAGCGCGAAGAGGCCAAACGCACCTACGAGGCGGCAAAGTCCGAAGGCAAGCGCGCGGCCCTAGTCGAAGAGGAACGTCCGAACATTTTCACCGCCTCGGTTGCGAACCTGATGCCCGCCGATCACGTGGACGTTCGCTTGCGCTACGTCGAACCGTTGCGCTGGGAAGAGTCGCGACTGCGGCTCGTTTTCCCGATGGTTGTAGGGCCGCGCTACATTACCGGCACGCAAGTCCTCGGTCACGACGGTACTGGATGGGCCGCCGACAGCGATGCGGTTCCGGACGCTTCGCGGATTACTCCGCCTGTACGAAACCCGGAAACGCGCCCAGGTCACGACATTTCCCTGGCCGTAGATCTCGACGCTGGCTTCGAATTCGGCGCCATCAAAAGCGTTTCGCATGAAATCACCGTGAGACGTCTCGCAGACGGCCGTCAGCACATCGAACTTGCAAGCGGCGCCACAATTCCAAACAAGGATTTCGTCCTGGAGGTGCAGCAGGCCGAGAGCGCTCAACCCAAAACCTCGCTCTTCCTTTCTCCCGAAAAAGAATCAGGCGAAACCTATTTTCTTCTGACCGCCTTTCCGCCCACGGTGCAGCCAACCAAGCGCGTGCCGCTGGAAATGCTCTACCTGATCGACATCTCCGGCTCCATGTCGGGCACGTCTATTCAGCAAGCGCGCGAAGCATTGCTCCAGGCGCTGGACCGGCTCACACCGGCTGACCGCTTCGGCATCGTGGCGTTCAACCACAGTTACTACGAGTTTGCTTCCCAACCATTGACGGCGAGTCCGGAAAACGTGGCCGCAGGGCGCCGTTATGTCGAGAGACTGGAGGCAAGCGGCGGCACGGAGATGCTACCCGCGTTGCTTCACGTCATGCAGAAGCCAGAGACCGCCGGTTACCTGCGGCACATCGTGTTGTTGACCGACGGTGACCTCGGCAACGAAGAGCAAATCTTCTCCGCACTTCGTCACGACCTGGGCAGCGCTCGCCTCTATACCGTGGCCATCGGCAGCGCTCCGAACTTTTTCCTCGCCACCAAGATGGCGCAATTCGGCCGCGGCAGCTTTACACACATTGCCGACATCAGCGAAATTCGCGAACAAATGGGAAGGCTCCTCGAAACCATCGAGAGCCCGGTACTGACCGACGTGAGGTTGTCGTTTGAAGGCGTCGAGCTCGCGGAAATTTATCCTCAGCGCCTGCCTGATCTTTTCTTGCGGCAACCGCTGCTGGTTTTCGGGCGCATCTCGCAAGGGCGGAAGGGCACAGTGCACCTGACGGCTCGCGCGGGTGATCAACCTTTCGAGACGAGCATCCCGTTCGATGCTTCGACCGCCACGTTCCACTCTGGCATTACAACTTTGTGGGCCAGACAGCGGGTGGAAGATTTGATGGATCGCTGGCGCGAAGCGGATGAGGATGTGCGCGCAAACATTCGCACGAGCTTGATTGCTCACGCGATTCGTTACCGGCTGGTAACGCGCTTTACCTCGCTCGTGGCTGTCGAAGAAATCGTCGCGAATGTCGGCGGCGAATCGCGTACGGTTCCCGTTCCCACCGAACTGCCCGCCGGCATGCAGATGGACAAAGTCTTTGGCGCACCGGCAACCGGCACGGCCGACGCCTTTCTTAAAATGCTGGGCTTGATTCTCCTGCTGATTGGCTTGGTCATGAGCATCGCCCTGAAGCAGTTTGCTCGCAAAGCGGAGGCCGCATCATGAAACCCCTGCGAATCTTCGTCGCGTTGGTCTTGTTTGCGGGAGCCTCTCTTACAGCTCGCGCCATGTATTTAGACGCAAAGGCAGCCCTGGCGAGCGTACTAATTCATCGTGCATGGAACAAAACTTTAGCGGATGGCAAGCCGCATTCGCCGTGGCCCTGGGCGGATACTTACCCCGTCGGGCGCCTGCGCATCCCACGTTTGGACTACGACGAGGTCGTGCTCGAAGGCGCAACCGTTCGCACGCTGGCCTTCGGCCCCGCTCGGCTTTTTAGCGGAGCCAGTTTGGGCGAGCCGGGGAATGTGGAGTTGGCTGGGCACCGCACAAGCTGGTTTCGGCCTTTGCAAGGCTTAGAAGCTAAGGACGAGATTCAAGTGCAATGGTTCGACAGCCGCAAACACGCGCTCCGCGAACGAATCTACACGGTGGACGACATCCTCATTGTGTCACCGGAAGAGGTATCTGCTTTGACGCCGCCGTCCGGCGACTCGCTGACGCTGATTACTTGCTATCCCTTTGGGCGCAGCCCGCGCTCCCCGCAACGGTTCGTCGTGCTGGCCTCGCCTGCCGGCCCCAGCCGCTTACCAGAGACTTCGCGTCTCGCAAACCGGTCGCAATTGTAGAGAGGCTTCTCCAAAATTTCGGAGCGAATGCCCCAATTCAATGGCGGGCATGGTATGAGTTTGCTAGACTGGCGCGGCTTTGCGACGCACTACTCGAAGACGGTTTCTGGCGGACGCAGCAGGCGCGGCGGCTGGCGTACTCTTCTCGCGAGACTTGAGAACTGCATTTGCGGCCCAAAACCAACCCCACCTTCAATTGCCCGCAACACCGCGCGAGCGAATCGCCATTGCTTCGTATCCCTTCCGGGATTTCGTCGCTGGACGCGAGGACAAATCCGGCAACGGTAAGATGGAGCTGAAAGATTTCGCCGCGCACACTGGCGCCAAATTCAACATCTGGAAAATCGAGCCGTGGAGCGCGCATTTTCGTTCGCTGGAAAAGCCCTATTTGGAAGAGCTTCGCGCCGCTGTAGCGCAGGCCCACGGAGCGATTGTAAACATCGCCGTGGACGGAGAGCACAGCCCATATTCCGCGGAACCTGCAGAGCGCGAAAGAGCCATTGCCTTCAGCAAGCAATGGATTGACGCTGCCGCGGTCATTGACTCGCCGAGTGTGCGAACCAACATACCTCCCGCAAAAGACTCAAAGCCGGACGTGGAACGGGCCGCGAAGAGCTTGAAGCTCGTGGCAGAGTACGCCGCAACAAAAAACATCGTCGTGAACCTGGAAAATGACAATCCCGCGAGCGAGGACCCGTTCTTCCTGGTGAAGGTGATCGAGCAGGTGAATAGCCCGTGGCTGCACGCGCTACCGGATTTTGCCAATACGCTGGCGGCCTTCGAGGAGGAGTACGCCTACAAGGGAATCGACGCCATGTTCGGCAAGGCCTACAACATTTCTCACGTGAAAGAAACTGAAGTGGGTGACGGGAAAGACAAAATCGCGCACGTGGATTTGCCCAGAACTTTTGCTATCGCCAAAAAACACGGTTACAAAGGCTACTTTTCGATGGAATGGGACAGTCCCGGGGATCCTTACGAAGGAACCGCGGGACTCATTGAGAAAACACTGAAGAACTTGTCTTAGAAAGATTCAGTTGAGGCGGAATCTCACCGTCACCGTAAGATGCATAGCCACAGCCTGCCCATCCAGCAGGGCCGGTCTGTACTTCCATTGGCGCACCGTATCGATCGCCTCTTGTTGCAGCAAAACCGGTCCGGAAATCACTTTTACTGTGGTCACATTCCCTGCTGCGTCGATTAGTGCGTCAACAACCACATCCCCGCTGACTCGGGACGATTTTGCAAGCTGCGGATAAACCAGAGGCGCGGACCGAGTCAGTACAGGTTGCTGAACCATTCCGCCAGTGGGTGCACGCACAGCGGGGGCGGCTGGGACTGCTTGGCTGCCGAGCACTCCCTTAATCGGCCCTCCCAAGGAGGGCCCAAGCTCCGGCTGAATTGCAGGAACCTCCGCAGGGGAGTTGCCCGACGAACTGCTGGTTAGCAGATGGCTGGCATGGGGCGCAACCATAGTAAATGTGTGAGCCACCTGTGCCTTCTCCGGCGGGGGTGCTTCCTGGCGCCTTGAACCCTTTGCAGTGGGCCCAGAAGAATTAGAAGACTCCACCGCCCTATGGGTAAGGTGATTGTCCTTCTCTTTGGCCCCGCCGCGGACAAACCACAAAATCCAGCTGCGTCCGCTCGCGTCGAGCACGCCCACTTGGAATGGTGGCGCGCCTTCCACAAAAGAACTTGGGGCTGAACTTGCGGCGGAAGAAGACGTTACCGGAACGGCGGACGAAGAAACCGGGGTCGGAACAGGGGAAGGAACACTGACTTCCGCAGTGGACGTGCGCACCTCCGCGTCCGCCTGATGAGCCGCCCTCGTCATGAATATTCTCACTCCGGCCGTGACTGCAAACGCCGCAAGGCAGCCCGACACTACGAGGAACGTCAATCGCGCCACAGAGGGATGTGAGGTTACTGGCAATGCTGGCCTAGGCTGCCCCTCGCCGGCCTGCGCCACGCCACTCCAGACCGGCCGCTCATAAGGCTGCTCTGCAACTGAAAATTCCAGTAATGCCGAGTCCGGTTCCGCTACGGATTCCGCGAGAGGTACCGGCATATCTAACTCGTGCAACGATTCCTTCTTGTCGGCCGTAGTTTGGGGGTTGGATCCGGTTGCCAGTGGTGCGAGCAGCTCAGCCAGGATTGGCTGTGCTTGTAGTTGTGCGTGTTCAGCAGGCGTGAACGTATTCGTGGAAGTTTCAAAAGACAACCATTGCCGGATTTGTTCGCGGCTCGCTTCCGCCAGGTCCACAAATTGCACCCCAGCGCCTCTCTCGAATTCTCGCATCCACACGATTTTCCCCGGCGCTTCGAAGGAATCTCCAAGGGCTTTTCCATTGCGCGGCATCGGCATGCAGCCCAGGGCTTGAATGGTGAAGTTAACCGGCTCGCTCAACGAAGGCGGCTTGGCAAACTCAAAGGCCATTCCGCTTTCGCTCATGTTCGTGAGCTTGCCCCAGTTGTCCTCGCCAAACAAGACCAGCACCACGTAACGCTTCAACGTTTCGCGTGGGGAAGTGCGCCGCTCCTCGGTTCTCGCGCTATCTTTCGAAATGGCCGTTGATGAGGACATGTTTCAACCGCAAACTCCGTCTCGCGCTTCAATCGCTCTCTTCGGACACCTTTTCAAGCTGATCCCAGCCGCTGGGCAGCTCCAACTGCCGGTGGCTTGCCTCGTCAAACAGCACAAACTCTCCGACGTTCTGAAGCCGCTGCCTTACGAAACTCCGCAACTTTTCGATGGAATTGGAATCCGTATCCGATGGCCAGTTAAACGGCTGCGTGATTTCAAGAGCCAGGTGCGCGTGTTGCCTGGCCGGCAGAAATACCGGATAGCTGAGCCGTATCGGCTGGTCCTCGCTGTAACTGCCGTCCGATTTCAACCGGCTGAGAATCATCACGCCCGGACCATCGCTGAGGCGGTAGTCTGAATCCGTGTTGTTCTCTAAATCATAGGAAACGACCAGCGCCGCGCGCGTTTTATCGATTTCGCGAAGCTGGCTTCCAATGTACCCGGCGCTGATCGTCCCTTGACTCCAGGCCGCAGGTTGTTCGCGCGCTGAACGCTTTAGGATGGACCCGTTGCCCGTGACCAGGCTTATCCCCAGGAGCGCTACTCCTGCGGAACCAATTGCCCAGAGCGCATCTTTCCACGACACTCTGCTCTCCCTACTTACTTCCAGGGTTCAATCTACTGTGCAGTTTTCCATAGTTCTGTATCACTCCTGGAAGGGACGGACAAGATGGGAAAAGCCACCAACTTCAGTTAGGGTGTTAACCCTAATGGTGCTATTCGTCGTTTCCGCCGTCTTCAGAGGTTGAGGGAGGCGTGGCTTCGAGGTGGAGTTCCGTCAGACCCGCCGCTTTAAGTTGCCGATTCAGAGCCGGGACCTCCGTTGCTTGGAACTCCTGCCAAAGTTTCAAGACTTCGGAGAAATCTTTTCCCGTCGCCTCGATAGCCGCAAGTTGCGCTGCGGTAGGAGCGGCATCCGAACGGTCGAGTTCGCCGTACAGGGCCGCAATCACCCCTGCGCTGCGTCCCAGGGTTGGCGAAGCTGAAGCGGCCGCTCCAAAACCTCCGGGACCGCCCCCGCCACCAAGAATGCTCCCGAGTTTTTTGTCGAACGCGGAGACTGCGTCAGCCAGCGGCCCGGACAGTTTTTCGCCGGATGAACTACCCCCAGTCGCGGTGGACACACCCGGCGTTTTGCCAGTCAGCCTTTGCACCTGCTCCCGGAGACCTCGCGCCTGCGTGAGCGCCTCCGTGTTTTGTGTCATCATTTTCGCCAGAAGCTGCTCTTTCTGAAATTCCAGAGCCAGTCCTTCTTGCGGGGTTTTCACCCGAGGGTCCATCTTTACATTGAGAGGTTCGGTGAACACCAGCCCGCGGACGGTCAGACGTACGGTGTATTGGCCAGGAAGCGCCGTGGGACCTTGCGGCGACCGCGGCGTATCGCCGGGAACCGCCGAGATGGGATAGTCCGAGCGCGCTGCCCGCGGCGAAGGATAATGCAAGTCCCAAACCCAGCGATGCATCCCGGCGCTGCTCGAAAGAATCTTCGGCATGCGAATCCAGTACTTCGCAATCAGCTCCTTGGCCAGCTCTTCGGCGGAGGGCTCAGGCTTATCCGCATCCGAAAATTTGCACACGAGTTTGCCCTGTCCATCGAGAATCTCCAGCGTTACCGGAGCAGTCGTAGGCACCGCCAGGAAATAATCGATGATCGCTCCATCCGGAGGGTTCTGCGCCGTGGGCTCGTCGGGCGGAATCGGCGTGTCCGTATTGGTATCGCGCCGCACACGATAAGCAAAGGCAGGCTTAAATAAATACTCCTCGGATTTAGCGACCGATTCCGTGACCTGCCGCAGCGGCGAAATATCATCCAGCACCCAGAACGACCTGCCGTGCGTCGCCACGATCAAATCATCTTCATGAATCCACAAATCGCGCATCGAGGTGTGCGGCAGATTGAGTTGCAGCGACTGCCAGTGGTCGCCGTCGTCAAACGAGACCCACACGCTCGTTTCGGTTCCGGCAAAGAGCAAGCCCTTCCGCACGGGATCTTCGCGCACGGCATTGACCGGCGCGTTGGCCGGCAATCCACTGGTGACGAGCCGCCAGGTCTTCCCTCCGTCGTGCGTGCGGTAAATGTAAGGACGCAAATCATCAACACGGAAGCGGCTGACCGAAGCATAGGCCGTCTCGTCGTCGAAATGCGACGCCGCCAGTTGCGTCACTTTGTTCCACGGTGTGATCTCAGTAGGCGTGATGTTCTTCCAGTTCGAACCACCATCGCGCGTGACCCAAAGCAACCCGTCATCCGTGCCAGCCCAAATCGTGTTCAAGTTCTTGAACGAAGGAGCCAGCGCATAAATCACGCCGCGAGTCTTCTCCGCGTTGGGATCCTTCGCCGCTTTATCGCCAAGGCTCGCCGGAACTCCGTTATGCTCTCGCGCGAGGTCCGGGCTGATGGTTTGCCACGTTTGCCCGCCGTCTGTGGTCTTGTACAGGAAATTCGTGGTGGCATAGAGAACGTGGGGATCCACAGGTGAAAAAAGTATTGGCTGCGTGCGGTCGGCGCGCACTTTGGGATCAGCCGCTGGAACTGGTGTGACGTTCTGGAATTCTCCCGTGGAAATCGAAAACTTGGAAACTTCGCGGCGGCCCTCGCCGTAAGCAATGTCCGGGTTCAGCGGGTCGGGCGCCGCGTAGCCGTATTCAATGATGCCTACAGGATGCCAGTCGCGAAACGTGATTTCGCCGTCTTTGCCGCGGCTCGACACGCATACCGAACCGCTGTCTTGCTGTCCGCCGCAAACCAGATAGGGAAACGAACTGGTGGTCGCTGCATGGTAGAGCTGTCCCGTGGCCTGGTTGTACCAGGAACTCCATGTTTCGCCCGAATTGACGCTAACGAGCGCCCCCTGATCGCTCACCAGCAAAATAATGTTAGGAAAGTTCGGATTGATCCAAAGATTCTGATAATCATCGCCCCCGGGCGCTCCTCGCAGGCTTGTCCAGGTTTTACCGCCGTCGGTCGAGCGCATTGTCACAATGCTGGCGCTGTAGACGACGTCTGGATTTTTGGGATCCACGCGAGGTACCGGCAAATCGCCCCCGCCAATCCGCAATGCGGGCCGCGGATCCGTCGTGATGCGCACCCAGTTTTCTCCGGCATCATCCGAACGGTAAATTCCCACGCTCGGCTCGTTGGTCGCCACGGAAGCGTAAAGCCGGCTCGGCTGGCTCGCCGCAATCGCCACGTCCACTTGTATGATGCCCTTCGGCAATCCATTGCTAAGCGCGCGCCAGGTTTTCCCGCCGTCCGTGGACTTGAACACTCCACCCCCCGTTCCGCTGTACTGATTCCCGTCCTCCCACGGGCCCAGCCGAACTTCCCACAACGACGCATAAACAGTTTCTGGATTCGAGGGATCAATCTCCACGTCTGAGCCGCCAACGTTCGCATCCTTCGAAAGAACTTTCTGCCAGTTTTGTCCACCGTCAGTCGAAAGATAAATGCCGCGCTCTTCATTCGCACCGTACGGATGACCTAGAGCCGCCGCAAAAACTCGATTCGGATTGCGCGGGTCAACCGCGAGCGCGGGAATGCCCTGCGAATTTCGCAGGCCAAGATGAATCCACGTTTTCCCCGCATCCATGGATTTGTAAACGCCGTCTCCTACGGAAAGATCCGGCCGCGCCAATCCTTCGCCGCTTCCTACGTAAAGAATGTTCGGGTCGGAAGGCGCCACGGCAATCGCCCCGATCGATTGCGTGGGCTGCCCGTCAAAAATCGGATTCCACGTTCGCCCAAAATCATCCGACTTCCACACTCCACCGTTCACCGCGCCCATGTAAAAAACATTAGGCTGGCTGGCCACTCCACACGCGGCTCGCGTGCGTCCGCCACGCGTAGGACCGATCATGCGCCACCGCATTTCCTGATAAGTAGATTCGGGAATCTGCGCCGCCGCGTGATTCGAGACCATCGTGGAAGACACAACGAACACAAACGCGAAACAGCGAACCAAGCGACTCACGGCAACCTCCTGCAAAAACATAACAATTTATTAGCGGCACAGCATAAATCAAATGAGGGCGGAAATGCAGCGAAACCTGCAGCGAAGGCCTTTGCCGTTTTGGTACTACGAATCCCCATCGCCCCTCAAGGATTGCTGTGCTCGTTCAGAATGATTGGTGACACTCGGTAGAGTGTGAGAATGAGCCAAATCAGATGTGATGAGGTGTAAGCCGGGCAGCACAAACACGGCTTCAGTGGATGCTTTTCTACCTCTTCAATGGACGGAACAAGAAGCCCAGCTAAAGCGGGCTTTTTTCTTTTGTGGTTCCGGGCAGCCTTCGCGCCACAAGCGTGCCGGCTGCCCAACTTGTTTCTGGTGACACAAAGAGTATGCTGGAGCACACAAGAATGACTGAGGAGGAGAGATGACGCAGAGAAAATTCGGATTCATCCTGTTGGTGATGATGCTCTTGGCGATGCTCGCCACTAATGCACTGGCGCAACAAGCGCCATCCAACTCCGCGCAAGCGAAAGCTCCAGACGCCCAGGAAAAGGCCACGCTTGCGCCCGTGTCGAATCCCGTAAGCGGCGCCGTGAAGACTCAGCTGCCGCGTTTCTCCAAGAACATGGTCGCCGCCGCCGAAGCCATGCCCGCGGAGAAATTCAATTTCAAGCCCACTCCGGAGATGAATTCCTTCGCGCACCTGGTGATGCACATCGCGCAATCCAACAACGGCCTATGCTCAAAAATCTCGGACACGCCCGCGCCCGAAGCAAAACTCGCGGACACCGATCCCAAAGACAAACTGGTCGCGGGCCTGAAGGCTTCGTTCGACTACTGCGCGTCCGCTCTCGAGAAAGTGGATGACTCC
>Ga0209166_10001182_pt1 | contig 22575 bp, 20 predicted proteins | sample Coa_R1_3_FD_187151 | JGI IMG/M metagenome (GOLD analysis project Ga0209166, IMG submission 187151) | Surface soil microbial communities from Centralia Pennsylvania, which are recovering from an underground coalmine fire - Coalmine... | ecosystem: Environmental > Terrestrial > Soil >... | reverse complement strand
AGCCCGCATCGCCTGCTGGAGAAGCTCGGCAATCTCGCCAGCCCGAGCGCCTGGGCTGCAGATTTCGCCAATATCGGCGAACGGCTGACGGCGGTCATGGGCAGTCAGGCGGAGGCACTGGTTTCGGCTCTGCTGTTCTTCATTGTCGAATACCACTCCTGCACCCGCTACGGCACGGCCAAGCCCTACCATGCGTTCAGACGCCCGCTGGCGGCATTCGCCCTGTTGATCATTGCGCTTCTATTTGCCTCCTCGGGAGGAGGGTTGCTCTATGCGCGGCTTTAAACGGCTGACCGCACTGGCTCTGGCGCTCTGGTGCGCCGGAATGCTGGTGAGCTCGGTGACCCCCTGGGAAGTGATCGTGAGCGGCCGGTCGGCGCTCGACGAAGTGCAGGCAATCACCCGGACTCTCGGCACGGATAGCAAGACGCCGCGGGTGCTGCTGCTCGGGAGTTCTCCCGTTGCCCTTGGCCTGTCCGCCGAGCAGATCGGCAAGGAGACCGGCCTTCCGGCGTTCAATCTCGCTGCCTGGTCGGCACTGAGCTATTTCCCCGAATATCTCAAGCACGTCATGCCGGTCGTGCACCCCGACGATATCGTGATCATTTCCAACCCGAACTGGTTCGTGCGCGCCAACGCGACGCTGGGCGAGGGCTGCGTCGATCATGTCACGACGAACTGTCTCACCTGGCGGCCGAAGCCGCTGCCGCATCTCATGGAAGTCGTCAAAGTCCTTTCGGGTGCGTTCCCGCGAGACTTCATGATGCCGCGCGATGCCCAGGGTGATGCCATGCCGGTCGTCTATGCGCACCATTCGGAGAGCATTGACGTCGTTCCCTTTTCCGGGCGGTTCGCCGATCGCGCGGTGCCAGAGCTGCGCCAGATCGTGGAGATGATCAGGGCCCGGGGCGCTTGCGCGGTGCTGGCGCCCGGCCCGATTTATGTTGACCAGGGCGAGCGCGAAAACTGGCAGCGAGAGACGGATGCGGCGGAAGCGCGTCTGGCGAAGCTCGGGCTCGCACGTGCGGTCGTCGCGGATGACATCATCAATACGGATCGCTCCTTGTTCCTCGATGGTTACGAGCATCCCTCCGACCGGGGACGAAAGCTGTGGAGCGAACGGATCGTCGACCGGCTTGTCAGCAAGTCGTCGTCGCCCTGCTCAAGCAACCTGGCCAAGGCAGAGCATCTGCCGAGCCATTCCTAACGGGCGTGCGGCCGGGGCAGGATCGGTTCTGATCGAACAGATCCTGGGCTGGAATATTGGACAATTTCAATGAGTTAGAGTAAAATCCGTCCGCATCTGAACGATGGGGGCGGACCGGGCTCTAATACCCCCGCGTCAGATATTTCAGCAGGTCCTTCGCGAGCTGTTCGCTCTCGATCGGCCCTTCGATCGTGCGGTCGAGGCTGCTGTCGGGATGCAGCAGCACCAGGAGCGGCACCGTCGGGTTGTGGGCTGCCAAGCTGCCGCGCAGACGGGCGATGTCTTCGGCCGGTCCGGTCAGGCTGTCGATCGCGGTTTCGGAGACCGGTAGTGGTGCCTGGGCCGGATCGGGCGAGGCGCTCACGATCGCGAGCTCGCGGCTGCGCCGGCCCATCAGTCGCATCGCCTGGCCGATCGCCGCGAGACGGGCGGGGCGGTCGCAGGTGCAGCCGGGTTGATCCAGATCGATCAGCAGCCAGCGGCCGGCAAAATCCTTCGCGGTCAAGGATCGGCCCGCAGCGTCGCTCAAGCGGAAATCGACGGCGATTGGACCGGCCGGGACAGCCTGAGCCGGGCGGGTCAGTTCGACCATGGCGACGCCGGTCAGGCCGGCGACGAAGCCGGCAAGGGCGCCCAGCGTCAGTGCGGTCCGCCAGCGCATCGGCCTATCTCGCCTCGCTGACTTGCGCCGGAACCTGCTCCGACGCCTTGAAGAAGGTATAGGCGAGCGTTACCACGCTCACGTCGTCGGCGTTGCGGTCCTGGAGCAGCGTCGGATCCAGGAACAGGCTGACCGGCATGTCGGCGACCTCGTGCGGCGCCAAGGTCTGCGCGTCGAAGCAGAAGCAAGCGACCTTGAAGAAATAGGGCCCGATCTTGTCCGGCGTGACGTTATAGACGGCCTGGCCGGTGATCGGCGTGTCGGTCTTGTTCTCGGCCCGGAACATGACCAGCGCATTTTCGCCGACCTTGACCTTGATCTCGCGCTGGACCGGGTAGAAGGCCCAGGGCAGATCCGGCTGCACCGCCGTATCGAACCGCACGGTGATGTTCCGGTCGAAGGTCTTGTCCGGTACCTCCTGGGCGATCTGCGTGGCGCCGCCCAACCCGGCCTCGCGGCAGATCAGCTGATAGAACTCGGCCGCGGCATAGCTGAGGCCGACCATGCCGATCACGCCCCCGGCCAGGATCAGGGCCAGGCGCCGGCTGCGGCGCCGACCGTCGTTGCTTTCGCTTTTCATGGGGCCGGACGCTACCCGATCAGGCCGGCTCGAGCGCTGCGGCAGCTCGGCGCACCTGCTCGATGCGCGCCCCCTGGATCCTGGCCGACAGGGCCTGCATCCGGGTGACCAGCTCGGGGCCGGCGCGCTCGGGTGTCCCGGTGCCGAACGGCGGCTGCGGGTCATATTCGAGACCGAGCTCGATCGCCTCCGCCAGCGCGCGTCCAGCAATCTCGGCGACGACGGTGAGGCCGAAATCGATGCCCGCGGTAACGCCGCCGCCGGTGATGATCCGGCCGTCGACCACGACCCGTGCCCGGACCGGCGTGGCGCCGAATTCGGCCAACAGCCCGTGGGACATCCAATGGGTCGTGGCGCGCCGACCCCGCAACAGGCCGGCGGCGCCAAGCACCAGGGCGCCGGTGCAGACCGACGTCACATAGCGCGCGCCCCAGGCCTGGTGCCGGATAAAGGACAGCACCTCGTCGTCGGTCAGCAACTCGTTGATGCCGGGTCCGCCCGGCACGCAGATCAGGTCGAGCGTCGGGCAGGTCTCGAACCGGTCGGTCGGGACGATGGCGAGGCCCCGGTCGGACGGCACCGGCGCCAGATCCTTCCACACCAGATGGATCGTCGCGCCGGGCAGGCGGGCGAGGACCTCGTAGGGCCCGGTGAGGTCGAGCTGGGTCATGTTCGGGAACAGGACGAAGCCGATCCGGAATGGAGGTGTTGTCATCGGACGATCCGCATTGCTGGGACGGCCTCGACGGCCGCGGATCGATATTGCATTGTGGGCGTGTTGGCAGCTATGTCAAACGCCCCTCGATTTCTGCCAAGGAAGGGAACCATGCCGCGCAAGATCGCCGTGCTCGCCGTCCCGGAGGCCCACCTGCTCGACGTGAGCGGCCCGCTCCAATGCTTCGCCACCGCCAATGATCTCGAGCCGGCGCGGGACGCGCTGCCGTATGACCCGTTCGTCGTCTCGCTCTGCGGCGGTCCGCTGCGCAGCTCGAGCGGGCTGGTCATGCTGACCCGGTCGCTCGCCGACCTCGAGGGCGAGGCGATCGATACGCTGATCGTCGCCGGCGGCATCGGTACGCGCCGGGCGATGCATGACGCGGTGCTGGTCGAGGCGATCCAGAACTGGTCCGGCAGGGTGCGCCGGCTCGCCTCGGTCTGCACCGGCGCCTATTTGCTGGCCCAGGCGGGACTGCTCGATGGCAGGCGGGTCGCGACCCACTGGCGGGCGGCCGACGATCTGCAGCGGCGCTTCCCGCGCATCGAGGTGGTCCCGGAGCCGATCTTCACCTGCGATGGCGGCATCTGGACCTCGGCCGGTGTCACCGCCGGGATCGATCTGTCGCTGGCGCTCATCCAGGACGACCTGGGACACGACCAGGCGATGCGGATCGCGCGCCATCTGGTCGTGTTCCTGAAACGGCCGGGCGACCAGGCCCAGTTCAGCGCGACGCTCGAAGCGCAGATCGCGGCCGATCAGGATTTCGCCGGCCTCCATGCCTGGATCCGCGAGCATCTGGCCGAGGAATTGAAGGTCGAGCGCTTGGCGGAGCAGGCCGGCATGTCGGCCCGCACCTTTGCGCGCGCCTATGCGGCCAAGGCTGGCCTTACGCCGGCGCGGATGGTCGAGGCGATACGGATCGAGGCTGCGCGCCGGGCGCTCGAGGCGAGCGAGCGGCCGCTGAAGCTGATCGCGCGCGATTGCGGCTTCGGCGACGAGGAACGCATGCGCCGCGCGTTTCAGCGCCGCCTGGGCGTCTGCCCGCTCGACTATCGGACCCGCTTCGCCGCCGCGTGATCCGGCGCCTTGTTCTGGTGCCATGCCGCCAGCAAGGCCGCCTCGCGTTCGAGGCTGATGCCGGTCCGCCAGCTGCGCGCGGGGTCGCGCGTGCCGAGCCAGTCGGCGGTGTCGCGGAATGTGTCCGCCAGCGGGCGGAACTTCAGGCCGGCGGCGATTGCCCGGTGGCAGTCGATCGCAAACAGGCCGGCCAGGATCTTCTCCCGCGCCGGCAGCCACAGTGGCAGGGTCTCGGCCGGCTCGCCTCGATCGATGTCGATGCCCTGGTCCAGGAGAAAGTCATCGTCGACCCAGTGCAGCTGGGCATCGGCGCCGAGCGCCTGGCATCCGATCTTCAGCAGGCTGGCCATGGTGATGGGTGTCGCCGGGCCGGCGGCATTGTAGATGCCGGTCGCCTGGGACTCGGCCATCGCCACCATCCATTCGGCCAGATCGCGCACGTCGAGCACCTGGATGGGCGCGCGCTGCCGCCCCGGGGCGAGGACCGGTCCGCCATGGCCGAGCCGCCAGGGCCAATAGCTGAACCGGTCTGACGGGTCATGCGGGCCGACGATCAGGCCGGGCCGGATGATCAGCGTCCGGCCGGGCAGGATCGCATCGACCGCCGTCTCGGCCCTGGCCTTCAACGGGCCGTAGGTTGCGGGGCGGACATCCTCTGTCGAGGGGTCGTCGAGGCGGGTCGCAATCGGATGGGCCTCGTCGAGCCCCCGCGTCAGCGGCGCCGAATAGACCGAGATCGACGAGACGAAGGTGTAATGGCCGACCGAGCCCTCGAGCGTCAGGGCGGTGCGCCGGACCAGTCGCGGCACATAGCCCGACGTGTCGATGACCGCGTCCCACCGTCGGCCGGCCAGCGCCCGCAGATCGCCGGCTCGGTCGCCGACCAGCCGCTCGATCTGGGGAAACAGGGTCGGATTGGTCATGCCGCGCGTGAACAGCGTGACGAGATGCTGCCGCGCCAGGGCGGCTTCGACCAGGTGGCGGCCCAGAAACTGGGTGCCGCCGAGGATGAGCAGGCGAAACATCGGGTTCGATACCCCGCTTTTTCAGTGGGGACATGCCATCCCCTCGGCGCGGGGCCATCGATTGGGCACCGCCGACGCAGTCTTCGCGGGCTCAGCCTAGAGCCGTCGCCGCCGAATGGAAAGAGCGGCTTGTAACACTCGGGGCAACCGGGTGGCGGCAGCCTGGTCGGTGCTCCCGTCGCAACTGCTGAGCCGGCGCGTCCTTCAAAGTCGTCGGGCAATAGTTTTTGCGAATGGTAGTGAGAATCGTTTGCAATTGGATTTTCGCCCCGCTAGTGTCCGGCGGCGTCGGAGAGACGGCCTGAACCCCCACGGGTTCGGCCGATCCCCGGCAGGAGAAATTTGGGGTGGGATTCTAAAATGCGTTCATCGGGTTCGGTCGGCGGGGTGGAGCGTCGCGCTCAGTTTCTGGGGCTGCCGCAGCCGGCGCTCACTGCGACGACCTTCTGCGTGACATCGGCCGCGACGATCTCGGGTGCCTTTGCCCAAACCGCACAGACCGCCGCAACCAATACGGCGTCGGGTCCGGCGCCGGAGCAGGTCACGGTCACCGGCGTCCGCTCGCTGATCAACGACAAGGTCGGCGCCGTGCAGGACGCGCCGCAGACCATCAATGTGATCAGCCAGGAAGTGATGCAGCAGCAGGCGGTGACCCGCCTGGAAGATGCCCTGAAGAACGTGCCGGGCATCACGCTCAATGCCGGCGAGGGGGCGGCCCGCGGCGACACCGTCAACCTGCGCGGCTTTCCCGCGTTCAACGACTTCTTCCTCGACGGCATCCGCGACGCGGCGATCTATACCCGCGACAGCTTCGACCTGGAGTCGGTCGAGGTGCTGAAGGGGCCGTCGGCGATCCTGTTCGGTCGCGGCTCGACCGGCGGCGTGATCAACCAGGTCAGCAAGGCGCCGACGCTGTCGCCGCTGAAGTCCGGCACCCTGCAGTTCGGGACCAACAACGACGTTCGCGGCACGATCGATGTCGATCAGCCGCTGAGCGATACCGCCGCGATCCGCCTCAACGCCATGGACGAGCGCTCGGAGGTGGCCGACCGAGACCATGTCCGCAACGAGCGGTGGGGCTTCGCCCCGTCGATCGCCCTCGGCATCGGCACCGACACGCAGTTCACGGCGAATTACGTGCATCAGGAAGAGAACAACATTCCCGACGTCGGCATCCCGTTCCTGAACGGCCGCCCGGCGCCGGTTGCGCGCAACCTGGATTTCGGCTTGGCGTCGGATCGGGTGCTGACGGTCGACGACATCGTCACGGCGCGGCTGAAGCATGACTTCAACAGGAACCTCAGCATTTCGGAAACGCTGCGCGCGGCGAACTACAATTTCGACAACCGGTTCGACGGCCCGAACTTCGGCCGCGAGGTGATCACGCCGGGCGAGCCGCTGAGCCAGATCACGGTCGGCCGCGACCGGCCGGCGAGCCAGGGCAACCAGAGCAATCTGACCAGCCAGACGGACCTGACGGCGCGCTTCGACACGGGTCCCCTCTCGCATCTCGTCAAGACCGGTATCGAGATCAGCCGCGAGACCCTCGATCTCGGCCGCTATCTCAATCCGTTCAACAGCAACAACAACTGGATCCCGCAGACACCGCTGCTCAATCCGAACCCTGAAGAGCCGCTGCCGATTGCGCTGCCGGTCACGACCAGGCAGCACTCCACGGGCGACGAGCTGGGTGCCTATGTGAATGACACCCTGTCGATCACCGATTACGTCGATCTGATCGGCGGCGTGCGCTTCGACCGGTTCGGGGCCAGCTTCAACCAGCACAGCCTGGTGACATTCGCCACCACGCATCTGGATCACACCGACTATGTGACCAGCCCGCGTGCGGCGATCGTGGTCAAGCCGAGCGAGACCCAGCGCTACTATTTCTCGTACGGCACATCGTTCGATCCGTCGGCCGAGGCGCTGTCGCTGACCGCCACCACCGCGAACCTGAAGCCGGTCAAGTCCGACACCTATGAGGTCGGCACCAAGCTCGATTGGCTGGGCGGCATGCTGACGACCTCGGGCGCGCTGTTCCGCACCGAGGTCACCAACGCCCAGACCAACGACCCGGACCATCCGAACGTCACGATCCTGGCGGGCAATCAGAAGGTCGACGGCTTCGAGTTCGACATCGAGGGTCACATCACGCCGGAATGGGAGATCCTGGCCGGCTACACTTATCTCGACGCCAAGACCGTCGCGTCGGGCAATCCGGCGGCCGTCGGCAAGTTCCTGCTCAATACCGCGCGCAACGCGATCAATCTCTGGACCAGCTACTATATCACCGACGACATCGAGGTCGGCGCCGGCGGTAATTGGCTCGGCAAGCGCTTCGCCGACATCGCCAATACCGCCAGCATCCCGGGCTACGTCGTCTGGAACGCCTCGGTCAGCTACAAGGTGACGGACAACGTCACGCTGCAGCTGAACGGCGAGAACCTGTTCGACAAGACCTACTATGCGAACTCCTATTTCGCATCGGCGGCCGAAAATCACGTCATACCGGGTGCCGGGCGGACGTTCCTGTTCTCGACCAGCTTCACTTTCTGACGATGCTGCTGACGATCCCTGGGGTGCTCACTGCCGAGCAGGTCGCGACCTGTCGCGACCTGCTCGGCCGGGCCGATTGGCACGATGGCCGGCTGACCGCCGGCCATCAGTCGGCGCGGGTCAAGGCGAACCTGCAACTGCCGGAGCATGATCCGACCGCACAGGAGCTGAGTGAGCTGGTGCTGCGCGCGCTCGAGCGCAATCCGGATTTCATGGCGGCAGCCCTGCCGCGTCACGTCTATCCGCCGCTGTTCAACCGCTACGTCCCCGGCATGGCGTTCGGCGCCCATGTCGACAATGCGATCCGCCAGGTGCCGGGCACGGCGCACCGGATCCGCACCGACGTGTCGGCGACGCTGTTCCTGAGTGCGCCGGAGGAATACGATGGCGGCGAACTGGTGGTCGAAGACACCTACGGCACCCATTCGGTCAAGCTCGCGGCCGGTGACATGGTGCTCTATCCGGCGACCAGCCTGCATCAGGTCATGCCGGTCACGCGCGGCGCCCGGGTCGCGGCCTTCTTCTGGACCCAGAGCCTGGTCCGCGACGATGGCGACCGAAGCCTGCTGTTCGATCTCGATCTGGCAATCCGCGAGGTAACCCAGGGCGCCCCCGACGCACCGGCCGCCGTGCGCTTGACCGCCTGCTATCACAATCTGCTCCGCCGCTGGGCGGACATGTAGGCCGGGCACCATGTGGCTGCGTAAACGATCGGCCGCCGATCCGTTCGGCGAGCCCGATGCCGCTCGGCTCGCGCGGATGTCGAGCCATGAACTGCACAAACTGCTGACCGGGGACGCCGAGGTGGCGGCGCGCTGGGTTCGCGTCGCGGCCGAGGGCGGTGTGACCGAAGCGCAGGTGCGGCTCGGCCGCATGCTGCTCGAAGGCCAGGGCATGCCGAAGGACGAGGCGGCGGCGGTGCGCTGGTTCAAGACGGCGGCACGCTCGCACGATGCCGATGCCATGAACATGCTCGGCCGCTGCCATGAATATGGCTGGGGCGTGCCGGTCGACATGGCGCTGGCGGCGGAGTGGTACGGGCGATCGGCGCGGGCGGGCAATGACTGGGGCCAGTACAATTACGGCCATCAGTTCCTGGACGGCAACGGCGTCGCCCGCGACCCGGCCGCGGCCTATGGCTGGTATCTCAAGGCCGCCGCGCAGGGCCATGCGCGGGCGATGAACCTGGTCGCGCGCTGCTGCGAGGAAGGCTGGGGCACCGAGAAGGACCCGGTCGCCGCGTTCGACTGGTATCGCCGCTCGGCTGAGGGCGGCTATTTCCGCGCCCAGTACAATTATGCGACGGCGCTCGCCCAGCGCGGCGAGATACCGGCCGCGGCGGAATGGTTCTGGCGCGCGGCCGATGCCGGTATGCCGGAGCTGCGCCGGGCCATTGCCGAGGCACTGCTCGGCAGCCGTGTTCCGCAGCTGATGGCGGTCGGCGAGAGGGTGCGGATGCTGGCCTGAAGCCGGCATCGCGTGGTCGACCGCCTGCACGGCGGTCCAAGACGGTCTCGGCCTCCCTGCCGTAGGGTGCCGTTCCTCCTCACGCCGATCGGAAGTCTGATGGAAGCCCTGGCCGCCTTCCTGCCCCCGGGAATGGGGCGCCCGCTCGCAACGCTGATCCTGGCGTCCATGGTCGTCATGGGCAGTCCGGGGCCGTCGACGATCAGCATGACCGCCGTCGGCGCTTCGTTCGGCGTGCGGCGATCGCTCGGTTACGCGAGTGGCCTGATCGTCGGGACGATTGCGGTGCTGCTGATGGTGGCGATGGGCGTCATGGCTCTCGTGACCTCGATCCCGTATGGCGCCCTGGTGCTGGGTGGCGTCTCCGCCGTCTACATCGCCTTCCTGGCGTTCAAGATCGCCACGGCACCGCCTCTCGATAACCAGGGCGGGCGGACGGCAGCCCCGACCTTCCTTGGTGGCGTCCTGCTGGCGATCGCCAACCCCAAGGCCTATCTGGCGATCGCCGCGGTGTTCGCGGGCACGACCGTCATTGCCGACGACCACGGCCTGGACGCGATCGTCAAGACTGCGCTGCTGAGCGCCATGATCGTGGCGATCCACATCTGCTGGCTCATGGCAGGTGCCGGCCTGTCCCGTGTTCTGCAGGATCCGGTGAGCTCGCGCGTGATCAATCTCGCGCTGGCGGCCGTACTCGTGATCATGACCGGCCTCGCGGTCTTCGGCTGAGATTCGTCCTACGGTTCCCACACCCAAGCCGTAACCCGCGTCAGTTCGACGAAGCCCAGCCGTTCCAGGATCGGCCGGCTCGTCGCCCGGGCATCGACGGTCAGGTAGCGGTAGCCGCGCCACAGCGCCTCCCAGGCGCGGGTGGCGACGAGGGCGCGATAGATGCCGCGGCCGCGGTGGCCGGGCACGGTACCGCCGCCCCACAGGCTGGCGAACGAACGACCGCGCGGCAGTTCCAGCCGTCCGGTCGCGACCGGACGGCCCTCGTCATAGGCGATATGAAGCGCCAAGGTCGGATCGGCGAGGCGCCCTCCATAGGCCGCGAACGCCCGGGATTCGTCGCGCCCGAAGGCGGCACTGCCGGCGGCGACGAAATCCTGCAGCCGGACGAGGTCCCGGACCTCGGCCAAGGTGATGCCGGCGGGCAGGCGATCCTCGATCGTGCCGGCCTCGAGGTCGCGCACCATGAAATGCTCGGTCTCCTGCGCCCGGAAGCCCGCACGGGCGAGCCGGTCGCCGAGGTCGCCCGGCCGGTCGTGGCCATAGAGCTTCCATTCGACCGGCCGGCCCAGCTCGCGAAAGAACGCGACCTGGGCCGCGATCGCCCGGTCAGCGTCGGCCGCGGTCAATGCCGCGTAGCCGACGCACTGGTAGGAGCCGGTGGTGCGGAGCACGCCGCCGGACCAGACGCGCGACACGCCCGGTTCCGGCGGCGGATCCGCCCGCATCTCCGCGTCATATTGCGCGAGGATGCGGGACGGGGCGTCCGGGGCGGCGAGGGACAGGCTCATGCCGCCTGCTGCGCCCGGTCCGCGGACAGCAGGCGGGCATAGAGGCCGCCCGGCCGCTTCGCCAGTTGCTCATGCGAGCCGTCCTCGACGATCCGGCCGCGATCGAACACCAGGATCCGGTCGGCATGGCGGACGGTCGACAGGCGATGCGCCACGATGATCGTGGTGCGGCCGCTCATCGCCTGGGCCAGCGCCTGCTGGATCGCATGCTCGTTCTCGGTGTCGAGGCTCGAGGTCGCTTCATCGAACACCAGCACCGGCCGGGCCGCGACCAGCGCGCGGGCGATCGCCACCCGCTGCCGCTCGCCGCCCGACAGCTTGATCCCGCGCTCGCCGACCAGCGTCTCATAGCCCGCCGGCAGCTTCTGGATCATGTCGTCGAGCCGCGCCCGGTGCGCCGCGTTCCGTACCTGCTCGCGTGTGGCGCCCGGCGCGCCATAGGCGATGTTGTCGGCGATCGTGCGGTGAAACAGAACGGGATCCTGCGGCACCAGCGCGATCTCGCGCCGAAAGCTCGCCCGGGTGCAGCGGCCGACATCCTGGTCGTCGATCAGGATGCGGCCGCCGTCGGGCCGATAGAGGCCGAGCAGCAGCTTGACGAACGTGCTCTTGCCGCTGCCCGACGGGCCGACCAGGGCCACGGTCTGGCCTGCCTCGATCGTCAGGGTCAGGTTCTCGAACACCGCGCCGTTCGCTTCGGCGTAGCGGAAGTCGAGCCGCTCGAACCGGATGGCGCCGGGGCCGGGACGGAACTCGGCGAGCCCCGCATCCTCCTCGGCCTCGTTCGGCTTGGCCATCAGCGCCAGGAGCTCGGTCATCTCCGACACGGCGTTCTGGGCTTCGCGCATGCCCTGGCCCATGTTGCCGAGCCAGCCGCGCAGCACGAAGCCGGCGCCGATCACCATGGCGACGGTGCCGGCCTCGACCAGGCCCCGCCGCGCCTCGATCACGACGATCGCGATCGGCAGGATCAGGATGATCGCCGACATGGACGAGGAGAGCGCGCCGCTGTTCACGGCACCATTCCAGCCGTCCATGATCTTGCGGTGCCAGGTCGCGACCGTCTTGCGGAAGCGCTCCTGCTCGGCAGGCTCCGTCGCCCAGGACTTCACCGCCGCGTTGTTGCCCAGCACGTCGACCAGTTCGCCGGTGATCTTGCTGTCCTGGGCGAATGCCTCCTTCATCAGCGGCATCACCCGCCTGAGATTGAACCAGCCGATGATGACGAAGTAGAGCCCAGCGCCCAGCAGCATGGCCGCGGCCGCGAGCGCGCTGTCGTCGGCGATCGTGCCGGCGGTGATCAGCACCAGGAGGATCGACGGTACGAACAGGAAATAACAGACGCTGACGAAGATGTCGTAGCCCTGGGCCGCACGGGTGATCTTGCGCGAGGTCGAGCCGGCGAAGGCGTCGGCATGCCAGCTCGTATCGAAGCCCTGGCACTTCTCGAAGCCGGCGCGGTAGATCGCGGCCATGGCGTCGGCGGTATGGCGGTTGATCGACCGGTCCGCCAGCCAGCGGAACAGCACCGCCAGCGCGAACACGCCCAGGATCTCGGCGAATCTGGCGATGAACGTCGCAAGCTCGGTGTCCCGCCCGGCGAGCTCGACCGCGTTGCCGATGAGCCGGGTCGAGGCGACGGTCAGGCCGACGAACACGAACTGGCCGAACATGAACCACGCGACCCGCGGCAGATCGGCCGCGAGATGGCGCAGCACGAAACGCCGGACGCTTTCGGGCGTGGTCTGGGTGAGGGCAGGGGGCGGCAGCGCGGACATCGGACTCTCCTTCACTCCCGAAACGATCCCGGGAGCGCAATCAATCCGATATCGGAAGTATCTGGGAAATTCAAGTGCGAAACCGCAAGCCTCAACCGCAGATCGCGGATCAGGCGATCAAGCTGCCGATCGGTGTAGGCGCGGCAAGGGCCGGCTTAAGGGTTTCCGGCAACCAGTCCGCCAGGCTCAGCGCCTGATCGACGGAGTTGCCGCCATGCGACAGCGGCAGGACGATCCGCTCCGTGTCATAGCTGCCGCGGTTGCCGTAGTGGCGACGGCGGCGGAAGACCATGGGCGCTCGGCGTGCCGCGACCAGGGCGTATTCCGATCGGATGGCGGCGCGGAGTTGGAGATCGGCGAGGTCAGTCAGGTACTTGCCGGTAAGTTCTTGGCCAAGCTGCTCCGCGAGCTTCGTGCCGTGGACCCGATAGAACAGGTTTCCGTCCGGTAGGATATCGACCAGGATCAGCCGTCCCATCCAAGGACGAAGGTCGTCGATCGAAAAATCGGCCAGTGCCGGCAACCGTCCCTCTGCCGCCTTCTCGTGCCAGAGCCGCTGAATGGCTTGGATGGGCGACATGGGCTACTAGCACTACTTTGGCACATTTTTAGGGGCGATTGAGTTTTGGGGATTCCCAAGAGAGGGTTTGCGTGATTCATGAGAGGTCGGCTTATGGAGGGCCGATCAATGGACGTGGACTGGCACGCCGATCTCGATCGCTGGCTTTCGCCGTTTGTCGCGGCGCTACGGCATAAGACGCGGGCGCGGATGTGCCCTCTCTATGTCGCGGGTTTGATCGGCCCGGGCGACCGCAAGAGCGTTCAGCCGATGGCGGCGCGCGCTGGCGAGGTCGGCTACGATCAGCTTCATCATTTCGTCGCTGCCGGCGTTTGGGACAGTGCTCCCCTCGAGGCCGCGTTGCTGAAGGCGGCGGACGGCCTGGTTGGCGATGAGGCGGGGTTTCTTGTCATCGATGACACGGCACTGCCCAAGAAGGGCCGTCACTCGGTTGGCGTGGCACCCCAATATGCCTCGTCGCTCGGGAAGACGGCCAACTGTCAGTCGCTAGTCTCGGTAACGCTGGCGTCGGGCGAGGTGCCGGTGATGGTGGCCCTGCGGCTATTCCTGCCCGAGAGCTGGACAGATGATCCCGAGCGCATGGCGCGGGCCGGTGTGCCGAAGGATCGGCAGGCCGCTCTGACAAAGCCGGAGATCGCGATCGAGGAGCTCGACCGCGTCATCGCGTCGGGTGCGCGGTTCGGCTGTGTGCTTGCGGATGCAGGCTACGGCTCCAGCGCGCCGTTCCGTCAGGCTTTGAGCGAGCGTGGTCTGCGGTGGGCGGTGGGTCTGTCGCGACGCCAAAATGTCTATCCCGCCGACGTTGGCTTGATCTTCCCCGTCGCGAAGGCCGGAAAGCCTCGCAAATACCACATTCCCGATCAGCCCCCGGTCTCCGCTGAAGCGTTGCTGGCCGGCGGGAAGTGGCAAAAGGTCAGTTGGCGGCGAGGCACCAAAGGACGGCTGACCTGCCTCTTCGCGGCTCGCCGTGTCCGTGTCGCGGATGGCCACAAACACCGGATGGCCGATAATCGCATGCAGTGCATGCCGGGCGATGAGGTCTGGCTCGTCGGCGAGCGGCGGTCGACCGGGGAGCAAAAATACTACGTGTCGAACCTGCCGGCCGATGCCTCCATCAAGACGCTCGCTGCCACGATCAAGGCCAGGTGGATCTGCGAACAGGCCCACCAGCAGCTCAAGGAGGAGCTTGGGCTCGACCACTTCGAAGGGAGATCCTGGACGGGATTGCACCGACACGCCTTGATGACGATGATCGCCTACGCCTTCCTTCAATCCCGCCGCCTCAAGGCAGCGGGACGGAAAAAAAAGAGTCTCGGGACCACCACCACAACCGAGCATGCCGGCCATCAGGCAAGCGATCCTCGACCTCTTCGCACGATCTCCACGCCGACGATGTCCGCACTGTGACATGCCCCTTGCGGAGGCCGCGAAACCTAAAGTGCCAAAGTAGTGCTAGTAGATTCCAATCGCGATGGCTTTTGCCAAGTCCAGGGCCGAAGCCGACCCGCTCCGGCCCTCGCTTTCCGGGAATAGCGGCCGATCTCGGCGGCGAGCCCAAGTACGGTATGTTCCACCGTTCCACCAACCCGCTGCCGTCGCCGATCGCTCACGAGTCCTGCGTCAGGGCGCGGCGCCGTGTGCGGCTTGCGCGACGGCGTCCCAGGCCTCCCAGGTTGTCAGGCGCTCGCTATAGGCCTGCTTCACAAGCGGCAGCATCCGGCCGAGCAGCAGGCGCAGCGGCGGGGACTCTGCATCGACGACCTTGAGGATCGCGTCAGCCGTGGCCGCCGGGTCGCCGAATATTTCGGCCGGCAGCATGGTCGCGAAGCGCTCGCGCATCGCTTGATAAACGGGGAGCGCATTCGACTGCTTCAGGGAGGTACCGGACATGAAGTCGGTCTTATAGGGGCCGGGCTCGATCAGCGTCACCTTGATGCCGAATTCCGCGACCTCCTGGGCCAGGGCCTCGCCCAGACCCTCGATTGCGAATTTCGTCGCCTCGTAAACGGCCATCAGCGGAAAAGCCAGTAGGCCGCCGGCGCTCGTGACCGAGAGGATGTGGCCGCTCCGTTGTGCGCGGAGGATGGGCAGGGCAGCCTGAATCAGCGACAGCGTGCCCAGGACATTTGTCTCGAAAATGGCGCGGGCGTCTTCGAAGCTCGTCTCCTCGACCGCGCCCAGAACACCATAGCCGGCATTGCTTAGGACGACATCGAGCCGCCCGAAATGCGCAGCCGCCCGGCTCACCGCATCGAAAACGGCGGGACGGTCGGTCACGTCGAGCGCGAGCGGGAGGAGACGGTCGCCGGCATTGGCGGCCAGCGGTTCCAGAGCCTTCGGATCGCGCGCGGACGCCGCGACCTTGTCACCGCGACGCAATGCGGCCTCTGCCCAAAGACGGCCGAATCCCCGCCCTGCGCCGGTGATGAACCAAACCTTCATGGTATCGGCCATGATGAACCTCCTCGATTAAGGATCGAATGTGCTTTGGCTACGAGCTGACATATTGCGTCAATTCGTCAATGGTCGTCGCATTGACACACAGAGTCAATGTGTCAGGATGCCGGCATGGGGGACGAGCGCTCGATACGAAGCCGGCAGATTGTTAAAGCAGCGATCGGTGTCTTTCTGCGCTACGGCTATGCGCGCACCACCATGGGCGACATTGCGCAGGCGGCCGGGCTGACGCGGCCGACGCTCTATCTCTCTTTCCCGGACAAGGACAGCATCTTCCAGGTCGTCGTAGAGACGCTAGTCGCGGACAAGCTTGCCGAGATCCGACAGGGCATGGCCGCGCGCGAGACGCTCCATGACAAGCTGGGCTTCGCCTGCGAGGCCTGGGGCGCCGAGGGATTCGATCTCGTGCGCGCACATCCGGATGCGAAGGACATGTTCGATCTGGGATTCGGCGCGGTCTGCGCCGGATATGGCGCATTCGAGGAGGTGCTGGCCGAGCTGGTGGCTGAGCCGCTTGCCGCCGCAGGACTCACGATGACTGCAGCGGAGCTGGCGCATGTCCTTGTCTTCGCGATCAAGGGCTTCAAGGACATCGCCCGGGACGGCGTCGAGATCCGCCGCATGATTACGATGCAGGTCGCCATCGTGGCTGCTGCCCTTGATGCCGGCGGCATCATCAGGGATCGGAGGCAAGGCCCCCCCTGACGGCTGACGGACGATGTGGGGTCCCACACCGGGGCAAGGCCGGAGGGATCGAAGATGCGGCTGCTGGCCCGGGCAAGACCATGAATTGCCGCCATTTTGGCGGCATTGAGCTCGAAATCGAAGATCCTGAGATTGCTGGCGACGCGCATCGGATCGGTGGTGCGAGACAGCGCTACCCATAGGGGCAAGCGGTCGAAAGGATCGACAACTACAATGTCGCCCGTCATCAATCGATAGGCGATTGATCTGGCGGCATTTTCCGGGTTTCTGAGGTAATCGTTTTTGTAGGAAAGCCGTGCCGACCGTGGTGGTGTAAGCGCTGCCCGGAAGCTCGCGATCGCCCAGAAGGTCGTGTTCAATGCGGTGAGCAGGTTGGCTCATCATTCCCCCAGGCTATGCACACGGTGACAGGGTGGCGCAGGCGGAACGCAGGGCCTCGCCCCCGCCGAAACGACGGCGCCGCGATCAGCCATCAGTTTCGTTTGATGCAGACGACCTTGGGCTGGGTCATTTCCTCGAAGGCGAAACGCACGCCCTCGCGGCCAAGGCTGCCGTACTTAAAGCCGCCAAAGGGCATTGCGTCGAAGCGGTAGTCGGAGGAATCGTTAATCATTACGCCACCCGCCTCGATGCGAGTAGCAGCTTCCATCGCTCGGTCAAGGTTTGAGGTGAAGATGCCTGCGTGCAGACTGAAGTCGATGGCGTTGGCGAGGTCCAGCGCTTCGTCGAACTTGTCGAATGGCTCCAGCGTGACGACCGGGGCGAAGGCTTCCTCACACCATAGCGCGGTCCCGTGCGGCACGTTCTCCAGCACGGTCGGCGAATACACGGCGCCCTCGCGTTTGTGGCCCAGCAGAACGCGCGCGCCCGCCTCGACAGCCTGCGCGACGGTCGTTTCAGCGCGCCGGGCCGCGGCTTCGGTAATCATCGGGCCGACATCGGTCGTGTCTTCGCTGGGATCGCCTGCAACCAAGCGCGCGGCTTGAGCGACGAAATCATCGCGAAACGCGTCGTAGACCGAACGCTCGATCAGGATGCGCTGTGTGCCAATGCAATTCTGACCCGCAGCCCAGAACGCGCCGGAGACGCAGCCCTCAACAGCTTTGTCCAAATCGGCGTCGGCCATCACGATGACGGGCGCGTTGCCGCCAAGGTCCATCGCCAGCTTCTTCAGCCCCGCCGATCGGGCGATGGCTTCGCCCGTGCGGAAGCCCCCTGTGAACGAGATCATGCGGATTTCGCGGGTCGAGGCGATTGCGGCACCCAGATCGGCCCCTCCCACGGCGGTGGTGATCACTTCCGCAGGAAGGCCGGCGGCGACCAGTGCATCGACCAGACGAAGAGCCGATAGCGGGGCGAGTTCCGACGGCTTCAGGATCACGCCGTTACCGGCCGCGATGGCCGGGCCAAGCTTGTGCGCGACAAGATTCAGCGGGTCGTTGAAGGGCGTGATTGCGGCAATGATGCCCATCGGTTCGCGGGTGAACCAGCCGATGCGGGTCTCGGAGCCGGCGTAAGAATCAAAGGGGATCATTTCGCCCGCGCCCCGTTTGGCTTCCTCGGCCGACAGCTTCAGCGTGTTGATGCAGCGTGCGACCTCCATGCGAGCCTGACGGATAGCCTTTCCGGCTTCCCGAGTGATCAGGCGGGCGAACTCCTCATGCGCGGCGCCGACCCGGCCAGCCGCGTCTTCAAGAATGGCAGCGCGCTGATGACGGGGCATTTCGCGCGCCAGCACGGCTCCACGGCGAGCGCGGGCAAGTATTTCTCCGATCGCCGAAGCCGGGGTTTCGGGAATGCTTGCGATGAACGATCCATCGAAAGGGCTGGCCACGGCGATCTCGCTGGCAAAAGTCAAAAGGGGGACATTAACCGTCACGTCGGTCTCTCCTCGGTAGGCGGACCTTGAAGCAAGGTGAGGGGACAAGCCGACCGGGCTCTGCGCCGACAGGCGAAGACAGAGGGGCGGGATGGACGACGGCGTTGAGGCCGGCTCGCCGGGGTTCGGTCGTATGATATCGATCGGGACGGCGGGGCCACCCGCCCTCCCGTCTTTGGCTTCAGGCGAATGCCTTTTCGGCCGCAAGTTCGTCCATCACCTGACGGACGGCTTCCTCGGCGATGCCGACTATCGTGTCGACCTCTTCCTTGGTGATTACCAGCGGCGGGGCGAAGCCCAGGATATCCCCGTGCGGCATGGCGCGGGCAATTAGGCCTCGGTCACGCGCGGCTCTGGAAATGCGCGCGCCTACTTTCAGGCTGCCGTCGAAGCGGGTCTTCTTGCCGCGATCGGCGACGAACTCCAACGCACCCATCAAGCCCACGCCGCGCACTTCGCCGACGACAGGCAGCTGGGAAAAGACTTCCTTCAGACGTTGCTGGAAGTAACCGCCGACGCGCCTCGCGTTGCCCGGCAGGTCTTCCTTCTCTACGATATCCAGCACGGCATTCGCGGCCGCCGCACCGATAGGGTGACCCGAATAGGTGTAGCCGTGCGAGAAGGAGCCGATGCGGTCCGCTTCGGATTCCATCACCGAATAGACCTTCTCACCGACGATCGACGCCGAGAGCGGAATATAGGCGGCGGTCAGGCCCTTGGCGACGGTGATCAGGTCGGGCTCGATACCATAGTGATGCGACCCGAAGAGCGAGCCGGTACGGCCGAAGCCCGTCACGACCTCATCCGCGATCAGCAGGATGTCGTATTTCCTCAGAACGGCTTGGATGGCTTCCCAATAACCGTCCGGCGGAGGAGTGATGCCACCCGTGCCCAGGACCGGCTCGGCGATGAAAGCGCCGACGGTTTCCGGATCTTCGCGAAGAATCAGCTCTTCCAGCTCTTTTGCACGACGGGCCGAGAACTGCTCCTCGGTCTCGCCGGGCTCCGCGCCCCAGTAATGATGTGGCACGCCTGTGTGCAAGATCCCGCGCACCGGCAGATCCATGTGGTCGTGATAGAAACTCATGCCGGTCATCGAGCCTGACACGACGCTGCAGCCGTGATAACCGCGCTCGCGGGCAATGATCTTCTTCTTGTTCGGCTTGCCGCGCAGGTTGTTGTAGTACCACACCAGCTTCGCCTGGGTTTCGTTGGCGTCCGAGCCGGACATGCCGTAGAAAACCTTGCTCATCTTGCCCGGCGCCATACGGACGAGGCGGTCCGACAAGATTGCGAGCTCATCGGTCGTGTGCGCGGCATAGGTATGATAGTAGGCTAGCTTGTGGGCCTGACGGCTGATCGCCTCGGCCACTTCGGTACGGCCGTAGCCGATGTTCACACAGTAAAGACCCGCGAAGCCGTCAATGTATTCGCGTCCGGTCGCGTCCTTGATGCGGATGCCTTCGCCGCCCACGACAATGGTCGGATCGCCTGCATTACCGGTGGCGTAGTCCTTTAACTGAGTGAAGGGATGCAGGACGCTGCCGCGGTCCAGCTGGGCGATTTCTGAGAGGGTACGGCTCATGAGCAGCTCCTGGCTAACGTTGCTTTCTGGCGCGGCTGCCATCTGGGACCGAGGCCACAGACCCGTCGCCGCGTCGCTCAACCTCAGAAGCGGACTCGATGGAGCAGGCAGCAGTAGTCTGATCTTGCTCGCCGCCGATCACATGTATTGCCGAGTTCATTGTCCGCACTGTTGTCAGGCGGCGGCCGTTGGTGCCCGCCTGGCAAGGAAAATACGATTGTGCCGGGTACGATTGACGGCGGAATTCGGCTCAATTATGCGAAAATCCTGCAATGTTGCAGCTAAACATGAAGGATTCGGGCGCAATGGATCTCGATGGCATTGATCTGCGGATTCTGCGGGCATTGCAGAGTAACAACCGGATCACCAGCGAACAGCTGGGCAACCTCGCCGGATTGTCGCCCACGGCATGCCAGCGCAGACTCAAGCGGCTACGGGAGGAGAAGGTGATCGAGGGTGATGTTTCCATCGTCTCACCGCGCGCCGTCGGACGCCATTTCACGACGCTCGTTCAGGTCTCGCTGGAACGCGAGCGGGCGGACATCATCGACCGGTTTAAGGCCTCGATCCGCGGCGCGCCCGAAATCATGATGGGGTTCTATGTAACCGGGGATGTCGACTTCCTTCTGGTGATCACAGCCAAGGACATGGAAGATTTCGAGCAGTTCACCCGGCGCTTCTTTTACGAGAACCCCGACATTAAAGGCTTCAAGACCATGGTCGTCATAGATCGTGTCAAAGCCGGCTTCGCCCTCCCCATCGAGATCCCTTGAGCGGTTTGCGCAATTCGCAGCTCGACGCTGGCCATGCGCGTACTCCCTGCAATTTCGTGACAATTTGCGCGAGAATACTGCGTCAGAAGGGCGACATTTGCCGGATTTATGACGGGCTTGGCGCTAGATTTATCAGCGCCAAGGCCAAGGTTAGCTCGGCGAACGTTTCAGAAATCAGATCCTTGTCTCCGCGATGGAGGGCCGCCGGACGAGACCACTAGCCATCGGGCCTGTCGAAAATACGTACCCACTGAGGTCAATGATGCAGCACCATGAACGGCCCGAACCCGCTCTCGTTTCCGCGATCCTTGAAGCTGTTGATCATCTGCACGGTGAGCAGATCGCATTTCTGACGCGGCTGGTGCAATGCAGCTCTCTCCGGGGCGCCGAAGATGGCGCCCAGCTTCTCGTAGAAGATGAACTGGCGCGGCGCGGTTATGGCGTCACGCGCGTGCCGACGTGCCGGATTGCGCATGACGCCCGCTTTTCACCCGGCGAGATCGACTACAGCCGGACCTGGAACCTTTTGGCCCGACGGCACGAGGGCGGCAACGGCCGCTCGCTGATCCTCAATGCCCATGTCGATGTCGTGCCTGAGGGGCCGGCGGACCGTTGGACGCACGCCCCCTTCGGCGGCACCGTCGAAGGCGACTGGATGTACGGCCGCGGCGCGGGCGACATGAAGGCGGGGCTGGCGGCCATCGTCTTCGCGCTCGACGCGCTGGAGAGAGCGGGGGTTCAACCGGCGGGGCAGGTCCAGATCCACGCCGTAGTTGAAGAGGAGATCACCGGCAACGGCTCGGCCAGCCTGCTGGCGCAGGGCCACATGGCGGATGCGGTACTGATCCCCGAGCCGACGGATGAACAGCTTGTCCGTGCCAACAGCGGCGTCATTAAGTTCCGCGTGACGCTTCAGGGTTCCCCCGCCCATCCGCGCGAACCTGAAAGCGGCCACAGTGCCATCGATCTTGCCGTCTATCTGGCGACACGCCTGAAAGAGCTTGAGGCGCGCTGGAATGCCGAACGCGTCGACCATCCGGGGTTTGAGGGCTTCAGCAATCCAGCAGCGCTCACCATCGGCACGATATCGGGCGGAGAATGGATCGCGTCGTTGCCTGCGTCCTGTGCGTTCGAGGGGCGAGTCGGCTTCTATCCGGGCGATCTGCCTGCCGAGCGTCAGCGCGAATTCGAACGTTTCGTCGCCCACGTCGCAGATACGAGTGACGAATTCCGCGGCTGCCGCCCGCCGCTGGTCGAATGGGTGGGGGTCTGTCAACCCGGCTATTTGCTCGCCCCCGGCGGTACAGCCGAGGTAGCGCTCGACGTTGCGCAGCGGATGGCCGTGGAGACAAATTCAGCCCTGCGGGACTTTGTGATGCCCTGCTATCTGGACTCGACGCTCTATGCCAACTATGCGGGCATCCCCTCGCTCGTCTATGGGCCGATTGTTCAGAACATTCACGGCTTTGACGAACGCGTCAGCCTCTCGTCGCTGGCCCGCGTCACGAAGACCATCGCATTGTTCATCGCCATGTGGTGCGGGGTGCGACGCGAGACCCCTTGATCGCCGTCGAGCCAATGCGGTCCGGCTGCCTTCCCCACCAGTCTATCCCGCCGCGGAGGGCATTGACCGAGGCGCGCGCCACTATGTTTTCCCGCGCAAGAACACAAATCCGAACTCACTCGGCGTCCGGTTACCCTGCTATTGATCTCGATGCGGCGTGCCGCAACGTAGCCATCCGGTGAAGCTTGCGATTACCTATGGATTACACGCTCTGCTGAGTTCGGTGTTCCTCTCAAGATGAAGGAAACTCCATGCTCAAAAGACTATCTCACCCGCTCAAGACCTCGGCGAATACGTGCCGACCCAACCGCGGCACCCATCCCGCGAAGCGGGTCGTCTAATCGCTCCGCCGTCAAGAGGAAGGTCCAAGTTACTCATTCCAGCCGATGTTGGATCGTATGCCGGGTACAGGGTCGTCTACGCGGTCGATGCGAAGCGGATCG
>Ga0209166_10001180_pt1 | contig 22605 bp, 52 predicted proteins | sample Coa_R1_3_FD_187151 | JGI IMG/M metagenome (GOLD analysis project Ga0209166, IMG submission 187151) | Surface soil microbial communities from Centralia Pennsylvania, which are recovering from an underground coalmine fire - Coalmine... | ecosystem: Environmental > Terrestrial > Soil >... | reverse complement strand
AGCCGGAGCCGAAGCCGGAGCCGAAGCCGGAGCCGGAGCCGTAGCCGTCGCCGTCGCCGTCGCCGTAGCCGGAGCCGTCGCCGGAGCCGAAGCCGGAGCCGGAGCCGTCGCCGTAGCCGGAGCTGGAGCCGTCGCCGTAGCCGGAGCTGGAGCCGGAGCCGTCGCCGTAGCCGGAGCTGGAGCCGGAGCCGTCGCCGTAGCCGGAGCCGTTAGGCACTTTGCCTTTAATTATCTCGACCACGGCGCGTCCTCCCAAGCCTTTGTGGCCTCTTCTGAGCATTCAGCCACACACGTAATATCTCGTAGCTCAATATCTGCTGCCGGCCCCACGCGCGCACCATCTACTGGTCCCATGGAAGCTAGACCGAGAAAGCCCTTGTTGCTGCTTGGCCAGAAGAGACAGTTTCTTGCGCGGCGAAGTTTAATGCTGGCTCCATCTGTCTTGCTCGCATAGCCGAAGAACACTCCGCGATGCGCAGTCGTGACGAGCACAGCGCGTTCGCCTGTTCTCTTCGTCCTATTCGGATGAGTATTCACGTTTGGGTCTCCTCTTCCGCCCCAGGTTGACTGCGAGGCGCCAGCTAGCAGCGTTATGCTGCTGAGTTTGTCTGCTCTGAACGGGCCAACAATGTCAGCTCTCTGACTTCGCGCTGAGCGCGTTCTGCACTCTCTGCCATCCCTTTGTGACCCATGGAGTGGAATTCGCTATGTGCCCGCTCAAGGTATTGCAGAATACACTGCTCTAAGTAGTCCGCGCGCTGTGACATTTCATTCTCCTCTGACTGCCTTAAAGTAATCCGCTAGGCCAGTCTGTAGTGGATACTCGGCCTGAGCGCTGAAGGGCGCGGAAGTCTTCACGCCCAGCGGACTAGCGGGCACCGTGATGAATTTCCGCTCGTAGATACGTGCTGCGCCAATCCCCTTGGCCTGGTTAACTAGTTGCAGCAAACTGCCGAAGTACGTGGCGATCTGGGGACCGAGGGCGTTGCCAATGCTCATTGGAAATTCCGTGGGCACGCCGGACTTCGTTTCGCCCCTGTCGATGTGGCAATTCAGCACGACGTTGCAGCCGACCTCGGGCGCACAGATGATGTCGAGCAACGTGCGAAGTAGCTCCTGGGCATCGCCGAAGTCGTAGAGTGTGGGCTTCTGGTTAAGCCTTCCGTTCAGCGACAAGTGGAAGTTCATCGCCGCCCGGCTGGCCTTCGTGAACGTGTCGATGACTAGAACGTCCTGGGTCGTCCAGCTGGTAATCGGCCCGAGCTTCTGCATTCCGTCGTCCCAGTTTTCAAGCAGCGAACTGAGTCTGAGCCACGCCGTAGCCTTCTTAATGCCCATCTTAGCGTTCGGGGGCACTCCGATCAGTCCTCGCTCCTCACTGATGGCTACCACACTGGTTAGCATCTTCCCAACATCCTTGTTGGCTTTCAAGTAGGGGCTATTCGGATCGCTTAGCAGCAGACCTTTCAGTATCCCGCTGTTGTTGTCCATGTCGGCTATGCGGAGCGAATAACCCGCTGCGGCCAGACTGGCCAGCGCGCCAGTCTTGCCCATTCCGCTGTCGCTGGCCACGATGAGTTTAACTGGCTGGGGCACTGGGCTTCTTTCCGAGAAGAGCGAAGGGGCTGACTGGCGTGCTGGGCGCTGTAACTGGCACGGGCGCCACAACGTGCATCTGGCGCCTGTGCCTGGGATGCACATGCCGCTGACGCATTTCGTCGGTCAAGAATGCTGGTGCATCTAGACCCGCCGCGCGCAGGTAGCGGCGCACCTTGCCGTTCCAGCAACCGCCAGGGCGAACGTCGAACTTGAAGAGGCTGCGGGGCATCAGCAGTGCGCCCGTCCAGCTGCATCGTAGTAGCAAATTGGTCCATCCAACGTGATGAAATTGCTGACTGCCTTCGGCGCCTCGACACACTTGGCCTCAATCTTCAGATCGTGTAGTATGGCCACTCGGCCGAGACAGGCTTCCTTGCTGGCGAACGTGCTGGTGACTAACGAGCCGGCGACTGTGCCGATGAGTATCCAGTCCATATCAGATGTCTCCTCTAACTTTCGTGGGGTCCCAGTGTGAACGCTCGAAGTCCGCCTTGAGCCATTGCTCGCGCACGCTCGGCGCGCGAGAGCAGATGCTGCGGAATTCACAGCGGAAACAGGCTTGCTCGTTCATGGGCCAGAAGTTCTGGCGGGCATAGTATTCCGCACTGCGCAGTAGCGCATGAAGGCCACGGACGAACTCACTTAGCTGGGCCTCTGTGCGTTCGATCAGCGCTCGGCCGAAGCGGGGCTCGAAATTCACGCCCACTTGCACCGCGTCAACAATGAGACCGGCCACCTTCCGACCCAGCACAATGTTTCCTGCCAGCACATATATGCTGAACTGATTACTCGGTGTGAATTGGGCGAAATAATAACTATCAATCGTGTGCCGAGTCGTCTTAAGATCGCTGATCCATAGGCGGTCAGAAAATTCTACGAGTCGGTCGAGATGCCCGCAAAGGAAGTATTCTTCACTATCGCCTCCTTGGTCCGTCTGGGCGTCGTAGGGCAGTGACGTTGTGGGCCCGAAGCCCAGCGGAAAGCGGAAGCTCTCCTCCACTGCGGGCTTCTTATCGCTCTTAATGACCGTGACCAGCGCGTCGTCTTGCCACTTGTCACAGTAGGCCACTAGGGCTCGGCATAAGGTGAATCTGTTCTTGTATTGGTCGCCCTGCCACGGCCTGTTGCTCTTAGAGTCCCAGGTCGCTTCGAGCACATACTGCAAGGCGAAGTCCAGAGCCTCTTCGTGCAGCTTGCCTTCCGCCCGCGCATGATAGTAGCGTTCTCTGCCGCTGTGCATGAAGATGCCGAAGGCTAGATCGACTGATCGCTGCCTGGGCTGCCAGCCCTCAATATGCCGCAGCTGATAGTAACGTGGGCACTTCTTGAGTGCGCCGAGAGAGACACTATCCCAAAACAGCTGAAGTGTGTGCAGCTTGCTGCTGAATGCCGCGTTCTCAGGATACATAGAGCAAGACTCCTGTCAGCAGCATGATGCCCACTAGCCCCGCGCCGACCCAGAGCGGCGGCGGACTGAGCACGTAGCACAGGAAGGCGGCCAGAGCGAGGCAAAGCCAGAGGAAATTCATTCCTTCTGCTCCAAGCGATGAACTGTGGCCAATATGCTGTTGGCCAGAGCCAGCAGTCTTGCCTGTCCAGGCGGGCCAAGCTTGTCGAAGACCTGCCCGTTGAACGTGGCGATCTGCTTAGCCACGACGATGGCTGCTGGGCTGGCGTATTCGGTCATTTTCCAGGCTCGTCCTCTGCCCCGAAGATGTCCATAGTGATCTCGTTAGACTTCGCTGGCTTGGCCTTCTTAGCCCGTGTGCTGACGCCAGCGGCCTGATCCTCGCCGAACTTCGCACGTAGTCGGCGAAATTCCTGCTTGATCGCGACCAGCGTGGTGGAGTCGTATGGGGGCTTCCTGGCGAAGTATTCGTCCAGCGAAGTGGCACTGGCTTCAGTGAGTGGACTGGGACTGGGCATGATGCTCATCCAGTAGCTCCTCTAGCTCTTCTGCGTTCGTGACCTCTACGCAGCCGATCTTGGCCGCCTTGGCGATCTTGAGAATGGTCAAACAGAGCAAGTTGGCCGGATCGTGCGAGATGCTAATGACACGCCCAAGGCAGAATGTGAGCGCCGTATAAACCTCTGCGGCTTTGGCGCCATCACAGACTGCGCTGATGCCCTCAAGCAGCTTGGTGACTTGAGCAACTTCCTCGTCACTGTCCTGGCTCACAGTTTGCCCTCCACCTTGGCCTCCATGCGGCGCTTGAAGTCCCGCAGCAACATGCGAACGATGTTGCCGCGCTTCAGCGCTGAGCCATACGTTATGCCTAGCCATTCCCAGTCCTGCTCGTAGACCAGAATGTGGACTCTGATCTTCCGGTCGCTCATGACGCTGGGCGTTTCGTCAGCAATCATGCTACTGCTATCTGTCATTTTGCTTCCACTTGAGTATTCATCTCGCGCGCTAGGGCTTCTGCCCAGGGTCTCGGCCAGAATGAGCCGAGCGAATTGCAGCTAGCATTTCGAACGATCCAATAAGGCCAAGTAAGGTTGTTCTTTACTGATGCGGTCTCGGCATAGAAAGGCGGCCTCATGCCAACGCCAGACTTAGTAGCCAAGAAACTTCTGACCATTCGTGTTATGCAGAGAAATTTCTCAGTCATGCTAGTCGCCTCTGTGCTTGATCAGTTCGTAGAATGTAGAGCTGACCACTGGGATCTGGCCCGATAAGCTGCAGCTCAAGAATTGCCGGATCGCTTGCAGCCAGTTTGCTCTTCGCTTTCTGGAGCGCTGCTTTGCTGCCGCGAGCCACGAGTCCAAGGGGCGCACGAAGGGCTTCATAAAGTAGCTCCTCTTCAGACATCGCCCAAAGCTTCCTGCAATTCGGCCTGGGCCTTCTGAGCGATCTCTTGCGTGACCGCCACGCGCCGGTTGGCCTCAGCGACGATCTTTTCAGACTTCGCTAACTGGGCCAGTTCTGCCCGCAGTACGTCGGGCGAAAGATCACTGAGTCCTTTGCCCTGGCGATTGAGATGGACCTCCAGCGCCTGGCGCGCTAGGCGATCGCACTCCAGGCGAATGGCGCGCGCTACGTCGTGGCCCAAGGCGAAACCCAGAATGAATTCCCGAATGTACTCCAGACCAGCTTCTTGCGCTTCGGCTATCTCGTCTACGCTGAGTGGTCCACTGCCAGAGCGCTCGTGGGCCTCTACTAGCTTGCTGTCCAGCACCTTGTGTAAGCCCTTGGCCAGTCCGCGGACCAACAGACGATTGAGTGCCTCGGCCTCTGCAGCGGTGCAAACGTGCTGTGTTGCGTAGGGCGCGGGCAACTGGAACTCGAAGCCTAGGATTTTTGCTGATGGCATAGAGCCCCCGGAAAGTGGGAAAGTGTGACATGGCGGCGGGGTGTGGTCAATGGGGATTTGGCCCGACCATGATCGGCGATGCGGAAGGTGGCCACTTAGCGCCCCCTCGTCAATTCCAGTCCAAGAAGCACCACCAGACAGAAGGCGAGTACTCCCGCGCAGAATACTGCAGTCGGCCAGCTGCCCGCGAGGCAGGCTAGACCTAGACCGAGGATCGCTATAAGTGACGGAACTAGCTGTAGCATCAGAAGATCTCCTCTAGAATTTCCTGTTTCGCTCGTGGGGAGTTCGTGCTGGGCTCCCAATCCGGCCCGCTGTACTTGAAATACTTTAGCAGAGCCGCCTCGGGATCAAGTAAGTAGTCCGCTTGGAACTGGCCCAGGTCGCGCACCCAACCGTAGTACGTGCCGAACCTGTTGCTGGCCCTGTGCGCGTGGATGCAGCAAAGCCAGCCCCAGATGCCGTCCACTTCGCCCTCGGCGTTCTGGTCCCCGTTCTGCATGGGATACATCAGCGTGATGGTGGGCAGCGGACTGCCGTTCGTCTGCAGCGGCGTGCTGACGGCACTGACGAGGCTCGTGGGCCGCTGGGGATCGTTATAGCGCACGGGTATGCTCCTAGTCTGGCACTGTGAACTGTATCTGCGCCCCGCCAGTGGCGGCGAAAGTTAGCTCGCCGGGCAGCTCAGCGCACTGCGTGGCGTCCATGCGTGGGGCGAGCGTGGCCGCCTCCGTGCGCGGTACGTAGCCTAGGTGCCATTCTGGCTGAGCAAACACTTCCTCCGCACTACTGCCGAAGCCCTCGACGGCCCTCTGCACGTCCTCGTGGCTGAGTGCTGTGCCGTTGCTGGCGTCTAGGCCGCTCGTGAGCCAGATCACCTGGATCGCGTTGGCATCGTAGGCGTTACTGGCCTCGCGGCGGGCAAGTAACTTGCTGCCTGCGGGCAGGCAGGCGAGCAAGCCTTTGGCTGGCGGCCGGAAGTGCGCGCCGACGATTAGACTACGCTGAAGCGTCATGGTCAGTCTCCTCTTCGTCCTGGTCCTGGTCCTGGTCTGAGTCCTCCAAGCCATATCCCTCGGCGAGCCCTTTGCTGTACTCCTCGGCGCTCCAGTCAGCGCGGGCCTCAACGTCCTGCTTCCAGGCTTCCTCGGCCATTTTTTCAGCCTGGGCTTTGTCGGTAGCCTCAACAATATCGTACTCTGGTCCGTAGCCAACGTCCCAGCGAATGATGAACTTAGGCATTCTTGGTCTCCTCTTCTGGTGTTGCAAATATGTCATCTTCGATGCTGACATCCCGCGCCTTGCGAACGTGGTGTGCCTTGAGCATCTCTTCCAGCTGGACCGTCGTAGGCTCAGCCGCCGTGGCGAACATTGGACGTTCGTTCTTCTGATAGACGTGGCGGCGTTCGAGCAAGAGCGTGAGGAAAGCCCTCCAGCCGGGCGCGTCCGGGGGCAGCTTTTCCAGTGGAATGAATAGCGTGCGCGGGCCAGTGGCCTCGCTCTGGCCCGGCAGCGCGATGGCCAAGGCGTCGCCGCGGTGCCAGACAGAGACTGCGTAGTCTGGCAGGGGATATTCACTCGCTCGCATTCTGGGCCTCCTTGAGCACACGAAGCGCCGCCTGCTCGCCGGGCAGCAGCTCGACCAGGCGTTGTGCATCTGCCATGGCCTTCTCGGCCTGGCCTTTCGTGCTGAGCAACATCATGGCGAGCAGCGTGATAACGTCCTGGGTTGTCACATTCGCCGGAGCCTTTTCGAACTGCTGCATGAGAAACTGCAGCACATCGCACGTCGTGACATGCTTGATGGCCTTGAGCGCCGCGAGGCTCAGGTCGCGGAAATGACTGGGCTCGATCTTTGTAGTATCCTTGAAAGCCTGGGATAGAGTTAGCTGGAGAACTACAAGCGCGTAATCGCGCATGGGCAGTCCGGAAAGCTGCTCTAGTATCTTGTCCTGCTCGCTAAGTTCCTTCTTGTCAGTCCAGCCCATGATGTTCGTCCTCCTGTTGTTTCGCTCGTAGTCTCCGCATTCTCTTAGCTTGGTCAGCGTTTCGCCTAGCGGCTTTCTGGAAGTGTTCCCGTTCCCTCTCGCTGTGCGGCGTGGCCGGTCGTGGCTCATAGAGCAGCTTCAAGATCAGTGCGACTTGGGCCTTCTCGTTCCACGCGCTGCGCGCAACGCGGTCGGCGTCCTCTCTTAGCTGCTCTAGATGCGCCACGAGCGACTGGCATTCCGCGAGCACGTTCTGCATTCTGAGCTGCGTTATGGGCACTACAGTGCTCCCGTTGTCTCGCGTTCGCTGCATTTCTTAGTTACTTTCTCGCCGAGAATGAATTCCACGTCGATTACGTCTCCGTCGCGCAGATTGTGCCAGTTCTTTTCAATATAGAGATGCGCATTTGGCATAGTGCGCGGACCAAGGGGCCAGTTATATGGATCGTAGCTGCAGCCACGGCACTGAGCCTTTACCACGATAATGCAGCGTTCATTCTCATCTCCGCGATAGCCATCACGGCGCAGAAGATAGCGCTGCTCTTCGTTCTCTGGCACTGGCCTGATGCACAACACCGGAATGAACGTACCTACGTCGCGAACTTCGAGTATTTTAACTTCCATGGTTGTCCTCCGTTGCTGGCAGCAACTTGGCGGGCTGCGAGCGGGCCAGCCGCTGAGCATCACTTAGCTGAAAGACTAGCTGGATGGCCCCGCGGACCTGCCCGGTGTGCATCTTGGTGCGTGCTGCCTGCTGCAGCTGCCAGCTATCGTCGGGCCGAAGAGCGCCGAGCAGAACAGCTTTCTCACAGGCCAGCCGCAGAACATGCGTGGCGGCGGCGTGCCACTCTAGCGAGCGGCGATGGGGGAAGAGGTTATCGGTCATCTGCGCCCTCCCGCCAGCAGCCCTCAATGGTCACAAGAAATGCCTCGGCCAAGAGCCAGACATCAATACAGTGCGCTGGCGTGTCGCCAAGAGCGAATGAGCCAAGCAGCACAAGCACGCTGTTATAAGTGCGGCGCCGCCAGTCCCAGATATATAGGACATTTCGTAGCGCGAACTGCGTTCTAAGCATGTGCCCTATCCCCTTCCTTATTCCAGTCCTCACTGCCCAGTTCTGGCCCGTTGCCAGTCAGCCGGGCAAGTTCGCGAGTGATCCATTCTAGCGGCGCCGTGACCAGCGGATCAGTGCCGTAAATGGGCGGGACTACTAGCATCTCTGCTGCTCCCATTGCAGCGCGCAAACGCTGTGACTGCGTCCTGATGTGCAAGTCGTGGTTCTCAAAGCTCCAGCCACCGTTCCAGTAATCATGGCCCGCGAGCGTGGGGGCCAGCCCGTAGCCGATCCCTCGGGCCATCGCGGGCGCGCTGAGTAGGAACGCGGCTCTGGCTAAGTCCAGCGGAACTGTGTCGATCCTCCAGGCGAAGGTGCTGCTCCATGCCTTATTGCCATTACGGTCGTAGCTGCTGCCGCCGAGCGAGACTCCGCCCCAGAGTTCGACCACTCGGTGCTCGCACAGCGCGCGAGCGAGCGCCAAGATCGCCGTGCCGCGAGCGAGCAACTTGTCGGCACCTATCATCGCCGAGCTGGTCAAGTCCATGAAGATCGTCACTGGAGCGTCGTTCCTGTCCATTCTGCGCCTGATGCGCATACATTCCGGCTGCCCCGTCAAGTATTCCGGCACGCAGACTAGGCCGCCGCTGACCGCCCGCTGCATTTGCCACTTTCGGGTGTGCGGGAGCTTGTCCTCTAGCTTGGCCAGAAGAGCGTCACTGGCGGCGACTAGCCGCTCGTCGCCGAGCGTCAAGGCGTGCAGCGCTGTAGCCTTGTCGTGCTTGCCATACCAGTCGCCGCGCATGTTGCCGATTTGGCCGCTATGCTGATCGCACAGCGCGCGCAACTGGCCCGCTTCGACGAACGTGTAGTTGTCCTCGCGGCCCTCGAAGTCGAGTCTCATCTCAGTAATCCACTTCTGCGCGTTCGTAGCGCTCGTCGTGTAGCCAGCCAGATGTTTCGCACTCGAAGTGCGGTCTGCATGTTCCGATTGCTGGAAAGAGTAAAGCCAGTGGCCCAGACAGTCCACAGCGCAGACAGAGATATTGTCCACTCGCTAGCGGCAATTTCTGCACAACTTCATGCGCTGTTGAAACTACCAAGTGTCTGGTCATGCGCTGAGCCCCTGAACGATCTTGCGCTGGTCCGGCTTCATGCTGGCCAAGTAGGTCTGCTGTGCTGCCTTGTCGTGGCTATAGCCCAGTTGGGCTATCATCTTCGCGCCCGCAATGGCCGCGCGGGAGTCAATGGTATACTTGATGCCTGCCTCGCGAATACGCTCGCGCGCCCGACTAACGTAGTCATACCACTCATTGTTGCCCACGAGCTTCCGCTCGAACGACTGATCCACATCCCAGGGCAGCTTAATTTCAAACCTGGACAAGAAAGCCTCGTCTAGCTTGCACGCTCCGCTGAACTCCAGCGAGCCGCCCAGGCCCCAGGTATTCCCCGTCGCCGTGATAATACAGTCTTTGTGCCTCTGCACAATTCCGTCTGGGAAAGCCGCCTCGCCGTTGGCCAGATGGGGATTGACCGCCAGTAGCGCGTTGGTGTCTGACCTGTCCACTTCGTCGAACGTGTAGAAGCCTCCGAACTCGAAGGCGTCCCGGAACGGTGTGCGGTGATACTTGCCGCTCGCGTCAATCCAGCCGAGCATTTCGTGCGCCATGCTGACTGCGCCGTTGGCGTACCATTTCATGCCCAGGGCGCGTGCTGCGTTGCGGCAGCCCGTGGTCTTGCCGCTGCCGCGTTCGCCCGCAAGGAAAATGCCCGGAACGTAGCCGTCATCTTTCCGCAGGCTCGCCATCCGCAGCAATTCCTCGTATTGGGGATGCTGCGGGCCGGTCTCGGTGTGCGTAGTGCCGTCTGGCCGAGTGACGACTATGTTGACCTGGCGGGGCACGCGAGCGTCGAGGCGCTTGATGGCCTCCGTAACTACCTGCTGCGCTATGGCCTTCGCCGCCGTGCGGTTGAAAGTCTCCTGCCGCGCCGTGGCGCTGTCGTCAATGGCTTTCCCAAGGGCCTCGATCTGCGGCGTGACGATCTTGGCCAGGCAGGCTTCCAAGTCCTCGCCTTTCACCTCGAAGGTCTGGCGCGCAGGTGTAGTGGCTTGTGGTGTGGTCGCGCCCTCGATTGTGGGGTCTTGGCCCGCGACCATCAGTGACTTGGCATAGTCCACGTCCTGCTTAGCCTCGGTGAGTGACAAACCGCGTTCGTCGCGGTGCAGCTTTATGGCCTCAATTATTCGGCCTTGGCGCAACGCTTCGTGCGCGAACTGGCTGAGGGGCTGCGGCTTGCGCGAGGGCGTCTGGCTGAAGATGTCCTCTTCCACCTTGTCGAACTCGGTGACGGGCGCCTTCTGGCCGCTGCGCTCGATCATGGTCTTGGCCCAATAGAGCTGATTTTGCGTCAGCGGTTTGCCGCCGCCAGCGACCGCGGCCTTGTGCTGAGCCAAGAGCGAACTGGCGAAGCGGCGATCGCGCTCGTTCTTGAGCGCAGCCACGGCCAGTTCAAGCTGCATTGTGAGGGCGTCGCTCATTTGCGCACCCCGCAGGCTGCGACGAAGCGGTCGCGGTCAAAGTTTGGGTTTGTGCGGGCCATGGCGTCCGCGATGAGAACGTAGTCCCGGCGGGTCATGAGCGCACCTTAACGATACGGAACAGGCTTGCATCGGCCATATTCATATCGGTGATCTCGCCGAATGCACGAAGGCCCGCCTTGACTGGAATGCGAAATTCGCCCGGCCGTGTTTTTCACGTCTGGGTCTTGCCGTTGCGGCGAAGTCTCCACCAGCGGCCGTTGACCAATGCGACTTCGACTTGCCCTGTGTCGAGTGCGGTCTCTATGACTTGCCTCGTGATCGTGGTCATTGCTGGTTTTCCCGTATTCGCCACAGAGACGTGGCGTTGCCCGGCGCGCGGTTTGCGAGCCAACGAACAGGCTAGCACATTGCCGCGAATGTTGCTAATCACGGTCGCGTGATTATGCGCCCGGCGCGGGGCACCTATGCGCCCAGAGCGTTACTTACTGGGATCGCCACTTACGGTCGCCCACATAGCTAAGATTTCATCCTGTTGCTGCGGAGTCCGTGCGCGCGGAATAAGCAGGCGTGTCTCAGAATTTTGCCACAGCCAGCCAAGATGACAAGCCGTGTCGAGAATGTCTGTGATCTGCTCTGCCGGGCAGCGGGGGGAGAGAAACTCTATAAGTTTTGTCGTCTCGATGCCTCTACCTTTCGAGGCGATGTAAGTTTTTAGTGCAAAACGATGCACTTCACCGATGAGCGATCTAGCCTTCTCTGCGTCTTTGCGCTTCAGATAAAGCTCTTCTGCTATCGCCAGTGCGCTGCGAAGATGATCTCGCAGTTGCTCTTCTTTAGACATCTTGGCTCTCTCCTCTGTTGAACTTGCTGTATTCCAGTTCCTCTAGAGCCTGCGCCTCTAGTACGTCCGGCGCGGCAGGTGCTGCGCGCTCGTGGGCGCCAAGCTGGCGTCGTTTCTGGGCTTGACGAACCTTGGCCCTGGCGTTGCGCTTGGCGTTGCGGTTGTAGAGCGTGCGTTCAAGTAAGTGGGCGTGATGGGGCAACTTGAGCAGCACACTGATGGTCGCCCTGATGTCATCCAGTTTGGCCTCGGCGCTGATCTGTTCCTCTAGCTCTGCCGGGCCTTTGATCGTGCCGAGGATGACGTTGTGCAGCGCGCGGCAGCGTTCGAGCGTGTCCTCGTGCTCGACGAGCAGGGCATGTAGTCTCTGGGCGGTGATGGGCATGGTGCTGGCTCCGTGGATTTGCCGCGTGGATGACCATAATGCACGGGATTAATGTACGCAATTGTTAAATAGGCTATGTGTGGGCATTTGGGTGTAAGGTGGCCCGTGAGTGTCCTCTCTCCTTCTTCAGTATATATAAATATATATATATGAAAAAAGAGGGTAGGGAAGGGTATCACGTTTAACAATTAGGTACATTAATCCGGTGTATTGTTAGCATGACTCCGGAGCCCGTCCCGGCCACTACCCGCAACGCGCCGCATGGCCCGACCACGCCCCGTCAGCGCGCAGCTCCACGCAACTTGCTGGCAACGCTCCGCACGCGCGTTCTGCGCTGCCGCGCCAGATCCGCTCCCGCGCGCTCGTCATCTCCGCCCCAGGCGGGGTACAGCACGCTCACTGGCACGGGCAAGCCGCTGGCTCCACTCCCGCGAACTCCCCACCAAGTCAGCTCCGCATAGTGCGTGAGAACGTACCTCGCGCCGTCGCGCGCCACGATCTGCTGGCCGGGATAATACTGCATGACGGTCTCCTGTTGCGTGAAAGGGAGGGCACGACTGGCCCTCCCCCATTTCGCAATGCGCACTGTGCGGTGGCCTTAGGCGAACAAGTCCTCGCCAACGTCGGCGCCCTCTTCCTGCGCTTTCTGCTGCCTTGCCGCTTCGGCGTCCACACGGTCTTGGTTCGCGCGGATATAGGCCGAGATCATCTCGTCCCTGGTCATGTCCTTGCCCATGTAGTTGATAGTCTTCTCGCCTGTGGGCAGGGCCACATTCTTGCCGGTCTTGGCATTGTACTTCGCAATGGCTTCCTTCAGCCACTTCGTGCCGATCTGACGCTTCAGCGCATCAATGCCGGTCACGCGCGGGCCAGCGCTGGCGCGCACGCCCAGTTGCCCGGTCAGGATACGGTCCAGCATGTCCGCGCGGGCTTGCCGCGCATATTGAGCCTTCTCGTCGTCCGTCGCTTTCGCGCCGTCCTCGGTTTTGGCCCAGGCCGCGACCTTCGCCGCGACTTCGTTGCCCAGCTTATGCCGGAAGCCTTGCAGCGCCAGCATGGCCAGGTTCGGCACTGGAATATCGGAGACCGTAGTCTCGACAAAATCCGCCGTGCCTTTCACGCCCCAAGTGAACGTGTTGAGCGTGGTCGTTTCGCTTTGGTCAGTCATTTGACTTTCCTCTTCGTGGTCGCGTCCCGTTCAATGCACCGTGCGTTGTCCGTCCGACCGTGCACACAACATAGCACGCGGCGAGCCCGAATGCAAGTGACTCGTCGCACAATTCTCGCGCAGTCCGCGCGGGTCTGGGTTGCGTGGCACGCATAGCGCGCGGCGCGGTGTTGGCACGAGTCTTGCCGACGCAAGCGGCGTGCCAGTCGTGGCGAGCCTACCAGCCCTGGTGCAAACCGACCATGGCGGCACCAGCGGGGGTAGAGCCCCATGGCCTACCCCGCGCTCTGGGGGGTAGGGGGGGCCCCACTGAGTAGTGCGCCAGAAACCTATCACGGCCCACTCGTGGGCAGCCGCGTACCCCGCCACGGCGGGCCACCTTCGCGCGCCCACGCGCCCCCCGCGCGCCATCCGATCTTGCGCGCCGCGCCAGTCTGTGCCATCCTCTCCGCGTCGCGCCACGGGTCAGCCCTTCCGCCCGTTGCGCCTGCGGGGCCAGCCTCCCCCCGTCCCCCGTGCAAGCGCTGGCCCCGCACCACCACGCCAGGAGCAGCTCGCATGACAGATGCCACTGACCCCTCTGGCCAAGTCGAATTCATCAGCGCGCAAGACGACGCGGCGGTCCGGCTGGAATGCTTTCGGCTGGCCAGCGCACTACAGCCGAACGATCATGTAAGCGCAGTGCTCACAGGTGCCAAAGCCCTCTACGACTGGGTCATGGACTGGGAGACTGTCGAGGAAGCCGTGGAGACAGAGATGCCCCTAACTGGCGAGGACCAATGTACGCGAAAGCACTAGGGGTTGCTCTCACGTTCATTGTGGCCTTCTGTGTGCCGGCCAGCGCGCGTGACCACCACCACGCTCATCACCATCACCGAGCGACTTGGGCACACTTTCCTGCCCAGCCTGAGTGGCCCCACAGCACCTTCTTCGGGCCAAGCTGGATCGGTCACGTCAAGCCGACGCACTTCGCTGGCCTCGGCCCCCGCCCACGCGCATGGTGCGGCTGGTTCATGAGGCAACTCAAGGGCGTGGCTGACGCCTCGTTCAACTTGGCGCGCAACTGGACGCACTACGGACATCCAAGCGGGCCAGTGCCAGGGGCCGTCGCCGTCTGGAGCCATCATGTTGGCGAAGTCGCTGTGGGCCAGTGCCCAAGTGGCCAGATCATGCTGCACAGTGGCAATGATGGCCACGCAGTGCGCACGCGGTGCGTTTCTCTGCGCGGCCTCTTAGCTTTCCGAGCATAATACATGCCCCTGCGCGCCAAATGGGACTGGATTGGCCTCGCGCTTGCAACAGCGGTGTTGGCTGCCGCTGCCCTCATGTTCGCCTTCGCTTTCGCTCATGCGGAAGGAAACTATCCAGATAGCCGGCTCCATGCCTGGTTCGACAAGCTGGCTAGCCAGAAAGGTCTGTGCTGCAGCTTCGCAGACGGCAGATCACTCGCCGATCCCGACTGGGGCACACACGACGATCACTACTGGGTCATCGTGGACGGAGTGCGCTACGCGGTGCCTCAGGACGCCGTCATCACTGAGCCGAACCGCTTTGGCCAAGCCGTTGTCTGGCCTTATACGGACGCGCAGGGCCAGACGCTCATTCGCTGCTTCTTGCCCGGAGGCGGAGCATGATGCAAGCAGTTCGTCTTTGGCTAGTAAGAAAGTTAAATGTGCTCATTTGGCACATAGCCCCCGAGCCACAACGAAAGCAGTGGCTTGACCTGTGGGAAAGTCGAGACAAGAAGTGACTGGCCAAACGCAGGAAACTTCGTTAGCTCTGCTGGAGCAAGTTGCCCTGGCCAAGATGCAGTTGCCAAGTGAGCCCTGCGAAGTGGTGCGCCAGATCGAGCCCAGTGACCTGCCACTGCTGCAGCAAGAGCTGCGTGAACGGAACTGGCAGAGTCAGCGGCCAGACCACGTAGTCTCCAGTCTGCGGACTGGTCACCAGCAGTTGGCCCAGTTGCTGGCCAGCGGTGTGAACGATCTCGATGCCAGCATGATTACTGGCCGCAGCGTGGGCAGCATCAGGACGCTCAGGGTCGATCCGGCTTTCAAGGAGCTACTGGCCTACTACGCCGAACAGCAGAACGGGCATAAGTTTGACGCCTACGCACGGCTGGTCACGCTGGGCGGAACGGCCATGGAAGTTCTGCAGGAGAGACTAGAGGAGACTCCTGACAAGTTCACGAACAATGAGCTGCGGCAGATTGTGGAGAGCACGATGGACCGCAGCGCGGCCCCAGCCAAGGGTGATCCGAGGCAGGGTGCGGGCCAGCAGAGTGGGCTCTCCGTGAACATTAACTTCGTGCCAGCGCGCAACGGGGCGATCATCGAGGCGGAAGCCACTGAGATCAAAGTTATCGAGGAGAAAGAGCATGCTTAGAGGGAAGTTTCTGTTACTAGCGGCCGTAGTGGCATTCATCAGCGGCAGCACTGCGTTTAGCCAGCCCACCGCCCCCGTCGCCGCTCCGCCCGATCCCCAGTTCGTCCAGAATGCCCTCGCCGTGCTGCAGCAGCAGAGGAACCGTGCGCTGGACGAAGCGGCCCAGGCCCAGGCGCAGGCCGCGCTACTTCAAGGCAAGCTGGAAGCGGCCAACAAGGAACTGGCCGATCTGAGGGCCAAGGAGAAGCCGACAGAGCCGAGGAGCGAGCCCGAGAAGAAGTGATGCGCGAGGCGGATTTACTGGCTACGGCGAAAGAGCTGCGCAGCCAGATCAGGACACGCTGCGGGCTGGACGCCAGCTGGGAGAAGGCCAGCTCGGAAATGCAGCAATTTTACTTGATGCTCGCCCGCAGGGTGGAGGGCCTGGAGGCCAAGGAGAACTTACAGTGACCGTTACTGTTTTCGACTCACCTGATCCCGGCCAAGTGGCCTCGAAGGCCAAGCAGCTCTATGACCTGGGCCTGCGCGGCTTCATCGGCTACTTGTCGCCCATCAATCCCACTGGCTCGAAAGTTGTCCGCAAGGAGCACGTCACGGCTCTGCACGCCGCTGGCATCGCTGTGGGCTTCGTCTGCGAGGGCTGGGGCGGCAGCAGCAACTTTTCTCACCATGATATTAACGCCCCCTGCGGCGCGCGCGATGGAGCCTTCTGCGGACATTACTTGCAGCTACTCGGCGCACCCAGCGGCGTCGTAGTCTCGCCCACAGTGGACAACGATGCGGATGAGGTGCAGCTGAGACAGCTCTGTCTGCCATACTTCGCTGCTTTTCGCGTGGCTCTTCCAGCGGGCTATCGAATGGGCGCCTATGGCTGCGGCGCGCTGCTGTTCGCCTTGGAGGCCACCAAGCTCGTCGATGTCCCCTGGCTGTCGAATGCAATGGGCTGGAGCCGCTCGCACGAGTACGCCGCGACTGGCCGGGCCGTCATCACGCAGCAGAGGCAGACCAGACTCCTGGGCATTGATATTGATCCCGATGTTGTCAAGAGCTATGGCCTCGCCGCTGCGGGCTTCTGGCTGCCCCCCACGCTGGACGTATCGGCATGAGCACCTACTGGACCATCTGGCTATTCGTCGCCCTGCCGCTCAGCTTTGGTCTGGCCGAAGGCTACGCTCTCTGGAAAGGCAAGGAGACCCTCTCACGCTATATCTGGACACTCAGCAAAGCCTGGCCTCCGTTCACGTACTTCGCGGGCTTTCTTACGGGCTTTCTCGTCTGCCACTTCTGGTGGGGTGGAATTGTCAGCTTTCTTCCAGTGAAATGAGGAGACTGAAATGGCTACTCAGCAGGAAATCATCACCGCAGTCGCAGCTATGAAGAAGGCGACTGTGGGAATTATCCACAACGCCATCGCGGCGAAAGTGCCGGGCTTCTATGCCGCTCAGGCTGAGGGCCTTGTGAACGACATCGAGGCGCAACTCTTGCCCGTAGCGGCGAAGGCTTGCATTGAGACTACGGACGCTGGGCGAGCTAAGAGCGCGCCGGCGAAGGAATAGGAGAAGCAGATGAACCAGGAAGAGAAACTGAATGCACTGAAGCAGGCCCTAACTCTGATCTTCGGCATGCTTACGGTCGTGGCGCCGCAACTGGCCACGGCAGAGCAGTATTCCACGCTGACTACGGCCATTCTGACCATCGTGCCAGCGTGTGTCACGGCTTATAGCGTGATCTGGTCGATTTATGCCCACTGGAACATGAAGAAGGTTCCGGAGAACGCCACAGCGCTGGTGCTTCCGCCCGGCGCGGTGCCCCCGGTGGGAGCTACGATCAACTTGACGCCAATGACTGGCGTGGCCAAGGTCGTCGGTGCGCTGTTGGTCGGCTTCCTCGTTCTGCATGCGGTCTCTCCCGCCTCTGCCCAGATTGCCGTCACCGGCAATCTTGCCAAGGATTTGGCGACGGACAGGGCTAATCTGGCCAAGAAGGCCGGGGGTGCTGCAGCATCTGCTGCGGCCACCAGCGAGGAGGACATCCTGGCCGCTCTGGCCAAGCCGTTCCAGGACCTAGCTACTTTCATCGGGGATGACATAGATGCCGCTGTGGCGTTGTCCACCACAATTCCCGCTCTGCAAGATGGCAATGGCCAGCAATGCTGGATGGGCATGCAGCAGTTCTCGGCAGTCGTGAAGGCCCACCCGGTGCCGCTGACGCTGAAGGTGGCCACTGATCTGGAAGCTCTGCGTCTGGCCATGATGGCGGCGAATAATCTCTGCGCCAATCCGCACTGCACTCAGGTCTTCGCCGATCTGGCCAACGGGGTGCAGCAACTATCAGCGGTCAACTTGTCCGTGCCTATTCCGAGTCTCAATTCGGTCTGCTCGAAGGTACCACAGATTGCTGTTGTGGCTCCAGTGGCGGCCAATGCGACGCCAGTTCCGGCAGCAACAACGAAATGACCCCTCTTCCGTCCAGCTTTGCTGATCTCCAGCCGAACGTGCTGATCGCGCGCTGCGTTCAGTGCCATCGGCTGGTCTATGCCAGCGAGCTGTGTATGACCACGGAGGCGGTCACAGTCTGCGCTAATATGGGGGAGCCCCAAAGCGATGCAGCAGCGTTCTCGGCGATGCACCAAGGGACGAGCGAGAAAGCCCCTCTGGCTTGCCCAGTTGCATAACTGGCTCTACTGGCACGCGGATGTGCACGCCAGGATTACGCTCAGCGTATGCCGTGACCATGCGCTGATGAGTCCGGCGCTGCGACGTTATCTGCCAGATGATCCCCTCTACGCATTTCCCAGAAGCGTCTGGGAGGAGCTGACCAGTGTCAAGCGGTGATCCGGGCTACGATGATGTGCCGCCCAGAGGCGCACTGGCGGAATTCCTCGTTCTGCTAAATGAATATCCAGAGCTGAAGGAGAGCATTAGCGGCAGGCGTAAGTGGAACCACGACTATGACGTGCCATATCTGGCCGGCAGCGCGCTGGATGGCCAGACGATCTACTTCGATCCGAAGCTGCATAGTCTGCCTGAATGGGCCATCAGGCTGATTGCTCTGCACGAGATCATTGAGTGGTCCCTCAAGCCCTACGTGGAGGGCTATGAGCCCAGGCACCACATGGCCACAGCGGCGGAAGATCGCTATGTGCTGGATCTGGGCCATACGCCGCAGGAGTATCGGCACCTGCTGCGCCCATTCTACGCTCCGATTGAGCATGAGAAGCTGACTGACTGCCCCCCAGACTTGGACTTGTCCCCGTATAGCGGTGAGCTGAAGCGGACGCTGGAGGACTTGCAGAATGGCAAGGTGAGCAAGATCAGCGTCCTGTTTGGCCACGGAGCCAGGCACAGGAATTGCGGGCTTTGCAGCATGTTCAAGAGGCCAGATATTTGCTCGCTAGTCGCTGGCCCGATCTCGCCCGACGCAGTGTGTGATCGCTTCGTGAGGCGCTTAACGTGATGCGTGCTAGCCACCGCGTAGTCTGCAACGTCCAGTGGGCCAAGGAATGCCCACGGCCAGCTTGCATTCCGCAACTGAAGCGCAAGCCGCGTGGAAGCAAGGGCTTCGGGCTGAGCTATGAGAAGCGTTTCGCCGAGAACTTACTGCGTAGTCTGCCAGGAGCAAAGCATGGCCAATGGTACGAATACTGCGCGGATGGACAAACTGGCTACTGCCAGCCCGACGTTGTGGTACCCCTTAGCGGAGCGGTGCTTGTGCTGGAATGCAAGCTACGTAACGTGGAGCAGGCCGAGGCCCAGCTGGTCCAGCTTTATCTGCCCGTACTTCGGCAGGCTTATTCCCGCGCGGTCTGGGGAATTATCGTTAGCAGATCACTTTCTGCGCTGCCAAGAGGCAGCCTAGTAGCGCGCAACTTGCTGGAGGCGCTGCAAATGGCCAAGCAGGACGTGGTGCCCGTACTGCACTGGCTTGGTCGGGGGCCGATCTAAGCCATGTACGCGTTCGCGGTGCACTTTGTCCTTGACCCGCTGCGCAGCGCCCCTCACACTTTGCCCTAGCGCATGGAGGCTCTCAGTGGCCAGAACGCAGAGTAAGATGATTTTCCATCCGGGCGACGCCGAGTCCGTGCGCGTCATGGCCCACACACGCAAGAAGCCGGCCAAGCTGCACGAGGCTCGGAACGTCAAGACGACCGCCCAGCACGCTACAAGTCAGCTGGCTGACAACTCCTTCGGCCTGATGCCAGAGCCAGAGCAGGACGCGCCGGCCATCACTGGCGGCCTTGCGGGCGAGCCCGCAGTGAATCACTTGAAAGCGGCCGTGGGGCTTCTTCGCAGTAAGAGGCGTGTCTGATGACTTTGGCTGGCCGCTGCGCGAAGAGAGTCTGGAAGCTGACGCAGTCAGCGCGACTAACAATCTGGACTTATCAATTCATCGGTGCGCTGCAGTATGCCTATCTTGGCTTCCACATCAAACGGTTTGAACGGAGAATGCGAAATGTCTGAGAATTCACCGACTCCGGACTTGCTGCCGCGCTTCAACAAGGCGTGCCATCTGGACAAGACTGAGCATGGCCAGATCGGACATGATATGGCCAGCGTCGTGCGTGGCGCCACGGACATCGCCCGTTCGCCTGCCGGCCCGAAGAACAAGAACGACGAGGCCAGTCATACGATGCACACAGCGTGTGAGCCTGGACTGGGCGGCGGTGGTGGCAACTTGGCTGATACCGCGCGCAGCATTCATTCTGGCGCCCGAGCGCCCAAAGCAGACTTTGCTCATATCCGTAAGGGCTAGGCCGTGTCTCCGCTGGGCGTAGCTAAGTTTCTGGGCAGCTGGTTCTGCATCGTCGCGTCGGTGGTGCTACTGGTGCTGGAGCATAGTGTGTTTGGGCTTCCGGGTGTGCTGGCACTTCTGGCCATCGCGTTCGCCCAGGCGCCGACAAGTTGGTGAGATTTCTGATGGCAGAGAGCACGAGACATAGCGCGAAGCATCCAGGCTTCGCTGCCGTTGCGGCCAAGATTGGCAGGCGGGAAGGCATCAGGAATCCCGGCGCAGTTCTGGCCGCAGCCACTCGCCGTGCCTCTGCGAAAGCGAAGAGGGCCAACCCACGCCTGAAGCGTGTAAAGGGCTAACGAATTCTGCGCGCTCCTGGCTGGCATGGGCCAAGCCAGCGTGCAGTCATCCCCTTCGGCCCAGGAGAGAGACTATGAAGAAACTTCTGCTTTCTGCTGGTGCGCTGCTGCTCGCCAGCGCTGTCACTGCGTTTGCCGTCGGCCTCTGGCCTGGGCTGCCGATCCTGGGCGGCTCCAGTTACTGCGCCAGCTATACGTTGACTGGCAGCCAATGCGCGGCGACGGCTTCGGCGGGCTCGACGGCCTATACGGGCAACGAAGCCGTGCCAGTGGACAGCTATGGTGCCAACCAGGCCGCGACGGGCCAAGTCGCTCCGACGTCCCAGCTCGTGCCCCTGCTGGCCCTGGGTCAAGGCGCATTCACGAACTTGCCGAGCACGTCCAGCGCCACCACGTACACTGTGCCCTGCACTACCAGCACGCTGTTCGAGAATGCCACCGTCACGAACCCGACGATCACCTTCTGCGCCACGCCCTTCCAGGGCCAGAAGTTCACGCTCGTCTGGGGAGCGAATCTGACCACGGGCATTACGACTGCCGCTGGATCTGGCTCGACCTGTCTCCCAGCCTGCGGCGCTATCGCGGTGACTACTGCTGGCACGACTCACCAGTGGCTCTACAACGGCACGATCTGGTATCAGATCCAGTAGAACGGCGTTACGAAGCGCGCACTTGGTGGGCCACTTTACGCATCGCGTCTAGTGGCCCTTTTTCTCCCCCGGCAGCCCCAGAGCCTCTCCATGGGCGAGCAAATCGCCAGTATTTCGCCCGACTTTCCTGAAGCGCTCCAGTGGCTCTTCAAGCCCAAGAGGTACAAAGTGCTGAAGGGCGGCCGAGGTGCTGGCCGCTCCTGGGGCGTCGCGCGTGCGCTGCTGATCCAAGGGCTAAGTGGCCAAGAGCGCGTGCTCTGTGCTCGCGAGCTGCAGGCCAGCATTAAGGACAGCGTTCACAAGTTGCTGGCTGATCAGATCAGCCTAATGGGAATGAATTACCTGTACGACGTGCAGCAACAGGGCATCTACGGCGTTGGGCCGACTAAGGGGACTGAATTTGCCTTCGAGGGCATTAGGCATAACGTGACCAAGATCAAGAGCTATGAGGGCGTCACAAAGTGCTGGCTTGAGGAGGCCGACAAACTGACGCGCTACTCGCTGGAAGTGCTCATTCCGACCATTCGCGCGAAGGACAGCGAGTTGTGGTTTACCTTCAATCCAGACCAGGAGGATGACGAGATTTATCAGCGCTTTGTCGTCAATCCTGATGGACTGGAGAAAGTCCGGACTTACCATAGTGATCTGCCTGACGGCTGGGAGTGCAAGGAATATCCGAATGCCTATGTGGTGACCAGCACTTGGCGTGATAATCCGTGGTTCCCAGAAGTGCTGCGCTCGGAGATGGAAGACTTAAAACGCCGCGACCTGGATGCCTACCTCCATGTCTGGGAGGGCCATACGCGCAAGGTGCTGGAGGGCGCGATCTTCGCCGATGAGCTGCGGGAAGCGTTCGTCCAGGATAGGATCACCAGCGTCCCCTATCAGCGCGGCTATCCTGTGAATTGCTACTTCGACTTGGGGCGCGGCGATATGACCAGTATCTGGTTCGTGCAACAGATCGGCTTCGAGTGGCATGTTATTGACTTCTATCAAAATCGGCTGAAGTACATCGACCATTATGCCAAGAAGATGCAAGAGCGGGCTTACGTCTACGGCACGCTCTGGCTTCCGCACGACGGCAAGGCCAAGCAGCTGGGCTCTAGGGGCAGCATTCAGGAGCAGCTGGAGGCCCTAGGCTTCCATGTGCGGATCGTGCCCAGGCTGAGCGATATTGACAAGATCAATGCTGGGCGAACCGTGTTCGCAAATTGCTGGTTCGACGCCAAGCGCTGCCACGAAGGTCTGCACGCGCTCAAGCATTATCAGTACGAAGTCCGTAAGACTGATCCCAACACGGGCCGCATTCTGCAGACTGCAGACAAGCCGAAGCATGACGAGCATAGCCATGCCAGCGACGCCTTCTGCTACTTCGGCGTGGCCAGTGGAATGAAGACTGGCGCCGTTACCTGCAAGATTGCCAAGCCGCGAAGCACCATGCTGGGCACGCTCAACGCGCTGCTTCCTGGCGCGCTGGGTTCTCGGCGGGAAGACACCTCTGGCTGGTTAGGCCGCTAGAATGTCCGAGCGCGGCACGCCTCCTCGCGACTTCAATCCGCCGTTCGCCAGCGGCGATGCTCCTGCGCAC
>Ga0209166_10001179_pt1 | contig 22690 bp, 24 predicted proteins | sample Coa_R1_3_FD_187151 | JGI IMG/M metagenome (GOLD analysis project Ga0209166, IMG submission 187151) | Surface soil microbial communities from Centralia Pennsylvania, which are recovering from an underground coalmine fire - Coalmine... | ecosystem: Environmental > Terrestrial > Soil >... | reverse complement strand
CGAAGGCTGCGGCCGGATGGAGAATTGCTTCTTCACCCAGGCTCGGCGGCCTGCACCATCGTTACGATCTTGCAGCGTAAGCTCTGAATGGAAGAATAGACCAGGGGTCGGGAGCAAACGAGAGAGGCGTAGCCGTGTCCGTTTTCCGCCAGCCGACGACGAATTGCTTTCTTCCTGCCACAATTCCCTGTTGCCACAAACTGTTTCGCCTGACTTGTCTTCTAAGAATTGCACCAAGCATGCGGCAGTTTTCTATTTTGGCGAGGCACACGGGTCAACCCACCTGTCCAGAGAAGAGTAAAGGCTTTGATCGTAGTTGACAACGTCTCGATGGAACACTAATCTTGCTCGGGATGACGACACCTGAGGAAACACTCCGCGCATATCAGAAATCAGCGCTCGCCGCGGATGCAAGCAGATTTACTGCGCAATATCGCAAGATGCTCGACTCGCAGCTCCTCAAGCTTGCCGCAGAACGAGAAGATCTCATCCCTGAAGCGGCGGCAGCCCTCGATGCTGAGTTGAGCTTGCGAAAGATTTCAGTGAAAGTGGGTGGGCTTGAAGATGAAAATCCAACGGGTAACCGAGAAAGGAGATGTCCATTGTGTGGGATAACTATTCGTCTTGGATGGCACGTTAAAGTACTGTATGGCCAATATGTCTGCACAGGCTGCAGTCGAAGCTTGTGGATGCGGCGGGTTTTGGCCCACCTCATAGATGACTTTGTTTTTGTGATTGTGCTCCCAATGATCGGAATTATTCTGCTTCTGCGGTTAGGCGCCATGGACTGGCTTGGCATCTTATTCGCGCTGATGGTTTTACGTTACTTATTCAGAGATGCTAAGTGGCTATCAGTAGGTAAGTTGATGACCGGAATCGAGGTCATTGATACGCGCAACGCCAAGCCCGCTAAATTTGTGGGCTCGCTCAAACGAAATTTGCCGTTACTCATTCCATTTGTTCCAATAGTCATTGCTTTTCAGATGCAAGAAGGTCCGCGTCTAGGTGACGGATGGGCCCACACTCGCGTGATTCTCAAGAAATATCACGACAAGGAACTATTTAACTCTACTTTTGGCCTAAGTGCGCCCTGACCAAATTTGCCAGCGATTCTTGTCAGTCATGTTGTAATAGCGAGTACAAGATACCTGCTTTTGAGAGCTTCAAATGAATAGCTCAGTATAAATAGGGACGCTGCTCACCGCTGAACTTCTGATTGAGTTTCGCCACTGCAAAAAGAAGAATGAACATCTCAATGAATGCCATTGGGAACCAGAAAATCATGCCAAACGATTGAACATTTGCGAGAAGATACTGAAAAACTATCCACATTGCGAGACAATGAAATACGAGGCAAATCGCAAATGATGTCCAAAACCACCAACAGCGCCAGCGAAGGCGGTAGGTGGTTACAACAACTCCAAACGGGCCCACCGTACCTAGAATTGCTGCGTGCCATTTCTGTGGCATGCCTTGATAGTCCAAAAAAATTACCGCTCCGAGGGTAATCAATACGGCAAAGAATATCGCCCAGTTGTCAGTCGGAGAGCTGTGTTTCTTTGCCGCACCTTGTCCAAGCATAACTTATATGCCTCCAGCCCAGTTCCGGTTGCAAGATGCGAAACTATAGTCTTCAGTCTTCCTAATCTATTTTGGTATCGCCCCGGCAATGCAATTCTTATATGTTTTTCCTGCAGTATATACAGAAATAGCACCACCTGCCCATTTGAAATATTTTCCTAAGCTGGCGGCTTTCTTTGCCACAAATTTTGCAGAAATTTTATAGCCGGCATTGCCAGCTTCCTTTCTAATGAGTGTCTGGGCGCCTGGGTGCTCTGCAACATAGTCTGTACCTTTTTCTCCCAAGTCCAAAATCACACCAAGAGTGAATAGAGACCCTCCAGATTCACCCGCGCTTGACTCCTCGCGGTTGGAAATGCCAAAAGCCAAGTCAGCGAGTTTGTCGACGCCTTCATGCGCTAGAACGGGCAGCCAAAAAAAATCTTTGACTCCCGCAGTAATCCCCTCATCAATGCAGCCTCTCCCCGCTGCCTCATCATCTCTACCGATGCTGCCTCGAATTGTACTGGTGGTAACCCCCCATGTGTCCCAAGGAGCGTTATGGAGGCTGTAAATCCGTTCATAGTTTTCGCCAGTTTGTTTCCACTCTATGCTCTGAATCCAAGCCGCTCCCGACTTCAAGGCCTCCAATTCCTGCTGGCACGGTGTTGGAATACCATCCACTGTGCAACTGAAAGGGTCGCTGCCGCCGGTGCTGTCGTTTCCACCGTTCCCCCATTGTCCACCCATTGCCGTACACTCATCCGGGTCACTGGTAGGCATTATGTCGCAGTAATCGAGGCCCAATGGATCAACGGAATCTAATGGGCTATTGCCTGCATAAGCATAGCGGTTCCAACTCTGCGGGTCAGTCGGGTCGACTGCCGCCAGCCCTGCCGGATCAGGCGAAATCCAGCGGCCCTGGTTGGGCGTGTGTTCGCGGTACATGAAATCGTTTAACCCGGAAATGGTGTCCTGGTTCTGCCCGGTAAACGAACGGTCGGTCGTCCCAGCCTCTTTATAGGTTTCCCCAAACGGAGCGTACGCGCCAGAATAATAGAGCGTGCGGGAGGGTGTCGAAGCCAGCCGCGAACTGCCCAAGTGATCAGAGTGGCGATAATACGCCAATCCGGATGAGGTATATACCGCCGCCGCTCCTCCGGGCAGCGGGACAAAAGCTTTGCTCAGGGTTTGCCCGCTCATCAGGGCCAGTTTATTTCCTCCTGGCCCATACACAATCTGCTGATAACTCGTCCCCGGATGAGTACAGTCGCTTCCACCTCGCGCCTGCTCCACCATGCGGCCCAAAGCATCATAGGTCTGCACCACGTTGTCTATGCACGTGGCCCTGCCCTCCGCATCCCAACTGTACTGATGGCTTCCCGTCGCATCCGCCGTGAGGTTTCCATTCGGGTCGTAGCTGTAGCCGGCAGAGGTGATGCGGTTGCTAGGCGGATTAGTGCTATAAGTGGGTTGGAAGTTCAAACTACCCGTCTTGGTGATATTGCCAAAAGCATCGTACGTAAAGTTCTGGCCCCAGGTTGCCCCGCAATTCACACTGGCAATGCGCCCCAGGTCGTCATGCGTGTAATAGCAGGTCTGCGTGTCTGTGCTTCCAGAAATGTTGTCCGTGGTTTGTAACTGGTACAGGCTGCCGTTGGCGTTCCAGGTCAACTGGCCCACATCGGTCTGCGCCGGGCTGCCCACGCTGAAGGTGTATTTGGTCAGGCGGCCGGTGTTAGGGTCATACGTAAACGAATCGGAATCATACTGCCCGCTGGTGGTCGTGGCCAAGCTGATGGAGAGCAGCGCTCCCAGCGGCTCACTGGAAGTGCCGGGATCGCTGTTGTTATAGCTCACAGCCGGAACTAGCGGGTTCAATCCGCTGGAGGCGCTTACCTGGATGACCCGGCCCTCGCCATCTAAGCCGCCATTCCCCGTGAAAGAACCGTAGGTGATGGATGGCAGCCCCGGTAGCCCGCTCAATGTCCCCGGCAGCCCGTGGTTCCAATAAGTCTGGGTGAGATGATAGGCGCCGCCGGAATGGGGTGTGGCCTCGTAAAAATCCACGAGTTCTCCGCGCACCGAGTAGCTGAACAGCTCCGAGGTTAGCCAATTCGTCGTGCAAGAACCCGGCAGACAGGTATAGGCCACGGCCAGCCGCCCTTTGGCGTTGGCGGCCGAGGGCGTTCCGTTCCAGGCGTCATACACGAAGCCCTTGCTGGGCGTTGCTGCGCCGTTCGGCCCTCCGTAGCTGATCATGGTGACCCGGTGCATGGCGTCATACTGATAGCAGGTCACATTGCCGGCGTTATCCACCCGCCGCACCAAGTCGCCGGCTGAGGTGATGCCACAGCCGGCATCGGAGTCATACACAACCTGCGTGCTCCCAGTCTCCGGATCGAGCTGGCCCGTCATCCGCCCCAGACCGTCATAGGCGAAGATGCGCGTCTGCTGCGAGCTTTGCGCTGCCTGGGCGTTCTGGGTTACGCCGGTCAAATCTCCCAGCGCGTCGTAAGTGTACTTGGTCCAATAGCCGGTCAGTGCATTGGTCTGACCGCACGAACCCGAGCCGCTCCCGCTGGTAACCTCGCATACCGAAGTCAGCCGCCCCAAGCCGTCATATTCGTACTGCCGTTGCTTGGCGGAGTCTCCCGTGTTAGTCGTTGAGCCAACTGTGATCAGAACATCATTAGCGTTGTAGCTGTAGTCTACTGTGCCTCCGCCCGCATCCTGCACATGCAACGGCCGGTTGAGGGCATCGTAGGTCGTCGTTGTTCCCGGCGGAGTGCAATTACCCTGCGGCGGATTCCGGCTGTTGCAGTAGCTCTGGCCAATGCTACTGGCGACATATCCTACGGTAGTAAGCGACGGACGCCCATTGCTGTCGTAGTCGGTCTCCACGGAATCAAAGACGCTCAACAAATTTCCCGGCCCTTGCCGCTGCTGCATCACATGCGGACGCCCCAGCCCATCCAAAATAGGAATGGAATCGGTAAAGGAGTTGTTGTTGTTGAACCACATGCTGGTCTCGCTCAGAGTAGGACCGGCATAGTTGGTTTGGGTAACATTGCCCAATGGATCAGTCACGCTGGTGGGCCGCCAGAAATTTGGGTCATTATAAGCGAAGCTTGTGACCTGACTGTTGGCATCGGTTGCGGATGTCATCACTCCGCCATCGCAGTTCCAGTGACTATAGCTCACCAAACTGGTAATGGGAGCGGTCACGCTGGTCACATAGGAATAGCCGCACGAGGCGGTGGGATCGTAGTTGTAGATGGTGTTCTGGCCGTTGACATCCTGCGCCGAATTGGGCGTGCCGGTATCGTAGTAGGTAAAGTGTTTCGCAAGGTAAGTCGTTCCCTGCACCAACTGGCTGACGGTGGTCACATTGGCGCGCTGGCTCTGCGGCGAATTGCCGTGCTGCGGCACCGGCGGGTTGTTGGAAGCGGTGGATTGCAGGCCATACTCGTCATAGCGGTATTCGGTATCCGCCAGGACATTGTTATTGCCGTCTTCAACGGTCACGCTGTTGGGGCGGCCCACGATGTTGCCGAGGTTGGTGGCATAGGTAATCAGCGTCTTCTTCAGCGGATTGCCCCAGGTCGAGCCGGTGAAATCGTAGTTATCAATCTCCACCGGTAATCCCATGCCGCTACTGTCATAGGTGGTTTTCACTCGCGAGGTCATTGTATTCAAAGTCGTGCGTACATCTCGCACCGTAATGGAACCAGAAACTATAGAACTCGCGCTGCAATTGGGATCGTTGTCGTAACACGTCAATACGGTCTCCAGCAGCGTGCCCCCTGTCGAAGGCCGTCCGCTGTAGATTTGCCTCTGGGTCTCGTAAATGCCGGGAAAATTTATATCCGTCTCGTTGCCTTGCGGGTCCAACACGAATGTCTGGCTGGGACCAATGCTGGTCGAGTATTGCCACGTGTAGCTGTTGGTGCCATCGTTCACCGTGCGGGTCAATGCCGTCGTACTTCCATCGGAGTGAATTCCATTGCACCCGCTTGGGTAACTGTAAGAAATGGTTCCCCCTGTGGGTAGCGTGACTTGGGAGATGCGTCCTGTCTTGCTGCCTGGATATCCCGGCGTATCTTCGTATGTGATCTGATACGACGATTGATCGGGATATGTGATCGAGGTAAGGAGCGGAATGAATGTCGCCGGGTAGTCGAGAATGGTCGGACAGCCAAAGTTGGTTTGCACGTTGTAGCCCGTATAGCTCACCGAGATCGTCTTGCTGCCGCCCGGGGCCGTGTAGGTGAAGCTGGTGGGAAAAGCCACGCCCCCGCCGTTGTTGCTCATGGTCAGTACCGTCGCGCCCGTAGTATCGGTGAAAGTGACGCCGTCGTTGGTGCTGATAGAGTTTCCGTTGGTATCCGTGATGCGGGCAGAACCGGTCGGGTTTTGCGTCGATGCGACAGCCGGTGGGGTAATAGACCCGCCTGATGGCGGATACACGGTTGCGCTGAGCGTCGGGACAGATGTTACAAAAATCGTGTAACCGGAATCGTCGTAGGTTACTCCATTACCGGAAGTTGGTTCGCCACATCCAGCAGACCAGATCGCCATCCCATTGATGCCTGGCGTGTTGAACTGATATGCAGTCCCGTTCGGACTGTGATAGACAAACTGACCATATACCGTGCCACAGCCTGTCGTCCCCGCGTTATAACTGACGTAACCAGTGATGGCATCAGTTTGGCGTTGCCAGCCCAGGGTACCGTTCACCGGCTGCCAGGTGTCCTGCCCATTCACTGTCACCATCTGCCACACCGAACTGTCATACGTCAGCGCGTAGTTAAAAGACGGCCCCCGCCCTGCCTTGTTAACTATGGGGAAGCCCCAATGGAAATTCAGATTGTACAAATTGATTACTTCCGGGCCGCCGCCAAAGCTGCCGAAGGGAGGAGTGCCGGTAGCGACTTGGGCATGGGCGTCGTGGCTGAAGATAAATACGATGCCGAAAGTCAGAATTGCGCAAAACCGGCTCAGTTTCGAGCTTCGAGTTTCAAGTTTCGAGAAACTGCAACGAATCAGGCTTTTCACGTTATCGTCCTCACTCTCAAAGGGCTAAATGCTAATTGCCAATCTCCAGGCTGAATGCTAATTAAATTCCGCATCTGTCAGACCGCTATTAATGCTCGCTTGGCTCGCTGTGAAATCCATTACCAGCACATGATTCAAATACTTCTGCACATGGAACGGAACTTTGATTCCATTGACCTCTTGATAATCCGAGTAACGAACTTCAATCGGAATATCCATATTCATGTCCTTATCGCTGTGCGCGTTGAAGGCCAGCGCCACCGGAAGTGAACTGGTGGCATCGAGGTAAACATCCATCGTGCTCAGGCGGGGAAGGACGTTAGCAATCGCGGCCAGGCTGCTGGAGCTATTCGCCGTGTGCCACAGGCGCACGTGCTGCACCGCAACGCCTTCGTGGGTTTCAGAGCCAATGTATTTGGCTACCACTCCCGCTTGCGAAGCCACGCCCAGCGAAGTCAGCGCAGGGAAGAACCAAGCGGCATCGCTAAAGCTGTTGTGCAGCGCCATGGTGTGCCTGGTGCTGTCGGTTTTGCCTGGGCTTCCAATCCATACTCCGGCAGGATTGCCGCTGGCATCGAGCCCATGTATTTCGCTCTGGCTGGAGGCGGCAAAATCCGCCCGGCTCTCTGCATATCCCTTGGCCTTGAAGGTGGCCGCGCCGCTCGCATTCCACGAGCCCGCCGTCTGTGTCGCTGTGCCCGTAAGCGTTACATCAGAAACGGCAACCCCATTGGTCATGGTCTGTACCGCCTGCGCCGCCAGGCCCAGTGCCTGGGCGTCGCTGGTGGTCGTAGTTGCAGTTGTGGCTGCGGTTTGAGCATTCGCCAGCCCCGAAAATGCCAGCGCAAGAATGAATATGTGTGCGGTCTTCATAAGCGAGAATCCGGAGTTAGCCATGCGGCCTCCTTGCAAGAGAGCGAAGTCAAACAGCAATACACTTAGGTCCGAGAAAGAACAGGTATACCAGAGTACCTGCCCAATATTAAAGACAAATAAAGAAGCTCTTTTGTTCCCGAAAACTGGAACTTTTTCGCCTTCACAACAACCTGATACCACTTAGCCCAAAAGCACCACTGGGAACGCTCCGTAAGCCGTTTCTTGCAAGGCTGTGTACAGAAAATTTGTCTATGTTCTAGATAATGCAGGAGGACAGAAAGTTCCTGCCAAAAAGAACCCAAGATAATTGCGAACGTCGAGTACAAATGCCCTGATTCCGCTATGAAAAGACTTTCGTTAAAATTAGAGAAATCCCATTATGGTTTTCTTTGTTCCATTTCGGAATGCCATGTGCAATTCTTTGCAACTTTGCGAGAATTCGGGTCGTCGGTCGGGCAAACTCTCCGAGCAACTTTCTGCTAAGCGTAAATAAATAGTTCATATTTACATCGAAAGGCAAAGCTCTGCGTACTGCGCGCATAAACAATAACCGGAATACCTCAGAGCCAATTGCGGCGCAAATCCTCCTGTAGTTGATAACCGATTAATGGGTCAAAGCCTACACCCATGATTAGAGGATGGTCAAGGAAGATTTGGTTATTAAAATCGGCAGGCGCATACGCTCTCTAAGACAAAAGAAGGGGTGGACGCAAACATATATGGCAGTGCATTTGGGTTTAGACAGAAGCTATTTGTCCGACATTGAGCGCGGCAAGCGCGAGCTTTGTATCAGAAATATGGAAGTCATTGCCATTGGCTTTGGTCTGACGCCTTCGCAGTTGCTCAAGGGATTGTGAAATATTGTTTGCGGCAAGCTCACCCGGCATTTAGAATGCTTGCCACGTTAGGCAGCGAATACCCGAACATCCTCATTAAAGCTGGATCGCCTTCGATCATTCCTCGCGGCTCGGTTGCTTCAGGACACGGACTGCAACTTCCATATTGACGCCTTCCCCAAACTTCGCTGCCTATTGTTTTGATTTGCCGCAAAAAGCCATAACCAAAGGAGACCATCATGAAACGCATGAAGACACGGAAGGCGAACATAGTTCCATCTGTCCTAACCGTATTCGGCATGTTTTGCACGCTGAATATTACGCTGGTGGCATTTGTAACCACCAACAAGTTTTCCCATCCGGAGTTCCTGCTTGCTCTCGGACTGGCCCTGAATATCCCCCTGGCCGGATTCTTTACGATGTTCCGCAAGGAAGCAAAAGCAGAGGGCGATCTGGACTTGGCACTCATGGTGACCATAATGTCGATGCTGTCTGTTTTGGCGTTTGTCCTTTACACCGCTGGCGCATTGCGCTTTTGTTTCCAACATACAACCTGAAGACGAATCCAAGGCCGCTCTAACGGGAGGCTTCCGGTCTGAATGTCATGGAATTGTGTGGTTTTGCCCCAGGCAGTTCCGGAGTCAGAGTTTGACATGCCTCTCAGGAGGCGGCAGAAAAATACAGCGGCTACACGAGAATCTTAGATCAGCGTTTCAGTACTGAATCTATTTGATGTTGCGAGGTCTTCGCGGTAACGTTTTTTCTTCTGCGTGTACAGAAAAACCGGCAGCGCTCCAATGGCCATTGTCAGAAGACCGAAGATTCCAAAGCCGTATGATCCAAGCAAGAACCCTGAGGTACACAGAAGCCCAAATACAGCAAGCAAAACTCCAAAAACGACAGAATTGCCTGACGTGGGGGCAAACAGGCCAGGAAGCCGACAAACGGAGTCCACTGGGACATTCCGAAATCCCCTTGTTGATAGTGGCGCTTGAGCCCACCTACAACATAGTAGATCGCCACCGAATCGCCGGGATCAAGTGCAAGGGTTATCGGAAAAGGCAAACTACGCCCAATGAAAGTGCTGTGTCCTGTCTTCTCATCCGTCAACTTGAGCTGAATGTCCGTCTGGAATTGATGGACCGCACTTTGGTTGATAGTTCCTGCACCGGCAAAGGCGCCCCAATGGGCGCCAAAGCTGCGCTGAACGCCTGCAAAACCCAGCGTGCCGGTGCTGACCGAACCAGTTTGAAATGTCTGGATCCTTGCACTGACGACTTTGTAAACACGGCTCGCAAAGCCAAGGGCATAGCGCTGGTACTCGGTAAGTCCCGCCACGATTTCCCTGGGAAGCGATTGAAATTCCAGCTTGTAGGCCGGCCCAAGTTCTCCGGACGCATTTGTTTTCGCCAATGAGGTGGAACTCGCCATAACAGGAAGCAAGATTACCCAAAAAACTGCCGGTTTTCAATTATGTAAAAAACAATTGTGCCGTATCAATGGAGAATGTCAATTTGTACATGTTTCAAAATAGACCGAGCAAGCCCCTTAATGGGCAGGCTTTTTCATGCTGAGAGTTTATTCCTCTCCCGCCATCGCGCCAGTTCTTCTAATGTTGGATAGGAAAGCGGAGTAACTGTCGCTGTCTCGGGCGGGTTCTCCTTGGTTCGAATTGCTTTGACCATCATCTCCAGAGCAAGCCCTGCCGGCGGCGGGTTTATGATCGATGCCTTGAGCAATCCTTTGCGAACCCACTCTTGCCCAGTTCCAGGAAGATAGTCGCAGCCGACATAGGGCAGGGACTTCCAACGCTTCCATTGCTCATCATCTGTTTGGTGCTCAAATGCTTTCCTTGCTCCCATCGCCATATCGTCATTTTGCCCCGCAACCAGGACAACCCTGCTTTCATAGGGAGCCTTGGATTGAAGCCATCGGCTTGCTGCTTGGTATGTACCATCCAAAGTCCAATCCGTGATGATCGTCCTAATTTCTACATTGGCCGGTTTTGTTTCTTCCACTCCCATCAAACGCTGGTCTCGTATCGGGTGGCCGGTTGGGCCAACAAGGCATAGGACTACGCCGCCTTCGGGAAGCAAGGCGCCGATCTGTCGTCCCTGGATTCTCCCAAGCTCACAATGATCCACAGTGACAGAAAATATCGGGACCTGGGAACTCTTGTGCAGTTCCTCGGGATAATCCCACTCACGATTTACGATGGCCCATGCAATGCCAGCGGCAGTAGCTTCCCGGGTTACTCGGAGCAGAGTCGTCCCTACAGGAGTGCAAATAATCCCGTCTGGGCGGGAGTCAGCCGAAGAGCGAATTGCCTCTAAAATGTGCTCACTCTGAGTAATTGCATCGTTGCCGGCATATACGATCTGAACGTCGACCGCAAGACGGCTGGCAGCTTCCTGGGCAGCAATTGCGTTTTGCCTCTGATAGTTTGTGTCCTCAGCCCGCAGTGAAATGAGAAATTTGAGATTTTTCATGGCAGCAGAATATGCCTCGCACCTGAGATCCTTTGCATTCAAGATTTGTGTTGAGTCCTGGGACTTGCCGCAACTTTCGCACAGCCTATCTAACAAACCAAGTTACCCCCGTAACTATACGTTACATCTTTGTGCTTTGTTTAGTGTCCTTGAATGAACTATATTCCATTTCAGGAAGTAGTCCGTTTCGGGAATCTGCCATACGCGGCGCTTGATTATTTACAGGTGGGTCAAACGAGAATGGGTGTAGATTTGAGATTCCTCCTACATATTGCAAGCCCCCAAAACTGAAAGCCAGAGGTATCGAGCTATGACTAGCAAAATCTTGGTCGCGGACGATGACGAAGCGAATCGCGAGCTTCTAAGAGAGACCCTGGAAGCGCAAGGACTGGAAGTCACCACAGCGCACGATGGTCTAACAACTCTTCAAGAGGTCGTGCGCTGCAACCCCGACTTGGTGTTGTTAGATGCGGCCATGCCCTATGTGGACGGTTTTGAAGTCTGCCGTCAGATAAAAAAGACCCTGAGAGACGATTGATTCCCGTGATCCTGATAACCGGGCTTTCTGCTGTCGAGGACCGGGTTCGCGGAATCAGGGCGGGAGCCGACGACTTCCTGACAAAGCCTGTCGATCGCACCGAACTGCTTGAAATCGGTAAAACATCAGGCTTTGATTTCTACTGTCATACTGTGAAGCAGATCCTCAAACCGCCTTATTGTATGGTAGGCAGGGCCGGGCAAATTCATGGGCGCGTAAAAAAGGCCCGCCTCCTCGGGGGCCTTTTCGAGGATCGATAGTTAAAGGTGCCTTACACGCAAAGGATATCCCGCCACAATAAAAGATCAATATTACGAAGGTAACTTCATTTTGGGAAAGGTAGAAGAAGGTCGTGTTGCCCCAAAAGACTACGTGCTGTCCTGAATGCACAGCTGTTGGCAGACCCCAGGAAATGCATGAAGAGGAGTGCGGGCGGTATGTATGCCCAAAGTGCAAACATGAAGTGAGGGAAAACGATCCCGTCTTCATTTGCACCTGCCGCCACTGTACGGCTTCGCCGGCTCGTTGATATGGCAGTCTTAAACAGGTGTTCTTCCCGAAGCTTACAGCTTTTTGTTTCCGCGCAGCGCAATGTCGGCCAAATCAACATAGTTTTGGAAAGGCTGCGCCGGTTTGATTTGTCCAAGTGGCACAAGACGGGGGCCTTCATCTCGAGCTTCGGATTGCTGGGGCGTGAAGTGTTGCACTTTCGGCTTTCTCGCCCTAGAGGAGCCTTTCTTTTTCTTACCCATTATCCCGCCTTTTTGCCTTGCCGTTTATTCTCCCCATCCGGAAGCTCTGGAAGTTCATAGAGAGCAACGCGGAATCCAGGGTCTGGCGCTGCGTGGATAAGTTCAAATTCAATCGGTTTCCGACATTTCGCGCAACGCGGAAATTTCTCGCCCTTGAGAAGAGTTACTTCTTCCGGAACGTTGTGCTGACTGTGTGTTACGCGATAAATGCCGCTGGCAGGAATCACCTGCCCGGTACTATGAAGTTTTCGTTTCAAAGTGCTTCCGCTGCCCCTTCAGTGGAAGTAATGACGAGTGGCTGACCCGAAACTATGATATAGGAACTGTTACCAATCCGGTTGAGAAGCCATCGAATATGGTGGTGAGGGGGTAACCAAGTAATAATCTGGCAAAACTACTACTTGATTTTTGTGCCCAGTGTCCAACTGCTGTGACAACCAAAACTCGCGGTTCCACATCTTCAGATACGGGATAAATTGTATGCTGGGTTGCCGTAAGCCATTTCTAGTTGAAAGCGCTCAGGATATGGCAAACAAGAATTACTTCACTACCGGTCAATTCATACCTGAGAGTGGAATTTACGCCACGCACCATCTTCACCACCGACTCCCAAGGGAAGTGACCCTGCTTAAAGGCCAGCAGTTCCCCCGCTGTGGCAGGTGCGGCAACAGGGTTCTATTTGAGCTGGTTCGGACTGCTCCCGACATTTTCACCGATCCGGATTTTCGTATTAACCTCTCCGAACTTCCCGAACTGCGGTCCAATGAGATAAATGAGATAGATGAGGAAGCCGGTCCCGTACACTGTCGCAAAGTCGTCTAGTGAAGAAATTCCCGATCCATCACTGGCGAATCTCTGCCTGCGGGGTCCTCTTGTCCTTGCGTGCCCTGGTCTTCTACCAAGCCGAAATACAGTATTCCACCTATAGCGGTTCAGTGTATCGGTGTGCGATAAAGCCGCTTATGAGTCGGTATGATGGCGATGCGATAACATTATCAACCAAATTATCTCGTAAGAAGAGTACGAAGGTAACATATTCCCACAACGGGACAACCCAAAGTGAAACTCAAAAGTAACTTGTGCCAGTACATCTCAGTTTCATAGAATTGCCGGCAATTAAAGAAAGGCGAGGAGCCCATGACCCAGAGGAAATTCGAAATAGGAATGCGCGTGCAGGTTACAGATCAAAAAGCCCCCGCAAAGTTGAAAGGAAGAGTTGGAACCATCAAAAACCGGCAACCTTACCAGGGATACGAGGTTGAGTTCGACGACAAGCCAGGCGCTCGTGAACGCGTTATCTCAAATTGGATGGAAAGCCTGACCCTCGATGGAACTCAGCCCCGCGGTTCGGCATCTACCCACCCCCAAGATGAGGAAAAAAGACGTTCTCCCCGCTATGAAGCTGATTGTTTCGTGGCGATTGAGTTTCAAGGGCACCGGGTCATAGGGAAATGCGTTGACCACAGCTATGACGGCTTTGGGGCAATCGTTGATTACGACCTGCCGCTAGGATGGATCGCGTCGATCGAGGTTGCAATCACCGGACGGCGCCCGCTCCACGTACAAGCAAGGCCGATCTACAGAAAAGGTTCAAGATATGGATTTGAATTTGTGTTGGCTGACCAGAACACACGTATGCTGGTCTTTGATTTTTTTAGGGAGCATGCTGAAGATAGCTGCTAGTCAAGATAGTCAGACGGTCTTCTCGTTATCTGCTATGTCGTCCAAAGCTTGGTCCACCCGATTCAACCTCCACAAACAGAACCAAACAGCAAGGTGATCGGCATGGCGTTCCGCCGTAAAAAAAGCGTAGCTGATAAGGCTACGCTTTTGAGTATAGGAGCGTAACGTGAGATACGCTGCTAATTAGAGTCTGCCTTTCGGCAAACTCCAAAGTGTTTTAGTTGGCTTTCAGGGCGTCGGTCGCCTTCTGCATCTTCTGCAGGGCGGCCTCTTCCTTGGCAAGTTCTTTCTTCATTCCTGCTACCTTCTCTTCCTGCTTCTTGACCTGCTCCAAGATGATGTCCACCGGACTTTTCTTGATCCAGGATTTCCTCTTGGCGTCTTCAGAAGGATTGAGAGAAGAAGGTGTGTCCAGACTTGTGTAAACGATCAGGATTTGTTTCGGGGATGGAGTGCAGGGGAAGGGGCCGCACCCCTTCCCCTGCCCAGTGATTTAGAAGCTTTGAGCGTTTCGTGGTGCAACTCTCTCCAGGGGCTGGCATCCGTTCCGGCCATAGTATCGTGAAGTGATTCAGCGCTTCGCGCCAGTGATGAATCGGCATGGTCCACTTCTTTGCCGCCTGCCGCAGAGCCAGGAACAGCACCTGATGAATTCGCTGAGCGCACTTCTTGATCGCAGGACGAGATTTTCTCGTAACTTCGGAACGCAATACAAAAAGGCCATCGACTGATGGCCTGTTCATGTTCTCCGAGAAGAAGAACTTTTTAACGTGTCTTGCGAGGTTGCGGTTGCTTAGGATTCCGCTTCCCCAATCGGCGCTTGTAATGTTTGGCGTCAAACAGAATTTCGTTTGGGTCTTTGGAGCGGTTCTGCCATCTGAGGCGTAAGCGCTCATAGTAGGCCGCATTTCCGAACTCGCGCTGGCTTAGAATGTCTATCAATTCATGATTGGCCAGCGCCCGAATCTCTTCCACCATCACCTGACAGGCTTGCAGGTAATCACGCCGAAAGAAATTGAAGTCGGCTAACTGCTCGAGCTTGTTGATGGCCTGCTCCAAGCAGTTATTCAATTCAGAGATCGCCTGATAAACAGGATAGCGAACCGGCAGGAGGTTCACACGGGCAGGCTTCATAGGCGGCCTCCCAGCTCATCACGACCGTTCTGACGTTTGAGAGCTTTTCGGGAAAGGTCAGACAGACGGCTTGTTGCATCGGTCGGACAGAAGTGAAGAAAAAGGCGGACTCGAAGCCTTCCAAGTTGCGTCCAAAGAATTGCACATTTAGATTCAATAACAGCCATTGGGCCTCCGTGATAAGGCACTTTGGTTAGGGGCCCGTCGGTGTTACAAGCACCGGCGCGTCCCGTTTATTTTTTTTGAAGCTGTTCTATAAGAACAGGCAAAGTCAGTTTGTAATGACTTTCAATGTCGCCGTACGGTAAAAGGATATGCTGTGTCCGAAACTACACGAAGGCTTTCGAACATTGTTGCAGGCCGAAACCGAACGTATGCATATCTGCCACCGGAAATTTCCGGCTTGTGAATGCGCATATGTGGTAGAGAGATGACCGATTCATTTATCAGCCGAATCTTGATCTCGTTGGGCATCGTCATTGGGCTATGCCAGTTATCCATGATCTGTCCATCGGGGCTCAGTGAAACCAACCGCAGATCATCCCCAATTGTTTCGGCTATTTGAATCGGTCCCGTGACTTCGAGCACTGTTCCTGCATTTCCAACGGTTGATATGTCGTGATCTTCGGCAAACACTCCCATCGGATCGGCACGGGTTCTGAACGCTTGGTGCATGACGGCCGCGGGTGCGATGTTTTGTAACCCGGTCTTGCCAAGCAACGCAATTCCGGTCTGCGCCGGCAAGGGCATCAGAGTGATGTCATCCGCCGGGAATCGGCTTGGTGTCGAGATGTTTAGGTGCTTGTGTTCTTCTTCAAAGCCGGGCTTCGTGCACAGCAGATCAATGCTTCCTGGAACATATTGGACGGAATATTGCCCGCTTGCATCAGTGGTGTCCTCAAACGCGGAACCCACAATAGTGATCTTGGCGCCAGAAACGGGCGCACCCCAAAAATCTTTAACGTGCCCCGCGATCTTTGGCGTGGATTCACAACTGGCAAGTCCCAGAAGGCAAACAACAAAAAACACGAAAAACTCCAACAAAATCTTCCATTTTCCTTTCATTGTGCTCTCTCCTTTTATTTCAGATTTTCATAAGTGATGAATCCTATAAACAGCCTTCCTATAAGTGGTAGACTGGCACGAGAGCATACACGGACAATTCTGTGAATGCAAGATGTCCAGAAAAAACTTGGCAAGAGAATTTCGGAATTACGCAAAAAACGCGGCTTTTCCCAGGAGGGGTTTGCCCACGAGTGTGGATTTCACCGAAGTTATATGGGCGCTCTGGAACGGGGTGAGAAGAACATTACCATTCAAATGGTGAGCCGGGTTGCAAAAGCCTTGAAACTTTCCCTGGCTGAACTGTTCAAAGGGGTTTGAATGGGAAATCTGTATTAACGTCACACACTGATGCTCACGTATCTAGCATTGACGACCCGTATCTGTTCCCACTGTTTGGGAAAATGCTTTCTTATTGCCGGTCACCAGATAATCGGCCCGGGCTTCGGCTGCACATTTCAGGAACTTGTTATCGTCCCGGTCTTTAAAGACATGGATCAATGAATACTTGGGGAATAAATATATGCAACGACCAAGGCCGAGCCAAACCCGTCCCCTGACCTTTTCAGCTATGAAGTTGAGGCGCTTTCGATTAAACTTCTTTCCGTGGAAAGCGAAAAAGTCCAAATCCCGACGCAGCAGAATGACAAGATTGACTCGTTGCTTGGATACCTAAGCGGGATTGACCCTTCCGTTGCGCACAGCGTGACGAAAAGCGATTCCGAAGCATTCTCTGACCAGCCCGATCCCGATCCGTTTAACGATCAGCCACCCCCTGATCCATTCAACGATCAACCACCGCCCGATCCGTTCAACGATCAACCGCCCCCGGACCCGTTCAACGATCAACCAGCACCCGATCCGTTCAACGATCAGCCGCCCCCTGATCCGTTCACTGATCAGCCACCTCTTGGGGGCGGATGACTCGGAGCAGCGCGTGAAACCACGTCTATTGATTCTTCAAGCCTCATCGCTTTGCAATCTGGACTGCACGTACTGCTATGTTCCAAACCGCCGCGACCAGAGCACAATGTCAGAGATAACATTGCGCGCAGCCTTACGTTTGCTGCTTTCACGCTGCACGTCCGGAGATTCCGTCAGGATTCTCTGGCATGCGGGCGAGCCACTCGCTGTGGGGCTGGAATTTTTCGAGCACGCGACCCGGATCATTCATGAGTGCAATCCCTGCGGCGTCAGGCTTTGCCAAACCATTCAGACCAATGGCACGCTCATCGACGAGGCCTGGTGCCGTTTTTTTGCGCGGGAAAAGATTCTCGTAGGATTGAGTGTCGATGGACCGGCAGTGGTCCATGATCATCATCGCCGGAATCGTGGAAATGGGCCTACCCATGCGGGCGTCATGCGAGGATTGAATCTCCTGAAAAAACATGGGCTCCCGCTCCACGCCATCGCAGTGCTGACGCCGCATAGTTTGAATTTCGCAGACGAGATTTTCGATTTCTTCGCCCGCGTAGGGTTCCAATCCGTCGGTTTTAATTTGGAAGAAACAGAAGGAGTGCACACCTCGGCATTTGGTGGCCATAAGGCGGAGGCGAGTCCATCGCGAGAGAAATACAAGGCCTTCATGTCTCGTCTGTTCGAGCGCTGGCGCCATGCGGGGATGCGGCCTAGAATCCGCGAGTTTGAAAGCATGAGTTTCGCCATCGGAGCCTTTCTCAGGAATCATAGCTTTCATCGGACCGCGGATGATTTGATCCCCTTTCACAACATCGTTGTAACCCGCGAGGGTGAGATTTCGACTTTTTCTCCGGAGCTTGCAAGCGGAATCGCATCTGACCCACTTCGCTTTTCGATGGGAAACGTGCATAAAATCAGTTCCTTCGATGAGCTTGTTACAAACCCAAAATTCCAGGAGCTCGCGCGAGAGATCCAAAAAGGCGTCACCCGCTGCCGGTCGGAGTGTGAATACTTCCCGATTTGCGGAGGAGGAACGGCATCCAACAAGTATTACGAAAAAGGGACATTTGACTGCACGGAAACCACGACCTGCGCATTGCACCGCAAGACTCTGGCACATGTGGTAGCAGATGGGCTACGCAAGCTTTCGATAGCCAAAGGGACAACAGCGGATTTACGATGAAGTCAAACCTTGCGCCTCGCACTTCCAGCGTTCTGCAGCTTCCCTCTTTCACCGGCACCCATTACGAACGTAATTTGCAGGCGTCCTTCGATAAGACGTAACATTCACACTGTCCATGTCGTGGACCCTGCACGAAGGCAAAAGGTTCCACAGCCGGACTGGGTTCCTCATGTCTGCAATTCCGGAAAACTCGCTTTTGCAGTTTGAACGGGAATCTCGCCAGCTAACCAAGAGAAAATTTGATCCTAAAATCGGGATGATAGGCTTGACCTGGGAACAACAGGGACTCTTCGAAGATTGCTTTAAGCAGTTTCGAATCCAGACGCTATTCATTTCTGGTGCCATCAGTCTGCAGCTACGGCAGGAAAAGTTTGACGGTATTGTGCTCGCCGTCGGGGGAAATACCGCGGAAGTTCTGCAGACGGCGCGCACTTCCTCTTCCAACCGGCGGTTGTTGATCTTTGCCGTATGCAAGAGCCGAAAAGATGTTCTGCCCTATACGCAATATGGCATCAACGCCACCTTGGAGGAACCGCTGGACCGCCAGGCAGTCCTGAAGTTGGTCAAAGCGACCTATCCTCTGATCCTGAACGAGTTCCGTAAATACATCCGCATTCCCATCGTGCTCGAGGTTCAAGTGGGTACAGAGGTTACAACCCACACGGGATCTTCGTGTGAACTCAGTGCTGGCGGAATGTCGCTGGCGATTCCTTCAGCCCGTCTTCATATAGGAGAGGCGTGCTCACTAACATTCTCCTTACCAGCACTGGCAACCGTGCACATGAGTGCCAGCGTGTGCTGGATACGAGAGTCCGGGCATACTTTGGGGGTAAAGTTCTCTGAAGGACAAGAAGGGTGTCATCAGGTCAAGAAGTGGCTCGATGAGTACTTGGGAATCAAATAGTGCAGTGACCATGATCTCCGGTGTTGACCTGACACGGTGAAAGAATCGTCTTGCCCGTTACCCAGCACCACGCAAGTCAAACGTGTTCTCTTCATACATTCTTAAACAATTCAGCCAGGGAAATCTTCAATGCTTTTGCGACACGCTCCACCATTTGAATCGTGACGTTTTTCTCGCCCCGTTCCAAAGCCCCCATATAGCTTCTGTGAAATCCGCACTCGTGGGCAAAGTCTTCCTGGGAAAAGCCGCGTTTTTTGCGTAATTCCGCAATTCTCTTGCCAAGTCTTTTCTGGACATCTTGCATTCACGGAATTGTCCGTGTATGCTCTCGTGCCAGTCTACCATCTATAGGGAGACTATTTATAGGGAGATACCCCTAGATATGAATGAAAAAGAAACCAATCCACAGGAGAGTTCCCATGATGAAGATTTGCTTGATCTCGATGATTATCGCTCTGGCGATGCCGGCCCTGTCTTTCGGCCAACAGCTCCAGCAGAGGACTGTAGCTGATATGAAAGCGGAAGCGTCCCAGATCAATGAGTGCGGTGCCGGAGCCGTCTTTGCCAAGCACCCAGAAGAAGTCCAAAACCTGGAAGGAACTGCCGAAGACAAGGCAGCATTTCTGAAAGTTGTGCAAGCCTGCGACTACGCGGACCAAATCAGGATTCTAGGCTATGATTTGCTCGCTTGTGAACTGAATCCCCAGCTCAACTCCGCTCCCGCCCCGCTTGCGAAAGTAAAGGGGTTGATGCAACGGATTCAGAAACTGGCAAAATTCAGGGGACACAAACCGAAAGACTTTAATGATCCTCGCACGCCTTATTTGAAGTTCGCAGCCAAAAACCACTTGGTCCTAACTCATGGAGCCCAGATTACGCTGCTTGCGTCCAAGCTGGAACAAGTACTGACCGAGAACGGCGTAGTTGGCGAGGCTAGGCTGAATGATCCGATAGTGGGATACCTGCTTTCGCAAATCAAGTCGCAAATCGGGACTTTCGACGACAGGGTCAACCAAACACCTATCCAGCGGTCAAGTTCAGAAACAATAATTGATCCTTTCACAATCGACCTTTACATAAAGAGCAACCAAAATCACCCGCAGCCGCTGCAGGCGCCGCATCAGTAAAGCGCTAAGACTCACAAGCGGGACGCGCTGGTGCTGATAACACCGAACGCGCCCCTAACCAAAGTGCCTACTTAGGAGGCTCAATGGCTGTCAATGAAGTTATATGCACTGTCTTTTGGGCGCAAGCCTGCTGCCAGCGCCTTTACCCTCTTATAGCAAAACAGGGAGGCTGTCTATGAAAGCCGCCCCTGTGAAGCTCTTGCTTGTAAAACATCCGGTCTATCAAGCCATCTCGGAACTAAACCGTGCTTTTGAGCAGGTTATTATTGGCCTTGAAGGACTATCAGCATTTCAATTCTTTCGGCGTGATTGCCTGAAAGCCAGTCAGGTCATGGTCGAAGAAATCAGGGCCCTGGCGAATCACGAATTGCTGGAAATTGTAGGCCAGCGAGCGGCCATAGCTTTGATCAGATTTAGCTTGCGGGCAGCATTTGCCTTTGAAGGGTCTACCCTTACCGTTTCAGCTAACTCAAATTCAAGTTGGACGAGATTGCGACCATAATACTTCGGCATTGTGGTCTCAATCCCGGCAGCATTGCGACCATAATACTCGGGCGTTGTGGTCTCAATACCGCTTGAACAATCGCCAGACAAAGGTGAAACAGGTTCGATTTTGGTCTCTGCCGAAGCAGAACCAGCGGTTTCATCGTATGGTATCCGTCCCTTGATCAGAACTTGTTTACCGTTAAACACCATCTCGCGAACGAGCATACGCAGAAGGTTTTGTTTGTCTGTGAAGCCAAGACGGTCAATAACGATTGAGACTCGCCGGCAGTATTCGTCGACCATTGTTTCCAGCGCTAATGGGGGTTCGATGCTCGGCTCGGCGCCAAGATCCTTGCAATCAGGCTGAAGAGAGTTTCTCCGCGCCTTGAGCTTTTCAAGCTCGCTGCCCAACTGGGTTGGGTTCAGAATCCCTTGACGATAGGCCTCCAGCAGGCGCTGTTCTTCGTTTTCAAGCTGCGCCAGCGATGTTGCCGCCTGTTGTTTGTTAATATTGGCAGCTTCAAGCCGGGTGCGTCGTTGTTCGTAATATTTTTTGGCCTGTAGGGCAATAATGCCAGGATTCATAATCGCTCGCCTCAAGGTCGACCATACTGCGTTATTCAAGCGCTCTTCTCCAATCATGGGCAAACTCTTACATCGTTTATGGCAACGGTAGAAATACTTGCCATGACTGGAGTCACCTACCAATCGAGCATTGCATCCAGCACACCTGACCAGTCCGCGAAGAAGATAGTTATGCTTGGAGTTGCGGGGTGACCAGCTGATATTACCAGTGATTCGTTTTTGCACTCTTTCCCATTGGTCTCTGGGAACAATCGTCAGATCATTCCCCAAAGGAACTGGAATCCAATCGACTCGGGATCGCAGGCGGCGGCTGGATTTCGGAGTTTTCAAGTAGCTGCCCTCTGTGCGGCCACTCAGCGGCTCGCAAGAGTAGTGTTTGTTGTAGTGCCAGACGCCGGCATACATTTCATTGCGAAGGACACGGAGAACACTGCTCTTGGCCCAGCGGCCGCGTTTTCGCGCAGGGATTTGCAGGCGATTCAGGCGTGCCAGCACTTGGTGGGCGGAGAGGCCGTCCTTGTCCACCCAGTTATAGATTTTGCGCACGACTGCCGCCTCTTCCGGCGAGATCTCAAGTTTGCCCGTGGTCTCGGTTGATTTGTTCTTGGTGGTGTAGCCGTATCCGTAAGCGGGTCGACACCCCAGGTACAATTTGCGAATCTCGACCTTGTATCGGACCCCGCGCCGGGTTCGGTCGAGAATCATTTCTCGTTCGAACTCCGCAAAACTCCCCAATATGTTAATCATCAAGTTTTGCGTGGGGCTAAGTTCCCCAGGCAGTTTGCGAAACACTACGCGAACTCCTTTGCGCTCAAGATCGCGCCGGATGACGTTAAGATGGGTAACGTCGCGAGCCAGGCGATCCACATCGTTAATCAAAACCACATCAAATGGTTTTTTCTGGGCGTCGTCGCGCAGCCTATCAAGTTCTGGCCGGGCTAGCATAGCCCCGCTCCAACCCTCGTCTTTATAGACGCCAACGGGGGCCCAGTGACTGGCTTCGGCGAATTTCTCCAGTTCTTTAAGTTGTGAGTCAATGGTTTGGCCTTCGCGCTGTTCTTCCGTGGATACACGGGCATAGAATGCAACGCGCAAAGGCTGCGTAGATTCCTGGGGCATTGAGTATGATTATTAAGAGTCTCGGTACGTGGATCTTTGCTCTGTGTCGGCCCTTTGTCCAGTCGAGTTATCCACAGCCGGGGTATGCCACAGATCAAAGATCATTCGAAAGGCCTGGGCCAGCGCCTCGTGGCATTCTTGCTCTGGCTCCGATTGCCAAACCACAATCAGGTTTTCGCTCGAACGAGTTTCCATACCCTTGCAGAATAGTCTGGTTTCCCCATTAGATGTAAGGCAGTAAATTGCGCCGAGTTAAAGCATTTTTATAGTTAGCGTAGACCATATCCACACCCGGCAAAACAACCGGCAGTGTTCTCGGCTGTGACGGCATTCAAGGCATCCCCTACCGCTTGCTCCAGGGCCTCTACGGTTCGCGTCTT
>Ga0209166_10001178_pt1 | contig 22696 bp, 23 predicted proteins | sample Coa_R1_3_FD_187151 | JGI IMG/M metagenome (GOLD analysis project Ga0209166, IMG submission 187151) | Surface soil microbial communities from Centralia Pennsylvania, which are recovering from an underground coalmine fire - Coalmine... | ecosystem: Environmental > Terrestrial > Soil >... | reverse complement strand
AAGCTCGCCCGCGCTGCGGCCCTGGTCCAGAGCCCCGATGCGGCGCAGCGGCTCGCCGCGGTCGGGGAACTCGCGGCCTCGAGCGACCCGCAGGTCCGCTCGCTGCTCGGCGAGTTGGTCGGCGGCGGCGAGAAGGATCCGCAGGTGATCGCGGCGGCCAAGGCGGCGCTCGCGAAGATCGAACGGCGCCTGGCCCTGGTCGAAGTCGGCGTCAATCTGTTCCAGGGGCTGAGCCTCGGCTCGGTGCTGCTGCTGGCGGCGATCGGCCTGGCCGTCACCTTCGGCGTCATGGGCGTGATCAACATGGCCCACGGCGAGATGATCATGCTCGGCGCCTATACCACCTTCGTCGTGCAGGAGATCTTCCGGGCCTATCTGCCGGCGGGCCTGTTCGATCTCTATCTCGTGGTCTCCGTGCCCGCGGCGTTCCTGGTCGCCGGCGCCGTCGGCGTTGTGCTCGAGCGCGGCATCATCCGCTTCCTCTACGGCCGGCCGCTCGAGACCCTGCTGGCAACCTGGGGCATCAGCCTGATGCTGCAGCAACTGGTGCGCAGCATTTTCGGGGCGCCGAACAAGGAGGTCGCCAACCCGTCCTGGATGACCGGCGGCTTCGAGATCCTCGGCGGCTTCACCGTCACCTGGAACCGGCTGGTCATCATCGCCTTCGGCTTCGCCGTGCTGGGCGCGCTCGTGATCGTGCTGCGGCGGACCAATCTCGGGCTGCACATGCGCGCGGTGACCCAGAACCGCAAGATGGCGGCGGTCATGGGCATTCCGACGGACCGGGTCGACGCGCTCACCTTCGGGCTCGGCTCCGGCATCGCCGGCATGGCGGGCGTCGCCTTGAGCCAGATCGGCAACGTCAGCCCGAACCTCGGCACGATCTACATCATCGACAGCTTTATGGTCGTGGTGTTCGGCGGGGTCGGCAGCCTGGTCGGCACGCTCGCCGGCGCCATGGGCCTGGGCGTCATCAATAAGTTCCTGGAGCCGTTCGCCGGCGCCGTGCTGGGCAAGATCCTGGTGCTGGTCGCCATCATCGTCTTCATCCAGTTCCGGCCGCGCGGCCTGTTCGCGCTCAAGGGCCGGTCGGTCGAGGCCTGAGCACGATGCAGCGGACACCGCTCCTCACCGGCACGGGCTGGATCGTCTTCCTGGCGGCAGCACTCGTCGCCGTCGTGCTGATCCCGCTGATGGCGACGGTGCCGGCGCCGGGCTCGGCCTTGCGCCTGCCGGCCTATCTCGTGCCGCTGTTCGGCAAATATCTCTGCTACGCCATCCTGGCGCTCGCCCTCGACCTGATCTGGGGCTATGCCGGCATCCTCAGCCTCGGCCACGGCGCCTTCTTCGCGCTCGGCGGCTACGCCATGGGCATGTACCTGATGCGCCAGATCGGGACGCGCGGCGTCTATGGCGATCCGATCCTGCCCGATTTCATGGTGTTCCTGAACTGGCGGGAGCTGCCGGTCGCCTGGTGGGGCTTCGGCAATTTCGCCTATGCCGCGGTCATGGCGCTGCTGGTGCCCGGCCTGCTGGCGCTGGCACTCGGCTGGCTCGCCTTCCGCAGCCGCGTCACCGGCGTCTATCTGTCGATCATCACCCAGGCGATGACCTATGCGCTGCTGCTCGCCTTCTTCCGCAACGACATGGGCTTCGGCGGCAACAATGGCCTGACCGACTTCAAGGAGATCCTGGGCCACGAGATCCAGGCGCCGTCGACCCGGCTCGGGCTCTATGTCATCACCGCCATGGCGCTGGGCCTCGCCTTCCTCGTCTGCCGCTTCGTGGTGACGAGCCGGTTCGGCCGGTTGCTGCTGGCGCTGCGCGACGCCGAGAGCCGGGTCCGCTTCATCGGCTATTCGACCACGGCCGCCAAGCTGTTCGTCTTCGTGCTGTCGGCCGTGCTGTGCGGCCTCGCCGGCGCGCTCTACGTGCCGCAGATCGGCATCATCAACCCGAGCGAATTCCAGCCGGGCAATTCGATCGAGGTCGCGATCTGGGTCGCAGTCGGCGGGCGCGGCACGCTCGCGGGCGCCATCCTGGGTGCGCTGGTCGTGAACTTCATCAAGACCTGGCTGACGGGGGCGGCGCCGGAACTCTGGCTGTTCGCGCTCGGCGCGCTGTTCATCATCGTGACCCTGGCGATGCCGAATGGCATCCTCGGGCTCGCCGACCAGATGCGGCTATGGCGCCGCCCGGCGTCGGTGCCGGTGGCGACAGGGGAGACGGCCCATGAGTGAAGCGCTGTCCACCGCCCAGCTCTATCTCGACGGGGTGACCGTCAGCTTCGACGGCTTCAAGGCCTTGAACGCGCTCTCGCTTGTGATCGAGGCGGGCGAGCTGCGCACCATCATCGGGCCGAACGGCGCCGGCAAGACGACCATGATGGACGTCATCACCGGCAAGACCCGGCCCGACAGCGGCACGGCGCTGTTCGAGGGACGTCACGATCTGACGCGGCTGGACGAGCCGGCGATCGCCAACCTGGGCATCGGCCGCAAGTTCCAGAAGCCGACCGTGTTCGAGAACCTGACCGTCGAGGAGAATCTCGAGCTTGCCTTGAAGGACGACCGGCGCATCCGCCACACGCTGTTCCGCCGCCTCGACCAGGAGCAGGAGGCGCGGCTGGAGCGGGTATTGGGCGAGGTCGGGCTGGCCCGACGCCGCACCGAGATGGCCGGGCTGTTGAGCCATGGCCAGAAGCAATGGCTCGAGATCGGGATGCTGCTGGTCCATGACCCGCGCCTGATCCTGCTCGATGAGCCGGTCGCCGGCATGACCGATGCGGAAACCGCGGCGACGGCCGACCTCATCACGCGCCTCGCGCGCGACCGCACCATCGTCGTGGTCGAGCATGACATGGTGTTCGTGCGCAACCTGGGCGCCAAGGTCACCGTGCTGCATGAAGGCTCGGTCCTGGCCGAAGGCTCGATCGACGCGGTGCAGAACCATCCCCGCGTCATCGAGGTCTATCTGGGGCGTTGACACCATGCTGAGCGTCGAAGCGATCGATCTTTCCTATGGCGCGAGCCAGATCCTGCGGCGGGTCAGCCTGACCGCGCGCATGGGCGAGGTCACCTGCGTGCTCGGCCGAAACGGCGTCGGCAAGACCAGCCTGCTGCGCGGGATCTTCGGCCTGCAGCCGATCAAGGCCGGGCGGATCCTGTGGAACGACATCGCCATCGATCGGTTGCCGACCCATCGCCGCGCCGCGGCCGGGCTGGCGCTGGTGCCGCAGGGGCGGGAGATATTCCCGCGCCTGACCGTGCTGGAGAATCTCAAGACCGGCCTCGCCGCGACCAAGGGCGCCAAGACCATCCCGGACGAGATATTCGAGCTGTTCCCGGTCCTGGACAAGATGCTGCACCGGCGCGGCGGCGATCTTTCCGGCGGCCAGCAGCAGCAATTGGCGATCGCGCGCGCGCTCGTGACCCGGCCGAGCTGCCTGGTGCTCGACGAGCCGACCGAGGGCATCCAGCCCTCGATCATCAAGGAGATCGGCCGCGTCATCACCCTGCTGGCCCAGCGCGGCGACATGGCGATCCTGCTGGTCGAACAGTATCTCGATTTCGCCCGCGAGCTGGCCGACCGGTTCGCCGTCATGGAACGCGGCGAGGTCGTGCTGTCCGGCAACCGCGGCGAGCTGGACGACCAGGCGATCCAGAGATACTTGGCGGTTTGACCTGCTCCGGATCTTCATCCCGCGCAGGCGCAAGGGAATGTACGTATCTCCAGTAGCCTTTATAAATCAGATTGTTACGCAATTTTTGTGTCATGACCGGGCTTGACCCGGTCATCCACGCGGTATGGCTGGGCGCATACGGCTCCAAGAGTGCTCCGGCGGAGCCGCGTGGATCCCCGGGTCAAGCCCGGGGACGACGATTGTCGATATTAACCACCTGATTTTTATCAACTAACAGAGATCTGTACATTCCCTAGCGCGCAGGCAGGGATCCAGCCTTACGCGCGGAGGCGCGGAAATAGAATTATGTCGCCGCGGACGCGATTCTTGCTGGATTCCCGCCTGCGCGGGAATGACCGAGACGTCAAATCAGACCAAGTTACTCAGCCCAGCACCGGCATCAGCCCGCGGAACACGGCTTCGAACATCTCAGTCGTCAGGCGGCCGGTGTTCGTGTTGTAGCGCGAGCAATGGTAGCTGTCGGCCAGCACCAGCCCGTTCGGCAGCACGTGGCGGGCCTCATGGGCGAACTTGTAGCTCGCCTGGCGCAGGCCCAGCGTTGCCAGCACCTGGGTATGGGCCAGCTGCCCGAGCGCCAGGATCGCCTTCAGCCGACCGAGCGCCCCCAGCTCCGCGATCAGGAACGGACGGCAGCTCCTAATTTCCGACGGTTCCGGCTTGTTCTCGGGCGGCACACAGCGCACCGCGTTGGTGATGCGCACGGACTTGAGCCGCAGCCCGTCGTCGGCCCGTTCGCGGTACGTCCCCTCGGCAAGGCCGAACTTCAGCAGGGTGGCGTAGAGCAGGTCGCCGGCGTAATCGCCGGTGAAGGGTCGTCCGGTACAATTCGCCCCTTTGAGCCCCGGGGCGAGCCCGACGATCAGCAGGCGCGCATCGTCGCCGCCGAAGGAGGGGACCGGTGCATTGTGCCAGTCGGGATGGGCGGCACGATGGCGCTCGCGGAACGCGACCAGCCGCGGACAGAGCGGGCAATCCGGCGATGGCTCGGCGAAGGGACCGGCCGAACGACCGGCGGGATCGATCAGCGTCATGACGGGTCTTCGACTAGGCGTCTTCGGGCTCGGCCGGCTCGCTCTGATGGATCGCCTGATCGTCGCGATGATGGTCGTCGCGCGCGATGTGGGAGCGCATGATGCTGGGCGCCAAGTCCTGCAGTTCCATGAACGTGTCGGCCTGCCGGCGCAGCTCGTCGGCGACCATCGGCGGGTTCGAGCGCACGGTCGAGACGACGGTAACGCGCACGCCCTTGCGCTGAACGGCATCGACCAGCCGGCGGAAATCCCCGTCGCCGGAGAAGATCACGATGTGATCGAGATGTTCGGCCATCTCCATCACGTCGATCGCCAGCTCGATATCCATATTGCCTTTGAGCTTCCGACGGCCGGTGGCGTCGGTGAATTCCTTCGTCGGCTTCGTCACCATGGTATAGCCGTTGTAGTCGAGCCAATCGACCAAAGGACGGATCGGGGAATATTCCTGATCCTCGACCAGCGCGGTGTAATAGAATGCGCGAATTAGCTGACTGTTCTTGCGAAAAACATCAAGCAATTTCTTGTAGTCAATATCAAAGCCAAGCGCCCGGGCTGCGGCATAAAGATTTGAGCCGTCGATGAAGAGTCCCAAACGCTCTTGTGGGTAGAAAACCATATTTTCTTATCCTTTTGGGCGAATACGCCGAAAAATTGGATCGAGCCGTCGGCAATAAATAGTGGCGAGGATTATGGAATGAGAAACGAAGGCAAGGCAAGGCGCTTTGCTTCTTTGTGCTCGCCAACGCGGGGCGGGCTGGATAGAGACGGCGGATCGACGCAGGCAAGAAGGGGCGTTTCATGATTCTCGTGGCCTTGGGCGCCAATCTGCCGAGCCCGGTCCATGGCGGCCCGCGGGAGACGCTGGAGGCGGCGCTGGCGGCGCTCGACCGGGAGGGACTCCGCGTCACAGCGCGTTCGGCCTGGTATGAGACCGCACCGGTCCCCGTGTCGGACCAGCCCTGGTACGTGAATGGCGTGGTGGCGGTCACCACGGCGCTCGGCCCGGCCGAGGTGCTTGACACCCTGCATCGCATCGAGGCGGCGTTCGGCCGCGTGCGCAATGTCGTGAACGCGCCGCGCGTGCTCGATCTCGACCTGCTGGCCCATGGCGACCGGATCTCGACTGACTGGCCGGTGCTGCCGCATCCACGCTTGCATGAGCGCGCCTTCGTGCTGCGTCCGCTCGCCGACGTGGCGCCCGAGTGGCGGCATCCGATATTGGGATCGGACATCCCGACCATGCTGGCCGCCATCGGCCCGGAACAGACGACGCGGCCGCTGCCATGAGCATGCGTCAAGGCTGCGCGGCAGGAGAAGCAGGGCAAGTATGAATGTCGCGGCATTGCACCATGACGTTCAGCGTCGTATATCTGGCGGCTACCCATTAATTCGGCGGGCTTGACCAGAATGGCACGTGTAACGGTTGAAGATTGCGTGACGAGAGTGCCGAACCGCTTCGAGCTGGTGCTTGTTGCGGCGCAGCGGGCGCGGGACATCGCATCCGGCGGCCTGATCACGGTCGACCGCGACAATGACAAGAATCCGGTCGTGGCGCTGCGTGAGATCGCGGAATACACGATCGAGGTCGACGCGCTGCAGAACGCGCTCGTGACCGGGCTGCAGAAGCAGCCCGAGATCGACGAGCCGGAAGAGGACCACGATCTGTCGATCGGCGAGCAGACCTGGCCCGACGGCGCCGGCGCCGTGGCGCTCGAGGACGAGCTCAAGGACGACATGCAGTTCGTCGATGCCGAGGAAGGCGAGACCGAGCTCGAGGGCGATGCCGATCCGTTTTCGGACGAGAAACTCGGCGAGGCCGACTTCTCCGACGAGATCTGATCGTCTCGGGCGAGCGTCAGGGCGCGTGGCACACCAGCCGACCTTCCCGATGTTTCGCCTGGCCGCAGACCTATCCATGATGACGGCCCGACGCTCTGCGCCGGGCCGTTCGTTTCTGGGCGGGGTGCCGGCATGATCCGCCAGTATGATCTGGTCGAGCGGGTCAAGGCCTACGATCCGAATGCGGACGAGGACGCGCTCAACCGCGCCTACGTCTTTTCCATGCACGCCCACGGCTCGCAGAAGCGGGCGTCGGGCGATCCCTATTTCTCCCATCCGGTCGAGGTTGCGGGCATCCTCGCCCAGATGAAGCTCGACTCAGCCTCGATCGTGACCGGCCTGCTGCACGACACGGTCGAGGATACGGTCGCGACGCTCGACGACATCGAACGGCTGTTCGGCCGCGACATTTCCCGCCTGGTCGACGGCGTAACCAAGCTGTCGCGCCTCGAGCTGCAGTCGGACCAGACCAAGCAGGCGGAGAACTTCCGCAAGCTCGTGCTCGCCATGTCCGAGGACATCCGCGTCCTGGTGGTGAAGCTCGCCGATCGTCTGCACAACATGCAGACGCTGCATTACATCAAGAGCGACGATAAGCGCCGACGCATCGCGCGCGAGACGCTGGAAATCTACGCGCCGCTGGCCGAGCGCATCGGCATCCACCGGATGAAGGATGATCTCGAGGATCTGGCCTTCGCCGAGCTGCACCCGGAAGGGCGCGAATCGATCAAGACCCGCTTCGCCTTCCTCAAGGAGCAGGGCGGCAGCCTGGTCGACAAGGTCATCGACCAGCTCACCGGCACACTGAAGGAGGGCGGTCTGCCCGACGCGTCCGTGACCGGCCGCGAGAAGACGCCCTATTCGATCTGGCGCAAGATGCAGCGCAAGAACGTCGGCTTCGAGCAACTGTCCGACATCATGGCGTTCCGGGTCATGGTGGAAAGCGTCGAGCAATGCTACCAGGCGCTCGGCGTCATTCACAGCAACTACCCGGTCGTGCCCGGCCGCTTCAAAGACTATATCTCGACGCCCAAGCCGAACGACTATCGCTCGCTCCATACCGGCATCATCGGGCCGGAGCGCCAGCGCATCGAAGTGCAGATCCGCACGCGCGAGATGCACGAGGTCGCCGAGCTCGGTGTGGCGGCGCACTGGAGCTACAAGCAGAACGGCGGCAAGACCGAGGGCAAGCAGTACCGCTGGCTGCGCGAACTGCTCGACATCCTGGAGCATTCTAACCCCGAGGAATTTCTCGAGAACACTAAGCTCGAGATGTTCCAGGACCAGGTGTTCTGCTTCACGCCCAAGGGCGACCTGATCGCGCTGCCGCGCGGGGCCACACCGGTCGATTTCGCCTATGCCGTCCATAGCCAGGTCGGCGATACCTGCGTCGGCGCCAAGATCAACGGCCGCATCGTGCCGCTGCGCTCGCAGCTCGCGAACGGCGACCAGGTCGACATCATCACGTCGAAGGCGCAGACGCCGTCGCCGACCTGGGAGCGCTTTGTCGTCACCGGCAAGGCGCGCGCCCGTATCCGCCGCTTCATCCGTGCCCAGCAGCGCGCCCAATACCTGAATCTCGGCAAAGAAATCCTGACCAAGGCATTCCGCCACGAGCACCAGGATCTGTCGGAAAAGGCGCTCGAGGCGGTCTGCAAGAATTTCAACGTCACTGGGGTCGAGGATCTCTACGCCGCGGTCGGCGAAGGGCTGGTCACCAAGGGCGAAGTGCTGAACGCGGTCCTTCCGAACCGCATCGAGCCGAAGACCGCGAAGGTCGTGCCCCTGACGCGCGGCAAGGCAAAGAGCTCCGACAATGCCGTGCCGATCCGCGGGCTCATCCCGGGCATGGCGCTGCACTACGCCGGCTGCTGCCATCCGCTGCCGGGCGACCGCATCGTCGGGATCGTGACCACCGGCAAGGGCGTCACGATCCATACGATCGACTGCGAGACGCTGGAAAGCTTCGCCGACACGCCGGAGCGCTGGCTCGACGTCGCCTGGGACACGGCCGACGAGGGCCAGGGCCATATCGGCCGGATCAATGTCATGCTCGGCAATGAGCCGGGCGCGCTTGGCAACCTCACGACGGTGATCGGCAAGAACGCCGGCAACATCACCAACCTCAAGATCACCAACCGGTCGAACGACTTCTTCGAGATCCTGGTGGATATCGAGGTGAAGGACGTAAAGCACCTGACCAATCTGATCGCGGCGCTCCGGGCGATGCCGTCGATCAATTCGGTGGAACGCGCGCGCGGCTGAAGCCGTTGGTCGCCTGATCTCTATTCGAGCGAGAACCCATGCCGTACGTCCATCAGCATCTGCGGCTCGGCGTCAACATCGACCATGTTGCGACCGTGCGGAACGCGCGCGGCGGCCGTCATCCGGATCCCGTGCGCGCCGCCCTGGCGGCGGCCGAGGCCGGTGCCGACGGCATCACGGCGCATCTGCGCGAGGACCGGCGCCATATCGTCGATGACGATATCGCCCGGCTGATGGCGGCCATCGAGCTGCCGCTCAATCTGGAAATGGCCGCGACCGAGGAAATGCTGGCGATCGCACTGCGGCACAAGCCCCATGCCGCCTGCCTGGTGCCGGAACGCCGCGAGGAGCGCACGACCGAAGGGGGGCTCGACGCCGTAGGCGGGCAGAAGCATCTGGCGCCGATCATCGCGAAGCTCGGTGCCGCTGGGATCCGCGTCTCGCTGTTCATCGCACCGGACAAGCCGCAGCTCGACATGGCCGCCCACCTCGGCGCACCGGTGGTGGAACTCCATACCGGATCCTATTGCCATGCCGCCGACGGCCCCGAACGGGCGGCCGAACTGCGCCGCCTGGCCGAAGCGGCCGCTCATGGCCACGGCCTGGGCCTCGAAATCCATGCCGGCCACGGCCTCGATTTCGAGACGGTCGGCGACGTCGCCGCCCTGCCGGAGCTGGCCGAGCTCAATATCGGGCATTTCCTGATCGGCGAGGCCATCTTCGTCGGGCTCGACGCCTCGATCCGCCAGATGCGGGCGGCGATGGACGCGGCGCGCGTCGGTGGTGCGCCATGATGATCCTCGGCATGGGTACGGACCTGATCGACATCCGGCGCATCGAGCGGACGCTCGAGCGCTACGGCGAGAAATTCATCGAGCGCTGCTTCACCCCGGTGGAAAAAGCCAAGGCGGACCGCCGCGCCCAGCGGGCCGCGACCTATGCCAAGCGCTATGCCGCCAAGGAGGCGTGCTCGAAGGCGCTCGGCACCGGCTTCCGGGCCGGGGTGTTCTGGCGCGATATCGGCGTGGTCAACCTGCCGAGCGGGCAGCCGACCCTGCTGCTGACCGGCGGTGCCAAGGCACGGCTCGACGCGCTGACCCCGCCCGGCATGGTGGCGCAGATCCATTTGACCCTGACCGACGAGCCGCCGCTGGCCGAGGCGATGGTCATGATTGTCGCGGTTCCCGCGAGCGCTTGACGCATGAGGGCGTGTCGCGCTTGATGGCGCACTGATTCTGGCCGTCTGCTCGGTCCCAACAACCTCCAACCTGGCGAGTCCCGATGGCCACCGTAACCAACAGCAAGGCGAAGACTGGCGAAAGCCTGTCGGAGATCATCAGAACCGTCGTTACTGTCGGGCTGGCGGTGCTCGTTCTGCGGACCTTCGCCTTCGAGCCGTTCAACATTCCCTCGGGCTCGATGATTCCGACCCTGCTGATCGGCGACTACGTCTTCGTCTCGAAATATTCCTACGGCTTCAGCCGCTACTCGTTCCCGCTCATCCATCCGCCCTTTTCCGGCCGGATCCTCGGGCGCCTGCCGGAGCGGGGTGACGTGGTGGTGTTCAAGCTGCCGCGCGACCCGTCGGTCGATTATATCAAGCGCGTCGTCGGGTTGCCGGGCGACAAGATCCAGATGGTCGACGGCGTGCTGAACGTGAACGGCAAGCCGGTCGATCTGAAGCGGACCGAGGATTTCTTCGACGAGGAATATCAGCACGACGTCGAAACGCCGCAGTTCATCGAGACCCTGCCGGAGGGTCCCCAGCATTTGATCCTGAAGCTGAACAAGCCGGGGACCTACGCGCTCGACAACACGCCGGTGTTCGAGGTTCCGGCCGGCGACATCTTTGCCATGGGCGACAATCGCGACAACTCGCTCGACAGCCGGGTGCCGCCGCGCAACAACGGCGTCGGCTTCGTGCCGCTGGAGAACCTGGTCGGTCGCGCCGAGTTCCGCTTCTTCTCGTACGACGAGAATGTCGGATCCTGGTATCAATTCTGGAAATGGCCCTGGGCGATCCGCTTCTCGCGCATGTTCACGGCGGTGCATTGACCTCCAGCCGCTTTCCCGCCGCCCTTGACGCAACCGGATACCATCGGCTTGATGGCCATCGTCCGGGCACGGCGGGCGAGGGGCGGCGGCGAAGGGCATGAGAAGGCGCAGAAAAGCACGAGGCGAGCAGGCTGGGATCGGTGTCACGGTACTCTGGGCCGTGGTGCTCGCGCTCGCCATTCGCAGCTTCGTCTACGAGCCGTTCTCGATCCCGTCCGGTTCGATGGTGCCGACCCTGCTGGTCGGCGACTATGTCTTCGTCTCGAAATTCGCCTATGGCTTCAGCCGGTTCTCGCTGCCGTTCTGGGCGCCGCCGATCGACGGGCGGCTGTTCGGCCGCCTGCCGACGCGGGGCGACGTTGCGGTCTTCCGGCTACCCGCCGACCCGGACCAGGATTATATCAAGCGGGTTGTCGGCTTGCCGGGCGATCAGATCCAGATGATCGGCGGCGTGCTCAACATCAACGGCACGCCGGTCCAGCGCGCGCCGATGGCCGATCTGGTCGTCGACGACGGCGAAACGAAACTCGCGTTCCGGCGCTTCGTCGAGACGCTGCCGAACGGCGTCGCCCACGAGATCATGCAGGAGAAGGACAACGGCCCGCTCGATGATACCAGCGTCTATGTCGTGCCCGAGGGCCATGTCTTCGCCATGGGCGACAACCGCGAGCATTCCCAGGACAGCAGGATGCTGACCAAGGTCGGCTATATCCCGCTCGACAACCTGGTCGGACGCGCGGATCTGCGCTTCTTCTCGATCGTGCCGCACGAGGCCTGGTGGAAGCTCTGGGAGTGGCCGGGCCGCATCCGCTATGACCGCCTGATGCGGTTCGTGCGATGAGCGGCGTGACCGCGCCGAGCGCGCGCGCCGAGCTGGAGCTGCGGCTCGCCCATCCCTTCGCCGACCCCGATCTTCTGGAAGAGGCGCTGACACACCGCAGCGCCGCCTATGTCGCCGGCGGGCGGCGGGATCGCCGGGGCACGCGGCGCTCACTCGGTTATGAACGCCTGGAATTTCTGGGCGACCGGGTGCTGGGGCTGCTCGTGGCCGAGATGCTGATGGCGGCGTTCCCGCGCGAGCCGGAAGGCGCGCTGGCGCGCCGCCATGCCGAGTTGGTGCGCAAGGAGACGCTGGCGGCGATTGCCGAAGAGATCCAGCTGGCCGACCATGTGCGGCTGCCGGCGCTGGAAGACGGTGCCGCCCGGCATAACCCGAGCCTGCTGGCCGACGTGTGCGAGGCGATCATCGCGGCGCTCTATATCGACGGCGGGCTCGAGACGGCGCGGCGCTTCGTCGTGCAGCACTGGACCAACCGGATGAACGCCTCGCTGGCGCCGCCCAAGGACGCCAAGACCGCGCTGCAGGAATGGGCGCAGGGACGGGGGCGGCCATTGCCGGTCTATCGCCTGCTCAAGACCGACGGGCCGGCGCATCAGCCGGTCTTCACTGTCTCGGCCTCGGTCGAGGGTGAGGCCGAGGAGACGGCGAGCGGTGCCTCGAAGCGGCTGGCGGAATCGACCGCTGCCGGACTATTGCTGGCCCGCCTTCGCGGTGCCTGAGTGCCACTGCGTGGCGCCGCTGCGCAATGGTGCCGGATTTCAATATAATCAGGCAGGCCTGGGACGGCCTGCTTTGGGAGAGACGATATGACCGAGAGCCCGACCGATCCGACGGGCGCGCCGCCTCCAGGCCCGACCAAATGCGGCTATGTCGCCATCCTGGGCGCGCCCAACGCCGGCAAGTCGACGCTGCTCAACCGGCTGGTCGGCGCCAAGCTGTCGATCGTTTCGCCGAAGGTTCAGACGACGCGCACCCGCGTGCTCGGCATCCAGGTGCTCGAGGCCGCGCAGATGATCTACATCGACACGCCCGGCATCTTCCGGCCGAAGCGCCGGCTCGACCGCGCCATGGTCGCCGCCGCGTGGAGCGGTGCCGCCGATGCCGATGTCGTGCTGCTGCTGGTCGATGCCGAGGACGGCCTGACCGACGAGGTGAAATCGATCGTGGCAGGCCTCAAGGAGGCCGGTCGCCGCGCCGTGCTGGCGCTCAACAAGATCGACGCGACGCGGCACGAGAAGCTGCTGCAGCTCGCCGGCGCGCTCGATCTCGAAGGCATCTTCGACCGGATCTTCATGATTTCGGGCCTGAGCGGCGATGGCGTCGGCGATATCGAGAAATATCTGCTGGAGCGCCTGCCCGTCGGTCCCTGGCTGTTCCCGGAGGACCAGCTGTCGGACGTGCCGCAGCGCCTGCTGGCGGCCGAGGTCACGCGCGAGCAGCTGTTCCTGCAGCTCCATGACGAGCTGCCCTACGAGACGACGGTCGAGACCGAGAGCTGGGAAGAGCTCAAGGACGGCAGCGTCAAGATCTCCCAGGTCATCTTCGTCCAGCGCGCCAGCCAGAAGGCGATCGTGCTGGGCAAGGGCGGCCGGCAGATCAAGCGCCTGGGCGAGCGCTCGCGCCTCGAGTTCGAGCGGATGCTGGAGCGCAAGGTCCACCTGTTCCTGTTCGTCAAGGTGCGCGAGGACTGGGCCGAGGATCGCGAGCGCTATGCGGCGATCGGGCTCGAATTCGACCATTGAGCGTCTGAGCCGCCGATGGATTGGACCGATCAGGGCATCGTGCTGGGCGCCCGCCGCCAGGGCGAGGGCAGCCTGATCGTGTCGCTGCTGACCCGCAACCAGGGGCGCCAGCGCGGCTTGGTGCGGGGCGGGGCGAAAAGCCGGCAGCGCGGCGCCTACGAGCCCGGGACGCTCGTCACCGCGACCTGGCGCGCCCGGCTCGAGGAGCATCTGGGCCATCTGCAGATCGATCCCGGCACGAGCTATGTCGCCGGCCTGCTCGACGATCCGCTGCGTCTGGCTTGCCTGGAGGCGGCCGTATCGCTGGCCGAGCTGGCGCTGCCCGAGCGCGAGCCTCATCCCGCGGCCTTCGATGGGCTGATGCGCCTCTTGGGCCATCTCGACCGCGACGACGGCTATGCGGCCGCCCATCTCGCCTGGGAGGTCGAGTTGCTGACGGAACTCGGCTACGGGCTCGATCTCGCGCGCTGCGCGGTCAGCGGCACGACCGACGATCTCGCCTGGGTCTCGCCGCGCACCGGCCGCGCGGTGAGCCGGGCCGCCGGCGAGGCCTATCGCGACAGGCTGCTGCCGTTGCCGCGCGTGCTGGGCGGCAGCGGGCGCGGCGGGTCGGATATCGAGGATCTGCTGGATGGGCTCGCACTCACCGCCAGCTTCCTCGAACGCCAGGCCCTGGCGCCGCGCGGACAAGGGTTGCCGCCGGCCCGCGCACGATATGTTGACCGACTCGGGCGGCTCGTGGCCATATCTCGTGGGACCCAGGGGTAGAGAGAGCGTATCTCAACACCCTGTCATTCCCGCGCAGGCGGGGATCCTGTCCCTTACGCGCGGGAGCGCGGACATAGGCTCACATCGCCGCCGACGCGGCTCTTGCTGGATTCCCGCCTACGCGGGAATGACGGGACAAAGAAGCGACCCATGCCCCTACTGTTGAACGGACTTTAAAAGCAGCCATGGCATCGACCTCTCTCGCCGGCGAAATCCGCGATACCGAACTGCACGACGCCCTGTCGGAGCGGTACCTGTCCTATGCGCTCTCGACCATCATGGCGCGTTCGCTGCCGGATGTGCGCGACGGGCTGAAGCCGGTGCATCGCCGGATCCTGTGGGCGATGCGCCAGCTGAAGCTGGATCCCGGCGCCGGCTACAAGAAATGCGCCCGCGTCGTCGGCGACGTCATCGGTAAATACCACCCCCACGGCGATGCCTCGATCTATGAGGCGCTCGTGCGCCTGGCCCAGGATTTCGCCCAGCGCTATCCGCTGATCGACGGCCAGGGCAATTTCGGCAATGTCGACGGCGATAACGCTGCCGCCATGCGGTACACCGAAAGCCGCCTGACCATCGTCGCGCGCGCGCTGATGGACGGCATCGAGAACGACACGGTCGATTTCCGCAATACCTATGACGGCGAGGGCGAGGAGCCGGTTGTCCTGCCGTCGCGCTTCCCGAACCTGCTGGCGAACGGCGCCACCGGCATTGCGGTCGGCATGGCGACCAGCATTCCGCCGCATAATGTCGGCGAGCTGTGCGACGGTCTCCGGATGTTGATCGCCGAGCCCGACTGCGCGATCGACGCGCTCGCGACCGTGGTCCATGGCCCCGATTTCCCGACCGGCGGCGTGTTGGTCGAGACGCCGGAGAACATCCGCCAGGCCTATGCCACCGGGCGCGGCAGCTTCCGGCTGCGCGCGCGCTGGGAAAAGGAGCCGCTGCCGCTCGGCGCCTACCAGATCGTCGTCACCGAGATCCCCTACATGGTGCCGAAGGCGCGGCTGATCGAGAAGATCGCCGAGCTGCTGGAAGAGAAGAAGCTGCCGCTGCTGGCCGACATCCGCGAGGAGTCGGCCGAGCAGATCCGGCTGGTGTTCGAGCCCAAGACCCGCAACGTCGATCCCGACGTGCTGATGGAATCGCTGTTCCGCTCGACCGACCTCGAGGTCCGCATCCCGCTCAACCTCAACGTCCTCGATTCCAAGGGCGTGCCGCGGGTCATGAGCCTGAAGGAGGCGCTGCGCGAGTTCCTCGACCATCGCCTGGTCGTGCTGGAGCGCCGCTCGCGCAACCGCCTGGACGAGATCAGCCGCCGGATGGAGATCCTGCGCGGCCAGATGGTCGTCTATCTGAACCTGGACGAGGTGATCCGCATCATCCGCGAGGCCGATCACCCCAAGACCGCGCTGATCGAACGGTTCGAGCTTACGGACCTCCAGGCCGAGGCGATCCTGAATCTCCGCCTGCGCGCGCTGCATAAGCTCGAGCAGCTGGCGATCCAGAAGGAATTGGACGAGCTGGCGGGCGAAGCGACCGACCTCGAGACGCTGCTCGCCAACGAGCATCTGCGCTGGCAGGCGATCGATCGCGAAGTGATCGAGATGAAGGAAGAGTTCGGCCCCCATACCGAGCTCGGCCGGCGCCGGACCGAGCTGGGCGGTGCGCCGTCCGCCATTGTCGTGCCGGTCCATGCGCTGGTCGAGCGCGAGCCGGTCACCGTGCTCTGTTCCGACAAGGGCTGGATCCGCGCGGTCAAGGGCCACAACGTGCCGCTGGCCGACCAGCGCTACAAGGAAGGCGACGGGCCGCGCTTCGCGGTCGAGGCCCAGACCACCGACCGCCTGCTGGTCTTCGCCTCCAACGGCCGGTTCTTCACGCTCGGCATCGACAAGCTGCCGGGCGGCCGCGGCCATGGCGAGCCCTTGAAGCTGATGATCGATCTGCCGAACGAGGCGGAGATCGTGGCGCTCCGGGTCTATCGCCCCGGCGAGAAGATGATGCTGGTCTCGACCGACGGCCGCGGCTTCATCGTCAACCAGGACGAGGCCCAGGCGCAGACCCGCGCCGGCAAGCAGGTCATGAACCCGGCCGACAAGGCGACCGCGCGCTTCTGCCTGCCGTTCACCGGCGACGCCCTGGCGCTGGTCGGCGACAACAGGAAGCTCCTGATCCTGCCGCTCGCCGAGATTCCGGAAATGACCAAGGGCCGCGGCGTCATCCTGCAGAAATACAAGGACGGCGGCCTGGCCGACGCCAAGATCATCACCATGGCCGACGGGCTGAGCTGGCCCGCTGGCTCACGGGTGCGCACCGAACCGGACCTCACCGCCTGGAAGACCGGCCGCGGTTCCTCCGGCCGCATGGTCCCGACCGGCTTCCCGCGGCCGACACGGTTCGAGGCATGAGATGCGGTCGTCGTTCCCGCGCAGGCGCTAGAGGATATGCATATCTTTCTGCTTAATTTCAGATGGTTATCCTTTTTCGTCGTCATGGCCGGGCTTGACCCGGCCATCCACGTGGTTAGGCAAGACGATTCCACGCCCTTATAGGGCTCAAGCGGCGACACGTGGATGCCCGGGTCAAGCCCGGGCATGACGGAAATTTTGAACTAACATATTGAAATTAAAAGACAAGATAGAGATGTGCGTATCCCCTAGCGCGCAGGCGAGGGCCCAGGGCCGACGCAAGGCTTTCGATATCTCGCGTGCGGCTCTGGGTTCCCGCCTGCGTGGGAACGACGAAAATCACACCCCGAGATTGAACGCGACCGAGATGCGCACGCCGTCACCCTTGTAAGGCTGCACCGCGTGGAACAGCCAGGCTGGGAACAGCACCATGGTGCCGGTCCGGGGCTGGAACGTCTCGGACGCGCCGGCGGTCAGGCAGCCCTTGATGCCAATGCGGACGAGCGGCGCATACATCATGGGCGTGACCCCGCGCGGGTCCATCAGCTCCAGCGCGCCGCCGGTCTCGACCCCGCCATCGTCGACGTAATAGACGCCGGACCAGTAGGCGCCGGCATGGGTATGCATGTCGTTGGTGTTGCCGGCGCGGTTGACGTTGGCCCAGGCATTTATCTTCCAGGCAAAATCGGCCGGCGCGAAACCGTCAGGTGTCTGTACGGCACTGATCTTGGTGGCGATGTCGCTCGCCGCCGCCAGCATCGCGGCGCCTTCCGGACCGGCCCAGTCGGCGAAATCCGTATCCGACTGCCAGCCGCCGCGGTTGCTCTTCAGCATCGAGGGATGGCTCTCCGCCCGCGCCAGGATGCGCTGCTTCAGGCGCTCGTTGGCGCCGTCGTCGCCGGCCAGCTGCAGCACGACGAACGGCGTCGGGAACAGCGAATTGATTTCCAGGTTCTGGGTGGTGAACGACATGGGCAGGGTCCGGTCCGGCTGCGGGGCTGGCGCGAGCCTAGGCCGGGTTCCTTAATGGCCGGCTAATCCTTCTTGCGGCGTTCGGCGCGGGCGCGCGCCTTGGCCCGGTTGCCGCACACCTCCATCTCGCACCAGACCCGGATGCCATTCTTGCTGCGATCGAGGAACAGCCAGCCGCAATTGTGGCCCGGGCATTCCTTGAGCCGCTCGAGCGGGCCGGCAAGCAGCACATCCGCGGCCGAACGGGCAACGGGCGCCAGCAAGCCATCCGGGGCGGCACAGGGCGGCGGATAGCACCAGGCGAAGCCGTCTCCGGTCTGAACCAGGCGCCGGTCCCGATTTCCCGCTGTCAGCGCCGCATTGAGCGTAGCCAGCGCGCCTGTCGGTGCGCTCTCGCCATGGGCGAGCGCGCGAAACAGGTCGTGGAGCGTCCGGCGCAGGCCCAGCGCCTGATCGAGCGCCGCCCGTGCGGCCGACGGGTCGCCATCGGCGAGTGAGCGAACCATGTCGGCTTCCGCCGCCGTGATCGCGCCGGCATGGGCCGACCACAGCACCAGATGTTCGAATTCGACCAGATGTTCCAGGCAATGCGGGGTGCCGAGCCCGCTGGTCGTATTGCAGAAATCGAGCGCGAGGGCGCCGCCCACCAGAGGCAGGCGTCCCGCCCGGGAGACAAGCTCGCCACCGTTCATCGAGAATGACTCCACCAAAATGCATTTTGGTGGGTATAACATGTTATTCGGGCGAAGACCCGGAGATCGAGGGAGGTGGACATGAAAACGAGCATACTCCTCATGACGGCGATGGTCGCGCTGGCGGCGAGCGGCAGCGCCCGGGCGGACATCAAGATTGCGGTTGCCGGTCCCCTGACCGGACAGTACGCCGCGTTCGGCGATCAGATGAAGATCGGCGCGGCGGCTGCGGTCCAGGCACTCAACGCCGCGGGCGGGGTGCTGGGGCAGAAGCTGGTGATGGAGGAGGGCGACGACGCCTGCGATCCGAAACAGGCGGTCGCGGTCGCCAACCAGCTGGTGTCCAAGGGGGTGGTCGCGGTGTTCGGCCATTATTGCTCCGGCTCGTCGATCCCGGCCTCGGCGGTCTATGAGGAGGCGGGCATCGTCGAGATCTCGCCGGCCTCGACCAATCCGAAATATACCGACGACGGTAAGTTCAACACGTTCCGCACCTGCGGGCGCGACGACCAGCAGGGCATCGTCGCCGGCGATTACATTGCCGCCCATTTCAAGGGCAAGAAGGTCGCGATCCTGAACGACAAGAGCTCCTACGGCCTGGGCCTCGCGCAGGAAACTCAGAAGCGGCTGAAGACGCTCGGGATCGAGCCGGCCATGCTCGAGTCCTACACCGCCGGCGATCGCGACTACACGGCGCTGGTCACCAAGATGAAGCAGGTCGGCATCGACCTCATCTACCTCGGCGGCTACCACACCGAGGCCGGATTGATCCTGCGCCAGGCGCGCGAGCAGGGGCTGCAAGCTAAGATGATGTCGGGTGACGCGCTGGTGACCCAGGAGTTCTGGTCGATCGCCGGGCCGGCCGGCGAGGGCATGATGATGACCTTCAGCCCGGACCCGCGCAAATCGCCGGCCGCCGCCAAGGTCGTCGCCGACTTCAAGGCGCGCAAGATCGATCCCGAGGGCTATGTGCTCTATACCTACGGCGCCATGCAGGCCTGGGTCCAGGCAGTCAACAAGGCCGGCTCGACCGACGGCAAGAAGGTCGCGGCGGCGCTCAAGGCCAACAAGGCCGAAACGGTGCTGGGCCTGATCGGCTTCGATGCCAAGGGTGACGTGACGGCGCCTGGCTATGTCGTCTATCGCTGGCACGAAGGCAGCTACGACTACGCCGTCGATTAGCCGTTGAGCTGCAGCAGGTCCCAGCGGTTGCCGTAGAGATCCTCGAAGACCGCGACGGTGCCGTAGGGCTCCGTCCGCGGCTCTTCGCGGAAATGCACGCCCAGCCCGCGCAGGCGCTCATAGTCGCGGGCGAAATCGTCGGTGTGCAGGAACAGGAAGACCCGTCCGCCGGTCTGGTCGCCGATTCGGCCTGCCTGGTCCGCGGTCGCGGCCTTGGCCAGCAGCAGCCGCGTCTCGCGGCTGCCCGGCGGGGCGATCAGCACCCAGCGCTTGTCAGGCCCGAGCCGCGTGTCCTCGATGAGCTCGAAGCCCAGCTTGTCGACATAGAACGCCATCGCCTCGTCATAGTCGCGCACGACGAGCGCGATGGCGCCGATGTGCTGGCGCATCAGATGCGGCCTCGCCGCATCAAATGCAGCGTCCGCCGTCGATTTCGAGGGCGACGCCGGTCAGGAACGCACCCTCGTCGGACGCGAGATAGAGCGCCGCATTGGCGATGTCCTGGGGGGTCGACAGCCGTCCGAGCGGCACGCTCGACCGGAATTTCTCGCGCAGCTCCGGCGTGTCGCCGCCCATGAACTGGCCGAGGAGCGGCGTCTCGCCGGCGACCGGGCAGAGCGCGTTCACCCGGATATTCTCGGGCGCCAGTTCGATCGCCATCGCCTTGGTCAGCGAGATCGCAGCACCCTTGGAGCCGTTGTACCAGGCAAGGCCGGGCCGCGGCCTGAGGCCGGCGGTGGAGGCGGTATTGATGATCACGCCGCCGCCGCCCTGGCGCCGGAACACCGGCAGGACGTGGCGCGCCGCGAGGTAGATCGATTTGACATTGACCGCGAAGATCCGGTCGAACTCCTCCTCCTCGACCTCGATCATCGGCCGGTTGAGATGGGTGATGCCGGCGTTGTTGACCATGATGTCGATGCGGCCGTGGTAGTCGAGCGCCGCCGCGATCAGGCCGGCGACTGATCGATCGGACGCGACATCGGTCTCGTGGAAGCATGCGGTCGCCGGGCGATGCTTGGCGTCGATCTCGGCGCAGACCCGCATGCCGCCCGCGGGCACGATATCGGCGACGACCAGCTTGGCGCCTTCGTCGGCGAAACGCTTGGCGATGCCCTCACCGAACCCCGAGCCGCCGCCGGTGACGATCGCGACCTTGTCCTTCAACCGCATCATGCTTCCTCCGCTCATTTTGTATGAGTATGGAGGCTTCCGAGCGGTTGTTGAAGCGGGTCAGTCGGCGTCGAACGCCACCCAGCCGTTGGGCCCGAGGGCCTGGAGCGGCTGAAAGCGGGTCTTGTAGGCCATCTTGCGGCTGCCGGCGATCCAGTAGCCGAGATAGACATAGGGACGGCCCATCCGGCGTGCGCGCTCGATCAGGGCGACGACCAGCCAGGTACCGAGGCTGCGCTTCGGCTGGGCCGGATCGTAGAAGCTGTAGACGGCAGAGGAGCCGTCGTCGAGATCGTCGGTCAGGCAGACGCCGACCAGACGGCGCGCGCCGTCGCGCAGGGTGACGAGGCGGGTCGCGACCGGGCTGTCCTCGATCATCGCGCGATAGTCGCTGAAGCCCATGTTGGCCATGTCGCTTTCGGCGTGGCGGGCAAGCTGATAGCGGGCGAACAGCCGGTACTGCTCGACCGTGCCGTTCGCCTCGACCGTGTCGACCTCGAGATCGGCATTGAGCGCCGCGAGCCGCTTGATCGAGCGGCCGACGACGAAGCCGGCGACGTCGACCCGGACCGGCACGCAGGCGGTGCAGGCCGGGCAGGCCGGCCGGTAGGCCAACTGGTGGGAGCGGCGGAAGCCCGCCCGGGACAGATCGTTGTAGAGCACCTGCGGCGCCGGTCCGCTGAGCTCGGTGATGACCTTGCGCTCGATCGACCCGTCCAGATAGGGGCAGGGCTGCGAACTCGTCCGGTAGAAGTGATGCAGCGGAGAGACGAGCGGCTTGTTCATCGCGGGCGGCGCCTATTGCGGCGGTGGGGCGGCCTCGGCATCGGGCACGGTCGGCAGCGCGCCGAAGAAGGCGACCGCCAGCCGGTTGGTGATGTCGGCCAGTTGGCATTGTATCAGATCGATGAACTCATGCAGCCCCGCCTGCAGGATTTCGTCGATCGTCTTGGTCGACAGGATCGCATGCAACTCGTCGACCGAACTGCAGGCATCCGTGCCGCCGCGCAGCGAATAGCGCGAGCGCAGCTCGCTCAGATTCGTGTCGACCTCGCGCAGGCAGAGGTAGACCGACCGCGGGAAGCGATGGTTGAGCAGGAGGAAGCCGGCGACGCGGTTCGGCGTGATGCCGCTTGAGTGCAGGCGCCGGAACGCGTGATAGCCGGCCGCCGAGCGCAGCAGCGCGCTCCATTGGCTGGCGTCGACCGGCGAGCCGACATCGGCCGATTTCGGCAGCAGCAGATGGTACTTGATGTCGAGCAGGCGGGTCGTCTGGTCGGCGCGCTCGATGTAGCGGCCGAGCTGATAGAAATACCAGCCCTGGTCGCGGAAGAACGTTCCCTCGGTAATGCCGGTATGGGTCTGGCAGGATTCCTTGATCCAGGCGAGCGTACGCGTCAGCGTGCCGGGCGCCAGCTCCGCCTTGTCGATCTGCTTCAGGCGATTGTAGAGGACGTTCAGGTGGACCCACATCTCGGTCGAGATGAGCGGGCGCAGCGTGCGCGCATTCTCGCGGGCGGCCCGGATGGCGGCGATGATCGAGGTCGGGTTCTCGATGTCGGTCACGTAGAAGCGGATCACCGCGTCGGCCGTGGCGATCGGATGCTTTTCGAAGAAGCGCTTCTCGTCGGCATTCAGCTGGACGATCGACAGCCAGTTCTGGCTGCCGCGCGCATCGCGGCTGAAGGTTTCGTTGACGTCGAGGATGCGGGCGAGATTTTCGGCGCGCTCGACGAAGCGGGCGAGCCAGAAAATGGCTTCGGCATAGCGGGAGAGGAGACTACTCAAGGACCCACGTGTCTTTCGACCCGCCTCCCTGCGAGGAATTGACGACGAGCGAGCCGCGCCGCAGGGCGACGCGGGTCAGACCGCCGGGCAGCACCCAGGTCTTCTCGCCGGTGATCGCGAAGGGGCGAAGATCGACATGGCGCCCTTCGATGCCGCCATCGACCAGGGTCGGCGAGACCGACAGGCTGATGACCGGCTGGCTGATGTAGTTCGAGGGATCGGCGATCAGCTTCT
>Ga0209166_10001176_pt1 | contig 22720 bp, 11 predicted proteins | sample Coa_R1_3_FD_187151 | JGI IMG/M metagenome (GOLD analysis project Ga0209166, IMG submission 187151) | Surface soil microbial communities from Centralia Pennsylvania, which are recovering from an underground coalmine fire - Coalmine... | ecosystem: Environmental > Terrestrial > Soil >... | reverse complement strand
GTGTTGTTTGATTCTCGTGGCGCTACCGGCGACGGCGCGGGCGCCAAGCGTTTCGGACGTGTACGCGCAGATTCGCGCGGAAGAAACGAACAACTCGAAGATCATGTGGATTATTCACGAAGTGGCCGACGTGTATGGCCCGCGCGTAACGGGTTCGCCGAATCTGAAAGCGGCGGATGATTGGGCGTTGAAGACGATGACTTCGTGGGGACTAGTGAACACGCACGTTGAGCCATGGACGTTTCAGCCGCCGAGCGCGGCAACGCCAGTGCCTGGTTGGGAAAATATGGAGTTGCTCGCGGAGGCAGTCGCGCCGTTTCACGGGCAACTGATGGTGAAGCCGCTGGCGTGGACGCCGAGTACCAAGGGCGTCGTGACAGCGAAGGTGCTGCTCCTCGATCCGCCGGGGATGGCGCCGCCGACGGGAGGCGGGTTCAACTTTTTTGGGGGGCCTCCGCCACCACCGGAACCGAAATGGGCCGCACCGCCGATGCCGGCCAAGGAAAAACCAGCCGACCCCAAGCAGCCGACGCAGGCCGAGCTGGATGCGTATCTGAATTCCGTGAAAGACAGAGTGCGCGGAGCGATCGTATTTGTCGGGCGGCATGTGGAAGTGGCGGAGGAAATGAATCCTGCGCCGATGCGAAGAAGCGAAGACGAATGGAAATCGCGGTTCGGTCCCGATGCAAAGCCGTTTCGTTTTCCCGAACAGCCAAAGCTGCCTGAGGGTCAGCTGACACGGCAGGAAGTTTCGCGCCAAGTGGACCAATTTCTGGTGGACAACGGCGCGTTGGTCCGCGTGAATGACGCGGGGCGCGCGCATGGCATCATTATCGCCCAGGGAAACAACACGTTTGATTGGACCCGGGCGGTGCCGACGCTCGTGATGCGCAATGAAGATTACGGGCGCGTTGCGCGAATCATGGCTGACGGCACACAGGTCACGCTGAAGATCAACATCCAAAACAAGGAATATCCCGAAGGAACGACCGCTTATAACGCGATTGGAGAGATTCCCGGCACGGACAAGAGAGATGAAATCGTGATGCTCGGCGGACATTACGACTCGTGGCACGACGCGACGGGCGCGACGGACAACGGCATCGGTTCTTCGATGATGCTCGAAGCGGCGCGCATCCTGGCGGCATTGCACGTGAAGCCGCGCCGGACGATTCGCATTGCGCTGTGGAGCGGGGAGGAAGAAGGACTGCTTGGCTCGCTCGCGTACGTGCAGCAACATTTTGGGAGTTTTGAAAACCAGAAGCCGGAGTACGCCAAGCTGGATGCGTACTTCAACATTGATTCGGGGACGGGAAAACCACGAGGCGCCGGCGTGTTCGGCCCGCCCACCGCAGCGGACATGGTGCGCGAGGCACTGATGCCGTTTGCGGATTGGGGTTTTATGGGAGCGACCGCGACCGACAGCCGCAGGACCGGAGGAACTGACAGCACTTCCTTCAATAACGCGGGTTTGCCGGGAATTGGATTGGCCCAGGACGCGTTTGATTACGGATCGTTCACACACCATACCAATCTGGACACGTACGAACGCATTTACGAAGAGGACGTGAGAGAAGGCGCCGTCGAAATTGCCTCAGCCGTTTACGCGATCGCCATGGCTGACCAGATGGTGCCGCGGTTCAAAGATTCGGAGATGCCCAAGCCCGCGCCGGAACCGGGGCCGGGGTCACAGGCGACCAAAGTCCGTCACGTTCCAGCGAACTAAGGTGGATCGTCGAACCTTAGGCTGATTCGACGCATAACCGGGGAGAATCTCCGGGAGAAGCTTTGGCGCCTTACGCCGCGCGTTCCACGGCTTCGTAAATGCGCTCGACCCTGTCCAAATCCTGCAAAAGCTGGCGCCCGCGGCGGCAAAGGTGCTTGCGCCGGGCCCATTCCATGCCGGCATTTTTGCACCTTTTGCAGCGGTAAAGATGGCGACTGGCCACCTCAAAGCTGTTCTCCGGGTCCAGTACGATGAGTTTCTTCCTTGCCATGTCTGGAACTTGCCAGACTGCGGAGGGCGGCGCAACCTGTCCCACAGGGACAGGATTCGGGTAGGCAGGTGACTATTTCAGCGAAAATTCACGTTTTTGGCGAGTCCCACAGCCCATTGCAAAAAGAGGGTCAACGGCGTTTTTTGTTAAAAGAAATTAACTTTTCTGTGGAAATGTTAGTGGAAAACCGACATTTTCCCAGGCTTTTACCCTTATTTGGGTGCTAGCGGGCCGCTTTTGCCCGCTTAAGGCTAGCTGGAGGCTCCAGAAGGGACCAGGCATAGAGTGTTCCGCCACTGGCAACAAGAACGTATTGACGTCGGTCCAGTTGGTAAGTGATGGGAGCATTTCCGACGTGCCCGATGTGCGAATGCCAGAGCGTCGCGCCGTCGCTGGTGCGCAGGGCGAGGAAGTTGCCGGCAGAATCCCCGGTGAACGTCAGGCCAGAATCCGTGGTCAGAACGCCCGCGCTTGCCCACCCTCCGCCCAGGTCGTGGATCCAGCGAGGTTTCCCGGTTTGATAATCAATCGCTTTCAGCATCGCTTTTCCGAAGACGCCGTAGTCAGCGCCGGCCCAGCCGTACTCTCCGTCCTCGGCCTTGGAGAAATAGACGCCGTAGCTGTCGCGTGCGCTGACGAGGAACAGGCCAGTCTGCGGGTCAAAACTGGGCGAACGATAATTCGTCGCGCCTCCTTCGTCAGGAGCAATCAGGCGCCCGTCGCGCGCAGGATCTTTTGCGGGATTGGGGATGGGGCGGCCATCCTTGTCCACGCCCGCGGACCAATTGACCGCCGCAAACGTTGTGGTGCGAAGACTCTTGCCCGTCGTGCGATCCAGAACGAAGAAATAGCCGTTGCGCGAAGCTTGCAGCAACATTTTTCGTGGTGCGCCTTTGAATTTTCCGTCTACGAGAACGGGAACTTCGACGGCATCCCAATCATGCGTGTCGTGAGGCGAGGCTTGAAATCCCCAAGCTAGCTTGCCGGTGTCAGGATTGATGGCCACGATGCTGCACGTCCACGGATTGTCGCCCGGACGATTTTGGGCGGCCAAAACGGGCGTGGGGTTCCCTGTCCCGAAATAAACGAGATTGAGCTGCGGATCGTACGTGCCGGTGATCCACATATTCCCGCCCGTAGCGCCGCCACTGAAGGCGTCCGGCGATTCACGAGGGAGCGTGCTGTAAAAGGTCCATTGCTCATCGCCGGTTTCGGGATCGAAGGACTTCAGCATTCCGGGCAAGTTATCGAAATCGCCGGACGTCCCGACGATAACGTGATCGCGCACGATCAGCGGCGCCAGCGTCGTCCAATAGCCTTTTTTTACATCGGCAACCACTACATTCCATTTCAGCGTGCCGTCTCGCGCGTCGAGGCGGATGAGATGCGCGTCCGGAGTGGTGAAGTACGCTGAGTCTTTGTACATCGCAACGCCGCGATGCCCGATGTGAAGGCCCTGGTTCGGCGGATAGGTGTAATGCCAAACGACGTTTGCCGAACGCGCGTCGAGCGCCCAAACGTTATCCGGCGTAGTCACGTACAAGATGCCGTTGAAGAGAATGGGCGTGGATTTGATTTCGGCGGTCTGGCCGGTCTCGAACGCCCAGGCTAGCGTGAGTTGGTAAATGTTTGCAGGCGTAATCTGCGCGAGCTTGCTGTGGTGTTGACCGGAGTACGTGCCGTGATACATGGGCCAGGTATCGACAGGCGGTTTCAAGAGAGCAGCGGAGTCCAGCACGGCGCCAGCCGCTCGACCGTCCGCACTCTGTCCGCGGGCTGTGCCCTGGAGCGCGAGGAGCAAGGCCACGCTGGCAAACCAAAGAAATCGGTGGCGATCAAACTTCATGTGAAGGCGATTTTTCTTCAACGGGACCTTCCGCAAAAGAAATAGAAATCAGGTTTCAGCGCAACGTCTGCAAATAAGCGAGAACATCGTGCATGGTTTCCTCGGTGTACTTTCCGAGTTGTTCGCTGTGTGCTTCGAGCGGATTATTCACCTTGAACTTCACGTTGCTTTTGAACCAAGAGCGGTACCACCCGGATGAATCCACGAGACCAATCACAAACTCGTCGCGATACGCCACCTTGCCGGTTACGGTTTCGCCCGAGGGCAACGTCACCGTGGCCGTCACCGGTGACGTTGAAGGGCCAGCTCGGCGCCCCCAGGGATAAAGCATGCGCTCGAAGAGGGCTAGTCCGCGGAAGCGAGTCGCAACACCAGCAAGATCTCCGGTTGGAGAATGGCATTTCGCGCAGCCGCCTGCTCCGTTGAAATACTGCTTCCCTTCCTCGGCGTTGCCGGTTTGAAGATCTTCGGCCTGCACTGAGCGGCGGCGGCCGGCGTGGGACTCCATTTTAGTTTTTTGATCATGGATAAATGCGACGACGGCTGCCAGGTCGGTGTCCGAGAGATTGAACGCAGGCATGCCTTTGTCGATGCGGCCCGAACGCACGACGGGGCCGATTTCGTTTCCGTTGACGTCTTTTTCGACGAGTTCTGAACTCGTCAGGTCGGGGCCGGTTTCGCCGCCCGCTGCGTCGCGTCCGTGGCAGAAGGCACATTGCGTGGCGAAGAGTGATTGTCCTTTTTGCAATTGCTCAGTGGGAGCAGCCTGGTGGGCCGCATTCGTGGCCTGAGACGCCGGTTGTGTTGACTGCTGGCCGGCAAAACTCGGACTGTCGAAACCGGCAGCCAAGCAAAAGGTCAGCAAGAGTACGCGTGGCTTACGCCCAGCCACTCTGCCTCGCTTCAAATGGGCAATTGTCATAAGAAGTCTCTTCTGCTTGCAAGAAAAGCGCCTGATCTTGCATTGCGTGCATTTGGTGCGAACCAATTTTAGCGGCAGAACCTGACAAAGTCACTCATTGCCGAACAGGATCTGGCCGCACTAGCATTTTTTGAGAGAAAAAGGATCCAAGCCCGCGGACGGTGGTATGCTCGCTCTTTGAATACACCTTCGAGGAGCAAAGTTGCCAACCCTAAAGAGAATCCGGCGCAGAGATTTCCTAAAAACCGCTGGACCTGCGGTCATCGCCGCCAAAGGATTTGCCGGCCCAGTTCCTGCTTGGAATCCGACACCAAGCACTGAGCCACAAACAGAAGCGAAGCCGCGGCTCCTCACTGGGTGCTGCGCTTACTCTTACGCAAAACTTTTGAAGGCCGGCAAGATGACGATGGAAGAGGTCATTTTAAAGGCCGTCGAACTTGGGATTGATGCCGTGGACATGACGGGTTATTGGTTCAAATCGACGGAACCCGCCTATTTGGCTTCTTTGCGGCATCTGGCTCACAAGAACGGCGTATGCTTTTCGGGTGCGGCTACAGGAGCCAGCACCGTGCAAGCGGATGCGAGCAAGCGCGCGCAGGTTTTGGAGGAGATCAAGAAATGGACTGACGTCACCGAAGCTTTGGGGGCGCCGCATTTACGTGTGTTCGCGGGCAAGCTTCCTCCGGGGGCAACAGTGCAAGAGGGCATCCAGTGGACTGTGGAAACGCTCAAGGCGGCATGCGAGTACGCGGGGAAAAAAGGGATTACGCTTGGCGTTGAAAATCACGAAGGCATCACCCAACATTCGGATGTGTGCATTGAGCTTGTTCACCGTATTGATTCACCCTATTTTGGAATCAATCTCGACATTACGAATTTCATTGCTACGCCGAAGGCGGACGCTTACGCGCAAATCGAAGCCACGATCCCCTATGCGACGCACACGCACATCCGGGATGTTTTCGAAAATGGGCAGGCCGTTGATCTCGATCGCGTGTGGCCGCTGTTCGCACGCGCGAACTATAAAGGATTTATGTCCGCGGAATATGAAGGCGAAGAGGATCCCTTGACCGGAGTTCCCAAACTGGTCGAGAAAATCAAAACACTTTGCCGGAAGTATTCCTCAGTTTAGGAATACAGTTTAAGTAAAAGGAGTTGTCATCATGCAGAATCGAAGAGCTTTCATACGTAACGTCACGGGAGGTGCGGCCGCGCTGGCGGGTTCGTCGGTCTTTCCGCCGAGTGTGCTTGGCGCGAACGACCGCGTCCGGTTCGGGCTGATCGGGGCGGGCGGGCGCGGGATGGACATTTTCAAACACGCGCTCAAATCGCCAAATACGCAGGCGGTCGCGGTGGCTGACGTTTACACCCGCCGGCAGGAAGAAGCTAAAAAAGCCGCCCCCACGATTCAGACCTACAGCGATTTTCGGCGGATCCTCGACGACAAATCCATTGACGCTGTGTTGATTGCCACTCCGCAGCACCAACACGCGCTCAACTTCGTTCCCGCCATCCAGGCAGGCAAGGATGTTTACCAGGAAAAGACCATGGCGTTTAACCCGAACCACGCGCGGCGAATGCGCCGGGCCTTTGAAGGTTCGAATCGCGTGGTGCAGGTGGGCGTGCAATCCACGAGCGGGAAAACGTTCGAACGTGCGCGTGAACTGGCTACGCCCGATAGCCTGGGAACCATCACGGCCATTCACACGCATCATTACCGGAACCGGCCTTACGGAGGATGGAAGCGGGCCATCCCTTCGGACTGCAATCTCGATCACGTGGCGTGGAAGGAGTTCGAAGGAGAGGCAGCGCCGCATGAATTTGATCCGCAACGGTTCATGAATTGGCGATTTTTCTGGGATTATTCCGGTGGAAATGTTTTTGAGAACATGGTGCACCAAGTTGCGTTTTGGCAGAAAGCGCTTGGGCTGAAGATACCGCGCCGGGTCACGATGGCCGGCTATAACTATCTTTCGCCCGGGATGGAAGTTCCGGACACCATGAACGTCTCGATGGACCAGCCGGAAAATCTGTTGTTCAGCTGGAATTCGGCGTTTGGCAACAATTACTTTGGCGAGGATGGATACGACTTCGCGCTGGGGAACAAAGGGACGGTGATTCGCGTGACGAACAAAGTGACCTTCCAGCCGCAGGGCCACGGCGCGCAGAAGACCGAGGGTCCGGCTGCGGTCGGAGGAGAGCCGAATATTGTCGGAAGCGATGATGACGAAACTGCCGCGCACATGAACAATTTCTTTGAGTGTGTCCGGAGCCGCAAACAGCCGAATTGCCCGTTTGAACTGGGTTTTAGTTCAGCCATCGCGTGTCAAATGGCCAATGCTTCGTTACGCCAGGGCCGCACGGTGCAATGGGATACGGAGAAGGAAGAAATCGTCTAGAAAAAAGCACATGGATCAACCAGGACCTTTGAAGCGCGTGCCGGAAGCTGAACCCAGTTCGTCCAGCATCCTGAAATTGAAAATAGATCCCTCTGCCTCAGGCTGCGCAGGAACGCACCCTGAGGGTCGGGATGACATTTTGTAGTCTTGAGCTGAAAACAAAAACACAACTTCGACGAGAGACAGATTTACGTAGGCGAATGAACTAACCCTGCACGCTCAGGCGAGCGCCTTTTTCACTACGAAGCCGCCAACATCGGTCAGGCGGAAATATCTTCCTTGAAACTTGTAAGTGAGCTTGGTGTGCTCGATGCCGAGGCAATGCAGAATGGTGGCCTGCAAGTCGTGGATGTGAACCGGGTCTTCGAGAATGTTGTAGCAATAATCGTCGGTCTTACCGATGGAGAGGCCGCGTTGGATTCCGCCGCCAGCCATCCAAATTGAGAAACACCGCGGATGATGGTCGCGGCCGTAGTTCGTTCCCGTAAGCTTGCCCTGGCAGTACACGGTGCGCCCAAATTCGCCCGCCCAAACGACAAGTGTGTCGTCCAGCATGCCACGCTGTTTGAGGTCGAGGATCAGGCCCGCCGAGGGCTGATCGACGCCTTTGGATTGCAAAGCAATATCGCGGGGCAGATCGTTGTGTTGATCCCATCCGCGATGATAGAGCTGGATGAAGCGCACGCCGCGCTCGGCCAGCCGCCGCGCAAGGAGGCAATTGGCCGCATAGGTCCCGGGCTTCCGCGAATCCGGCCCGTACAATTCGAATGTAGATTCCGGTTCCTTGGAAAGATCCATGAGGTCAGGAACCGAGGTCTGCATGCGATACGCCATTTCGTATTGCGCGACTCGGGTGTCAATTTCCGGGTCAGCGTATTTTTCTGAAAGCAAGCGATTCAATTTCGCTATGCCGTCGAGCATGCGCCGCCTGGTTGTGGAAGGCATGCCGGGCGGATTCGACAAATACAGCACTGGATCGCCGCTCGAACGGAATTTCACGCCCTGATACCGTGAAGGCAAGAATCCGCTTCCCCACAAGCGCGAAAACAGCGGCTGATCGGGATTCAATGCGTTAGCTTGCGAAATCAGAACCACGTAGGCAGGCAGATTCTGGTTTTCACTTCCTATCCCGTAGCTGACCCATGCGCCCATACTCGGACGGCCGGGCTGCTGAAACCCGGTTTGCAGGAACGTGATCGCTGGATCGTGATTGATGGCTTCAGAGTAGACGGTCTTGATGATGGTGATGTCGTCGACGATTTTCGTGTGATGCGGCAACAGTTCGCTGATCCAGGTGCCCGACTTTCCGTATTGGTCGAACTTGAAGATGGATGGCGCGACGGGAAATGACGATTGGCCGGAGGTCATGCCGGTGATGCGCTGGCCCTGGCGAATGGAATCGGGAAGCTCCGAGCCTTGCAGCTTGACCAGGTTGGGCTTGTAGTCAAACAACTCCATCTGCGAAGGCGCGCCGGATTGATGCAGGAAAATGACGCGTTTTGCCTTTGGCGGAAAATGTGGCAGTCCTGGGAGTCCGGCGGTTTTGGGTTCCGTTGCGCTTTGGGCTCCAAAGCCATCCGCGGTGAGAAGCGTGGCGAGAGCCGGAATGCCGATGGCAATTCCCGCGGTGCTTCGCCGGAAAAACTGGCGGCGCGTCATGGCCGCGCTGATTTCCGGAGTTAGCCTGTCACCCATACCCTGCCTCGCATTCCGCTATTGCTTCGTAATCGTCTCGTCCAGATTCAGGATCATGCTTGAAACCGTTGTCCATGCCGCGAGTTCCAGCGGCGGCACGCCGGAATCCACTTTCGATTCACCTACGGATAACAGCTTTTTGGCGTTCGCTTCATCTTGCGTGTAGGCCAAACGAAATTCCCTGAGCGAGTCAAGCAGCACGGCTCGTTCTTGAGGATCAGGAGTTCGCGCAGTCGCCAGCTTGAAAGCAAAGTCGATGCGCGCTTGATCCGATTTGCCGCCGTTGACCAAGGTGCGTTCCGCCAGCGCACGGGAAGCTTCGACGTAGGTTGGATCGTTAAGAAGGTCAAGGGCTTGCAGGGGCGTATTGGTCACAGCTCGCCGCGCGGTGCATTTTTCGCGGTCGGGCGCGTCAAACAGAGTCAGCGACTGCGGCGGAACCGTGCGTTTCCAAACGGTGTACATCCCGCGGCGATACAAGTCGGGGCCCGAGGACGGCGTGTAACTCTGGCCCGAATAGCCTTCGCCAAACGCCATTTCTTCCCACAGACCCTTTGGCTGATACGGGTACACACTCGGTCCGCCGATCTTGTCGTTCAGCAATCCGCTGATGGCCAATGCGTTGTCGCGAACAAGTTCGGCGGGCAGCCGAAATCTTGGCCCGCGCGCCAAAAGCCGGTTTTCCGGATCGCGCTCTATGAGTTCGCGCGAGGCCGTGGAGGACTCGCGATAGGTCGCGGAGGTCACAATCAGCCGCTGCATGGCCCTGATGTCCCAGCCGCTGCGCACGAACTCCGTGGCCAGCCAATCGAGCAATTCGGGATGGCTGGGCGGTTCCCCTTGCGAGCCAAAGTCTTCGGCCGTCTTGACAATCCCGACACCGAAATATTGTTGCCAATACTGGTTCACTGCAACTCGCGCGGTGAGTGGATTTGACGGATCGAGAATCCATTTTGCCAATCCCAGACGGTTGGGAGGCATGTCGCGGGACATCGGAGGCAAAAACGAGGGAACGCCCGGCGTGACCTTCTCGCCTTTGTTGTCGTATTGACCGCGGCCTAAGATAAAAGTGTCGCGCGGTTTGGACATCTCGGCCATGACCATGGTGGTGGTGATGGACTTTTCGATTTTACTGCGCTCCTTACGAAGCTCCTCGAGGCGCGTGTAGAGCTGCCGGTATTTCTCCGGCGCGTCGTACTTCAAAAAATATTCGGTGAGGCGGGATTGGTGCTGTTTTTCGAGACGCTCTTGCTTCTTTTCCTTGCTTTCAGCCTTGGGCGGTTCGCCAATGTCGGCCTCTTCCGGTGACTTATCGGCCTGAAGCGTTGAAATTTCCTTAGCGGGAGCGCCAGCAAGCTCAGTCAACGTCACACGCGCAGGGAAGTGCACCGCAAGATTTTCAGCCTCAATGTCCGTCAGCGTGCGCGTGTAAATGCGCAGGTCGTCGAGTTGGCCTTGAAACAAGCCACCCGTGTTCTTATTCCCGACTTCTAAAGGCGCGGACGTCTTGAACGTGCCGCTGAGCGTATCCTTTGTTGCCTCGGTTTCCCACGGCTTGCCATCCACGTAGATCTTTAGGCCCGCGGCCTTGCCTGAACCATCATAGTTAATGAGCACGTGGTGCGAGCCATCCATCGCCACACGATCTTTCGTACGTACTTCGATGGCAGAGTCTGGCCAATGCGCCGCAAAGCGCGCAACGACGCGAAGATTCCGCTGGTGCCGGCCGGTGTAAGCGACGTCGTCAAAACCAAGCACGTAGCCCGCCCAGTGCTCGGAGCCGTCCTTCTTCTGAACAAATTCGCTACGCTTCAATCCGTAAACATCCACCCACGTGGCCAGCGCAAACGGCTGGTGCACTTCAAAATCTCCGGCTTGCCCAAAGTTGACTTCCGCCTCGCCACTGAACTCTGCAGCTTTGCCGGTTGGGCCGTCTTCGTAGACAATTTCGCCGCGCACGAGCTTTCCATCGTGCTTCAATAAGGCATCGGAAAGATCACCGTTGAACGCATAGTGCGTTGCTAGCCCATCGCTGGGCGGCTCAGGCAACGACGCGAGCCGCGTCTTCTGCCATTCATTCCTCAGAGCCAGTATTTCTTTCTCAGGCATTGCGGCCAAAACGCCGTCGATTTGCTGTTTGAGTTCGTCTACTTGCCGCTTCTGCTCTGGCGTGGGCAACTGTAGGACCGGATCGGCATTTCCCTCATAGCCATCCAGGCCGCGCTCCGGCACGGTGTTGAAGAAGGCAAAGAAACGATAAAAATCCTTTTGCTTGATCGGGTCGTATTTATGGTCGTGGCAACGCGCGCAGCCCATGGTGAGTCCGAGCCAAGTCGTTGCAGTGGTGCTTGCGCGGTCCACCACGTATTCCACGTGATACTCTTCGGGAATCGCGCCGCCTTCGAAGTTAATCTCGTTGTTGCGGTTGAAGCCGCTGGCGATTTTCTGCTCGACCGTCGCATTGGGAAGCACGTCGCCAGCCAGTTGCTCAATCGTGAATTCGTTGAAGGGCATGTTGCGATTGAAAGCGTTAATCACCCAATCGCGCCACGGCCACATCTCGCGCAAGCTGTCAATGTGATAGCCATGAGTATCGGAATAGCGAGCCAGGTCGAGCCACTGCATCGCCATACGCTCGCCGTAGTGTGGTGACTTCAACAATTGGTCCACGCGCTTTTCGTAAGCGTTGGGAGAATGATCCGCTAGAAAAGAGTGCACTTCCGCCGGAGTGGGCGGCAGACCGGTCAAGTCAAACGAAACGCGCCGCAGCAGCGTAGCCTTATCCGCCTCGGCTGAGGGTTTCAAGCCTTCAGCTTCCAAGCGCGCGAGCGTGAAATTGTCGATCGGATTCCTCGGCCACGTTTTGTCTTTAACCACAGGTACGGCGGGGCGCTTCGGGGGATCAAAAGCCCAGTGGGATTGCCACTTTGCGCCCTGGTCGACCCATTCGCGGATTAGTTCGATTTGCTTCGCCGTCAGCGTTCGGCCGGATGACGCAGGCGGCATGCGCCTTTGCGTCGCACTAATCCTCTGATAGAGGCGGCTGGCAGCGCTGTTGCCAGGAACAATGATCTGATACCCACCGCGATCGGTGAAGACGCCTTCCTTGGTGTCGAGGCGCAAGTTCCCCTGGCGGCCGTCTTCCTCGGGGCCATGGCAAGCAAAGCAATTGTCGGAGAGGATGGGGCGAATGTCTCGGTTAAAGTCTACCGGTTTTTCCGGAGGACTTGACGGCGTTTGCCAGGCGCGAAGCGCAGGAAGGCACAGGATCACGGCAGCAGCCGGCAACCAACGGCAGATGATCGGACGGATCATCGGATCAATAGGCTCCCTACCGATTGAATTGAGCAACCGCGATAAACCATACTACGCGGATTTCCGTTTGGGAATACCTGACTATACCTGAATGCCTAGGAAGACTTGCTACATCAAGTCAGAGGCGTTGCGGTGTTTCGAGAACTCCCACGACCACAAAAAACCTGAAGCATGAACCTGGAGCGGGCGATGGGAATCGAACCCACGTCCGAAGCTTGGGAAGCTTCTATACTGCCATTGTACGACGCCCGCTCTTCTTGCAACATTTTACCACGGCGCGACCGTCCGTGGCTTGAATGTTCAGATTGCGTTCGTCAGGCCGTCGAACCGTCGAACATCCACGAAAGTCGCGTTTCGATTGAAGCATCCGGACTTCGCCACAACCATAGCGGAGCGTGGACTTAGCCATACCGAAGTCAGAGGCATCATTTCCGGCTACAAACAACTTGATTCGCATGCGATCGCCGGTGGGCTTAGCTATGCTGCACAGGGATCAGCTCCTGACACGCATTGTACTCAAGAGTGAGAATAGAGTAGCCTCACTGCCCTAGGGAGGATGCAAGCGCTTGCAGGCACAGCCTGATAGATACACACCGAGTCGTCCCTGCCGTCCCTGAAAACAAGCCCCTCCGGAGGCGGCCTGTGAGGTCACTCCGAGTCGCTTAGCACTGCATGACATTGAAAAAGCGGGCCTTGCAGGCGGTTTCCGGGTTTTCCTGTAAGCGGCGTCGCCTAGCCATGAAAAAATTTAAGACGTAGGAATGTAAGCGGTTGCAGAAAATGCTTGACACGCTTGCTCCCAGTGGGATATAAGCCGCTCATCGAAGTTTGCATATTGTATCCGCGGACCACTCGTCCTCCGGATTCAGTATCGCAATTGGGGTGCCTGTCGAGGGCAATAAAATCCGATCTTTGCCTCTGCGCAAGGGGGAATAAAATATATGAAGACGCTGGAAAACGTTTCCTTCTTTTCTTTTCGACGCGGCCACGTTCTCGGATTTCTCTCTCTCCTCCTCGCCCTCGCCTGCTGTTCACCTTCCTGGGCCCAGATGGCACAACAAGGAACCGTAACGGTTAGCGTTGTGGATCCAACGGGGGCCGCTGTTCAGGGTGCGAAGTTACAGCTCCAGGACACCGGCACGAATGCAGTCCGCGAGGCAGAAACCCAGCAGGTCGGCAGCTACACTTTCGTCGGCTTGCCCGCGGGGACATTTAGGCTAACCGTCACCAAAAGTGGTTTCCAAACGGAAGTGTTGGACTCGGTAGTTGTACAAGCATACCGCACCACGGACATTAAGGTCTCTCTCAAAGTAGGTGCCGCCGTAGAAAGAGTTGTCGTTGCCGAGAGTTCCGTCCCTCTGTTGGAAACAACTTCCAGCGCGATTGCCTCCACCGTTGACATGAAGCAGATTGAAGACTTGCCACTCGAGGGACGCGACATTAGCTCGCTGGCTTTCCTCACTCCGGGATTTACAGGCACGCCTGGGAATGGCACGTGGAACGGCCTCCCTCTTATTGCGCAGGGAAACAACATTGATGGCGTTCTCTCTTCCACCAGCCGCATGAAATTTGCAGGCAACTCCGGACCTGGTTTGCAAGCGCGACTCGAAGGCATCGAGGAAATGACCGTGCAGACCGGCCAGACTGACTTGAACCAAGGCCTGGGCACATCCTCAATGCAGGTGAACTTCGTCACCCGCCGCGGAAGCAATGATCTCCACGGTCGAATCTTTGAGGATTTTCGCAACACGGTCCTGGACGCAAACAGTTGGTTCAATAACGCCAATGGATCTCCTCGCACTCCCATTATTCTGAACGATTTTGGAGGCAGCGCCGGAGGCCGCATCATCAAGGACAAACTCTTCTTTTTCGGATCATTGGCCATTTCCAAGCAGCCCGGTGGCTACACGGCTGGTGGCGGAATCAACTTGCTGACCTCAACGGCGCAAACGGGGGTCTACACAACTAACATAGACGCAACAGCGAAGGGCGGGCCGGCAGCTGGGACACAAATCAATCTGTTTCAATTTGCTCAGGCCAATGGGTTGCCTTCATCCGTGGATCCCAATCCTGGCGGAATCGCCGACGAGCTTACTCTCATCAAGAACAACCTCACCGGCGCAACCCTTTCGGGCTCGGGCGACGCCAACCTAAATTCCATTAGCTGGCTCGAAAGCTCCCCCACCACCACCTACTTCCCCGCCGCCCGCGTTGATTACAACATCAGCCAGACACTGAAGCTCGACTTTTCTTTGCAGGAAACTAAGATAAACCAGCCCAATGCTTCGGCGCCGCCGCTACCAGGGAGTGCTTTTGCCAACCAGACCGGCCGCAACTACTCCAACAATTACATCACGTCGGTCGGCCTCACCTGGACGCTGACGCCCAATGTCACTAACCAATTCCGCGGTGGCTACTATTACAACGCCTACTGGTACGGTGTCGGCTCCAAGCCAATCTGGGCCCCTCCCACCAATGCCCCACAGATAAGCTGGGCCTACGGGAACTCTCAGCAGACCTTTACGCTTCCGGTTTCCACCTACTATCCGCTTATCAATGCCGTCGACAATGCGGCTTGGACCCACGGCAACCATACCGTCACATTTGGATTCGACTACTATCGTGAACAGGATCATTATTGGAACCCGCCCGATGGAATTAATAACATTAGTCTCGGTCTGAATTCCGCTGACCCAGCGTTTCAAAAGTTGGACCCCTATCTTACTAGCCTCAATCTGGATCCATCGGATCGCGGGAATGCGGAGGCTCTGTATGCCACTCTGATAGGAAGAGTGACTGGCGTGGGGCCAATCGGCAGCGGTTTCCCCTACGATCCCAAAAGCGGTCAATACGCCTCCACGGCAGGGTCGGCTTATAACCTGGACGAGCTGCAAAAAGGCTGGGGCTTGTACAGCCAAGATTCTCAGCGAGTGACTCCTCACTTTACTGTCAATTACGGCCTGCGATGGGATTTCACGGGCGACGATCACGATCTGACCAAGGCGTACCATGGCACTACGCCTTCGGCCATATATGGCCCCTCCGGCGTCGGCAATCTCTTTAAACCTGGTACGCTTTCCGGAGACATGAACCCGGCTTACGTCGCCAGTAGCCATCAATATAACGCCTGGAACGTCAGCCCCCAGCCCACGATTGGCCTCGCCTGGAATCCTTCCTACTCCGACGGACTCCTTGGCAAGCTGTCGGGTGGCGGCAACACGGTGATTCGCGCGGGCTTCGACGTAAAGCGCTTCACCGAACCATATCAATACTTCTGGAACAACGCGTCCAACCATGGGTTAGCTTTTTTCCAAAGCTACTCTTACAACGCGACGGGAACACCAGCGTGCAGCACTCCCACTCCAGGCTGCGGCCAGTTCACCGCCGGTAGCGTGACGTTGGCTGATCCAGCCACCCCCATTCTCCCGCACGACCCGAACTTCACTTACTCGCCGGGAGCCTATGCCGCTAGCATCCCGGAATCAACGTACACCTGGAATTATTTCTGGGGCGGGGCCGGCATCCAACCCAACATCCATCAGCCCTACGTCATGGAGTGGAATCTTGGGCTGCAAAGGGGTTTGGGCCGCAACAACGTCCTTGAAGTGCGCTACGTAGGCCATCGAAGCGTGCACCAGTGGATAGCGTCGGACATCAACGAGGTGAACATCTTCGAAAACGGCTTCCTGCAGGTCTTTAAGGGCGCACAATCAAACATGGCCATCAACGCCACTCACGGATACGACAATGCGCGGGATGCAAGCGGAAGCTTGTTACCCGGCCACTTTCCACTTTCGTTTGCTAACCTGGGCTTCGCCGGAGATGTAGCCCTTCCGCTCTTTGATACCGCCTTCACTGGTGAGGGTACTAACAATGGCGCCCTAGCAGATTACAGCAATACGGCGTTTACCACCCCGATCGGTCAGGGTGCCGCCGGTGCCGTGGCCTCGACACTTGCATACCCGTTTGGGACAGTGCCCTACATTTGCAACATGGTCGGGTCCTCTCTTGCCCCCTGCACGAATAGCATCAGTAACTCCTTCGCGAGCGAGACGGCACCGGGCCCGTATCCGCTTAACTACTTCCAAGCGAATCCGCTGGCCGCCTCCTTCCCAGGTGTAGGCCAGGCGTGGGAAACTCCTGGAGGCTACGGCAATTACCACGCTATGCAGGTGGATTTCCGCCAGCGCCAATGGCACGGCATGCAATTCGACGTGAACTACACTTGGAGCCACACTCTCGGCTTGCAGCCTGAAAACTACCAAGGTGCAGCGGCCGCTTGGTTGGGTACTGTCAACGAATTCACGGCACGCAACCTCAGACTGAATTACGGGCCGACAACTTTTGATATACGCCATGTCGTTCATGCCAGCGGAACCTTCGACCTGCCCCTCGGCCACGGAAAGGCCCTTCTGAACAAGACGGGTGCCGTCGACAAGGTTGTCGGCGGGTGGTCCCTAGGAACCATCGTCCTTTTTCAAACTGGCGCGCCGTTCCAACTCTTCGGTGGCTATAACACCTTCAACGATTACGCAGACGGCGGTTTGGTGCTGAGCGGCGTCACAAAGTCGCAGCTTCAGAATGGTATTGGGGTCTACCCCATCGCAGGTGCGGACTTCGTTTCCATCATAAATCCCAAACTTCTGACCGGCAATCACTCTGGCAATTGCAGCAGTGTCGTTGGCGGCATCTGCCAGAACACGGCCCCTGGGACGTTTGGGACTAACCCATGGCTCTATGGACCGCACATCTGGAATGCGGACATGTCGCTGGCCAAGGTGGTTCCTTTTGGCGAGAAGGTGAAGTTCAAGCTGCAAGCGGAGGCCTTGAACGTCTTCAATCACACCAACTTCACGATACCGGGCGGCGGGCCATTCGGCTTCGGAAGCGCGAACATTCAGTCATCTCGCTTCGGGCATGCGGGTACGCTGTGTCTGCGATGCAACCTAAGCACTCCAGACCCGAACTTTGGAGCGCGCCTCCTTGAGCTTCGCGCCAACATTACTTTTTAACCCCAAACAGGGCTGTCGCAAGCGGCCCTGCGGGAGGCATTCACCGAGCAGCAACGCCCCTTTACCCTGAGAGGCCTCGATGGGTTTACCCTGAGGCAACGAAGGGCCACACCCCGGGGCACGGTGAATGCCTCCTTGTTTTTGGCTAAGCTCACGAGCGCGAAGACTGTCATCCCGCCTGCCCCGAGCGTAGCCGAAGGGACGCTCAGGGTGCGCTCCTGCGCAGCCTGAGCCGGAGGGATCTGCTTTTCAGCTTTTGCGATTCGGGCTATGCCATTCTTTCTAAATCACTTAAGAAATCTTTGGTCTAAGCTTGACTTATTCTTACTTTCTGATACACTGTATTCTGGCCGTTGGGGCAAATATTTGTGTGCCCGGACTAAGAAAAATGAACGGCCGTCGCCCACCGCTTCTTCACCCAACCAATGATCGCCGTCTATCCGTTTTGTTTTCTTCGCCTTCCGAGTCTTTCGCCGGGCGTCGCGTGCTTGACAGAAACGCTCTTAACTCCTTTCCTATCAATCGTCTGCGAACAACTTCCTTCGCCATGGGCGGGTGGGGTAGCCGGACCACCGCCCACCTCAAGTATCACTTGAACTCGGTTTCGCTCTTTACTCCTCTTGCCTCGAGAGCTGCTAGAGGTCCTTCACTCCCTCGCCAGCTCCTTTTATTTTCAATCACTTACGAACTGGCCATTTTGCAAGTCTTTTCTTTTGATAACGTTGCAACAGTGGGGGGTAGGGGGCAGCATATCCAAATGGGAAAGGAGGTGAGAATCACATAGGCTAGCGGGCACCGAACCTCGATGCTTCCCATTCGGGCCCTCTAAATATATATACTGTCAGAGCCCGCTCAGGCCGAAAAAAGTTCCCGATGCGAAAACGTATCCCAATGACGGCAGGTTTAATCCTGATTATGGCCGTGCAGCTTGTTTCTTACGGGCAATCCCCGCCAAAAGCAAAGCCCTCGCCGGAAGCGCCCTCGGTCAGCTCTTCAAAGCAGGGCGTTGAGCACACGATCGAACTCGCTGCCAAAGGCCGTTGCCAGGAAGCTCTGCCTGTCCTGAAAGCAGTGATCTCGCGTTCGTCCGCGAAGCAAGCGATCGACAAACAGCTCGAATACCGCGCCGCCATGGCTGCCACGAAGTGCGCCATGAGCCTCAATCAAGCGCAAACCGCCGTCGCTGCGCTCTTCATCTTGAAGCGCGACTTCCCTCACGACCCGGAAGTCCTCTACATCACCACGCACTATTTCTCCGAGCTCGCCATGCAGGCTTCCCAGGAACTTGCGCGTGAAGCGCCAACTTCCTACCAGGCCCAGGAACTCCAGGCCGAATCGTTTGAATCGCAAGGCCGCTGGGCCGAAGCCGCGGCGGAATATCAGAAGATCCTGGGACAGAATCCCAGCATACCAGGAATTCATTTCCGGCTCGGTCGCGTCGCGCTTTCCAAAGGCGAGTCCGAGGTGAATGCCGACGAAGCGAAAAAAGAATTTGAGCAGGAGTTGAAGATCGATCCCGGCAACGCGGCAGCAGAATTTTCACTCGGCGAAATCGCCCGCCGCGCCGGACAGTGGGACGACGCTGCCGCGCATTTTTCTACTGCCGCGAAGATCGACTCCGGATTCGCGGAAGCCTACCTCGCGCTGGGCATGTCTCTTGCCTCCGCGCAAAAATTCGCGGACGCCGTGCCGCCGCTCGAGAAATACGTGAAGATTGTGCCGGAAGACCCTGCCGGTCATTATCAACTGGCGATCGCCTACGATCGCACCGGCCGCAAAGAAAGCGCCGCGAAGGAAATGCAGCTCCAGCGCGAAGCTGCCGCCAAAGCGCCCGCATCCGCCACGGAAGCGCCGCACTGAGCATGTGGCCTCGAGCGCAGCACTTGGTTCTCGAGTCATGATTTCGCGCCGCCGCTGGCTGCAACTGCTCGGCCTGTCAGGATTCACGAACGCGCTCGGCTCAGCAAATTGTCTCGGCGCGCTAGAGCCTTTAACAGGAATCAAGTCGCCCTCGCGATTCACCGAGCCTGATGCCCTTCCCGCCTTCGAGGAAGTTCCCACTGCGAAAAGCGGCATCACCTGGGCGCACGTGGCCGGCATCTCGTCCGAAATGTACATGCCGGAAACCGTGGGCCCGGGCTGCGCGTTCCTGGATTACGACAACGACGGCTGGATGGACATCTATCTTGTGAACAGCGGCCCGTGCGATTTCTACACGCCGCCGCATCCGCCGCGCAACGCGCTGTACCGGAACAATCGTGATGGAACTTTCACCGACGTCACCGAGAAGGCCGGCGTCACCGGAAACGCCTACGGAATGGGCGTAGCGATTGGCGATTACGACGGCGACGGCTTCCCCGACATTTATCTCACGCAGTATCCGCACAGCATTCTTTACCACAACAACGGCGATGGCACGTTCACCGACGTTACTGCAAAGGCGGGAGTCGCAGCGCCGGGATGGGCGACGAGCGCAGTTTGGTTTGATTACAACAACGACGGCTTGCTCGATCTGTTTGTTTGCCGCTTTGTCGATTTCGACAAATCGAAGAACATCTATTGCGGTTACGGCGCGGAAAATAAGCGCTGGTACTGCAAGCCAACGGTCTATACGCCGATGCCCTGTTGGCTGTTTCGCAATAACGGCAACGGAACGTTCACCGATGTGAGCAAAGAATCGGGCATCTCGAAATCGCCGGCGAAAGCGTGGGGCGTCGTCGCTGCGGACATTAACAATGATGGCTGGATGGATCTGTTCGTCGGCAACGATACCGTGCCAAATTTTCTCTTTGCCAACCGCAAAGGGCGCTTTGAAGAAATCGGCTCGCTCGCGGGAGTCGGACTCAGTCCGTTTGGCCTGGCGCGCTCCGGAATGGGTGTGGACGCCAGCGATTACGATCAGGACGGCTGGCTAGATCTCTTCGTGACCAACGTGGATCATGAACAGTATTCGCTGTACCGCAACAACAAAGACGAAACCTTCAGCGACGCGGCCGCCGGCTCGGGAATTGCCCCCGCGACAAAAATGATGAGCGGTTGGGGTGTGAAGTTCTTCGATTATGACAACGATGGCAACGCAGATCTGCTGCTGTGCAACGGCCATCCGGACCTGATGGTCGAGCAGCGCCTGCAAAATGTCGGTTACAGGGAGAAGCTGCTGCTGTTTCAAAACACAGGCAAAGGATGGAAAAACGTCAGCGAGCAAGGCGGTCCTATTTTTTCGAAGCTCATCGCCGGCCGTGGTCTTGCCATCGGCGATTACGATAACGACGGTTCCGTAGACGCCCTCGCCTCAGTCAACGATGGCGCGCCCATTCTCCTGCACAATAACGCTGGCCGTCGCAATCACTGGCTCGGTCTTCGCCTTGTCGGACGCAAGTGCAACCGGGACGCCGTCGGCGCGAAGGTCACATATCGGGCCGGCGATCTCGAGCGCCACCAGTTCAAGGTCGGTGGCGGAAGCTATCTCTCCTATCACGATCCGCGAATGGTCCTCGGACTTGGCTCACGAACGAAACTCGACTGGCTCGAAATAAGATGGCCTCAGCCTAGCGGCGCGGTCGAGCGCTTCAAGGATTTGCCCATCGACCGCTACATCACTATCACCGAGGGCAATCCCCAGTGGAAAGAAGCTGCTTGAGTCTGGGTGTTGTCCACGTTGCAGTCGCGGGGGTTTCGACAAGCTCTTCGCTTGTTTAGGTGAGACGCTGTCTAATGCGGCTGCAGCAAATCCGTCGTACTTCGCGGACTGGCATTCCATTTCTGCACCGTTTCCCGAGTGCTGAACAAATCAATATGGTCAAGCAAACAACGCTTGCGCATCTAACGAATGCAGGGCCCTGCCCTTTTTGCGTTACAATTTGTGGATGAGTATTTTGCGGCGGCTTTCACGCTGGATGGGTTCTAGAGACGATATGACTCACATCGTTGCAGGAAACGTGGCACCCGAGTTTTCCTTGAAATCACTGGACCAGAAGCAGTATTCGCTTCGGTCCTTGCTTGAACGTGGCCCGGTCGTCGCTGCGTTCTTCAAAATCTCCTGCCCCGTCTGTCAATTCACATTTCCTTTTCTGGAGCGCCTCCATCAACGGTACGGGTCGGGCGGCGCAACCTTTCTTGGCATTTCCCAAGACGAGGCGCGCGCCACGAAAAGCTTTGCATCCGAGTACGACGTCACTTTCCCGATGGTCGTCGATGATAACGGTTATCCCGTCTCGAACGTCTATGGCTTGACTAACGTTCCGACGATTTTCCTGATAGAGACCGACGGGAAAGTGAAGGTCAGCTCGATGGGTTTTGACAAAAGGGATTTGGAGACGATCGCGAGCCATCTTGCCGAACGCAAAAAAATCGCTCTCGCGCCGCTGTTTCGCCCCGACGAAGTCATCCCCTCCAACAAACCGGGATGAAGCTCGAAGAATTAGGTCCAGTTTGGACCTAGCCCAGGTTCGCCGATCTCCGTTTTCACTCCATTTCGGCGCGCAACCACTGTTTCTTGTGCTTTTCTGGGCCCTTGCGCTTGTCGGGAATCACGCGTGTGACGGCAGGCGCGATACCAGATTTGCGCGCCGCTCGCCGCGCCTCTTTGCCCACATCAATTGCTTTCTTTCTTCGCTTCTTCATTTCCGCCGCAAGATTATCTCAATCGCTCGGCGGAAGGAAGACGTCAGCATAGCTGGCTTCAGTTTTGAAACTGAAGCAGGGATTTACGTTTATGAAGTAGGCCTAGCCCGCTAAAAGTTGAATTGGCACTGCAAATAAAGGAGGCGGTTCGCCGTGGAAGAGGAAAATGGTCCGCCTGCCAAGTTGTTGGACTGGCCAAAAAATGGCGAGCTCAAATTGCCGATTGGATTGTTCGCGTTCACTCTATTGAAGACATTTCGCGCGTTAACACTGAATGTCAGGTTGTACCGATTATCCGACGAATTGCCACCGAACATTCCTCCTCCGTGGTCGCCATGCGGTCCGCCTGGCCCTCGGCCGAATGTGCCGCCACCTGGTCCGCCTCTCGCGGCTGTTTCCTTCTTCTCTCCAAAACCAAAAGTCTTGCTGAACCGCATGTTCAGAGTAAACCGCGCCGGTCCCGTCCCCTCGTTGATGGGAATACCCACCTGCCCAGTCTGGGTCGCCAGGTTAAAGCACCCATATGCAGTTGCCTTCACCCCCGGATCTCCGCACGTGCCGAGGGTCGGGCGCGCATTGTACGTATTAATCCCATACAGGTTCTGATCGGTGATGATGTTAAAAGGAGAACCGGACTGCGCGACCAAGAAGGGGCTAGCACGAAGCCCCCATGGCATGCTGATGGAGCCACCAACGAACGCGCGATGCCGCACATCGAACGAAGCCCGGCCGTAGTCCTCGTCTATGCCACAAGGTGTTCCTGACAAAAGACCGGGAGCCCCACATGGAATGGACGGGATATAGCCGGCGCCGGACGAGTCGCTATGCGCATAGTTCAATGTGTAGTAACCCCACAAAGAGAGTCTCGCTCCCATTTGCACGCGGCTGTTCACGATAAGCTGATTCTGTTT
>Ga0209166_10001175_pt1 | contig 22745 bp, 15 predicted proteins | sample Coa_R1_3_FD_187151 | JGI IMG/M metagenome (GOLD analysis project Ga0209166, IMG submission 187151) | Surface soil microbial communities from Centralia Pennsylvania, which are recovering from an underground coalmine fire - Coalmine... | ecosystem: Environmental > Terrestrial > Soil >... | reverse complement strand
GACAACCGCATCGGCGCTACCCTGCCCGATACAGTGGCGGCGATGAAGAAGGCCGGCAAGAAATATGATCCTGTGACCTACGACGGCGCGGGGCACGGCTTCATGCGCGCTGGCGAGGACCCGGGCGATACCAACCCAGCCAACAAAAAAGCCCATGATGAAGCCTGGCAGCGCTGGCTGTTGCTGCTGAAAAAGATGTGAGAGCAGTTGCCAGCTTCCAGTTGCCAGTTTGAGCATTGCGGGACTGGCTCTTGATGCGTGACAAAAAAACAAAAGCCAAATCTTAAGATCAGCTATTCAAATCGCTTTCGTAAAGTTTTGTGAAGGCTTGGCTAAAAGCCTTGACTCATGGGACTGCGTCCTGTTTATTTAATGTTGCGCGGGTCAGGCGCCGCGACACCGAAAAGGTAACCTCTAATGAAAAATATTCGCACGGCGCTGCAGGCCGCAATGGTGAATCTCGTCTTTTTTCTGTTTGTTTTTTCCACAGTTCCGGTCACTGCTCAAGTTTCAGCGGGTGGCGCGGATATGTCGCCTGCGAAGGCGTCACCAGCGAAGCCCTGGATGAACCCAGCTCTCGCGCCGGAAAAACGCGCCGAGCTTTTGGTCCATGAGATGACCCTGGATGAAAAGCTCACACAGATTCACATGATGGATACGCATGAGCATCCGCGCATGATCCAGGGGATTGACCGGCTCGGCATTCCGGGGTTCAAGATCACCAACGGGCCGGTGGGCGCGGGGCCCGGTGATAGCCGCCAAGCCCAACCTGCAACCGCGCTTCCCTCGGCGCTGGCGCTCGCGGCTGCCTGGGATACCGACCTTGCCGAGACATATGGAAAAATCGCGGCGCAGGAATCCGTGGATTGGGGCAACAGCCTGCTCGAAGCGCCGGGCGTAAACATCGCCCGCGTTCCACAGAACGGCCGCAACTTCGAATACTTCGGCGAGGACCCGTACCTGGCGGCGCGCCTGGTGGTTCCGGAAATCAAAGCCATCGAAGCCCAGGGCATCATTGCCGAGGTGAAGCATTTCGCGGTTAACAGTCAAGAGGCCGACCGCAAGACCATCAATGAGATCGTAGACGAGCGCACGCTGCGCGAGATTTATCTGCCGGCATTCGAGGTCGCGATCAAAGAGGGCGCACCCGGAGCCGTGATGTGCGCCTATCCCAGCGTGAACGGCCAATTTGATTGCGAGAACACTCATTTGCTCAAAGACATTTTGCGCGGCGAATGGGGATTCAAGGGATTTGTGCAGTCCGACTACACGGCAACGCACAGCATAGTACCGGCCGCGCTGGCCGGACTCGACCTCGCTATGAAGCACGATGTGTGGTCTGACGAAGCCATGAAAGCCGCCATCACCAGCGGCAAGCTCGACGAATCAGTTGTGGATACGATGTTGATTCGCCGCTACAGCCAGATGTTCCGGCTGGGAATTTTAGACCATCCCCGGGCAGTGACGCCGGTCCCGGCGGAGAAAGACGGCGCGGTCGCGCGCTCCATCGCCGAGCAATGCGTGGTGCTGCTGAAGAACAGCGGCAAGCAGCAGCCGTTGCTTCCGCTGCATGCCAAAGAGATCCATTCCATCGCGGTCATAGGGCCGTATGCCGGCGCGGCACACACAGGTGGAGGCGGAAGCTCGAAGGTAGCACCGCTTTACACCATCACTCCGGTAGATGGTATCAAGAACGTCCTCAAGAACCTCGCCGCTATCAAGGTAGATTACAACGATGGCAGCGATCCTGCGGCAGCGGCAGCTCTCGCCAAGTCGAGCGATGTGGCGCTGGTGATGGTTGGCAATGTAGACCGCGAGGGCCGCGATCGGCTGAACCTCGCGCTGCCTGACAATCAGGATCAGCTTGTTTCGGCGGTGGCAGCGGCGAACCCGCGCACGGTGGTGGTCCTGAAGACCGGCGGACCGGTACTGATGCCATGGCTCGACCAGGTTCCGGCCGTGCTGGAGGCGTGGTATCCCGGCGAGGAAGACGGCAACGTTGTTGCCGGCCTGCTCTTCGGCAACGCCAATCCTTCAGGCAGGCTGCCGGTAACTTTCCCAAAAGCGGAAGGCGATACGCCGGCGCATACTCCGCGACAGTATCCGGGCGTCAACGGCACAGCGACATACTCTGAAGGGATGCTGGTCGGCTATCGCTGGTACGACGCGCAGAAGATCACGCCGCTGTTTCCTTTCGGTTACGGCCTCTCCTACACCACCTTCGCGTTAAGCAAGCTCCTCACGGCGGAGACAAAGGGTGGATCCCAAAACGTGTTCAGCATCCTGGTGGATGTCACCAACACCGGCCCGCGTGCAGGCGCGGAAGTTGTGCAGGTCTATATCGCAGCCCCGCCTGCTGCGGGCGAACCTCCGAAACAACTCAAGGGGTTCGCAAAAGTCAGCTTGCAACCCGGCGAGACCAAACAGGTCACCGTAATGCTCGACCAGCGCGCATTTTCAGTCTGGGACACCAAGACTGGCCAGTGGACCGTTGTTCCCGGCAACTATGGCGTCCTAGTGGGTGATTCCTCGCGCGATCTGCCGCTGAAGGGCAGCGTAACAGTGAAATAAAGGGCGCTTTTACGCTACGTCGCGCGCTCTTTCCGGAGCCTCGGTTTCGTGACCGCATTGCCTGCACCCGGCCTGAATCTGCTCACGATTGCGCCGCAACAGGTTGGTGAAAGATTCCCACCAGCGCGGCTTAACAAGCTTTGTATCAGGGCACGACTTCAGTCGTGCCGTTTAGGCCTAAAAAATTCGGCTTTAGCCACTGAGGTTTGAATGTTGGGAGCGATAAAGATATTTTGAAACAATCTCTGGAATGGTTCGCGCCTTTGTTGATGAAAAACTCTGATACCCACTACCCGGCGCCCATCGAGGTTTGCGCCTGCTCGCGCATGAAGTCCCTGCCTTTACGTTCGCGCCCCAAAAGAACAACGATCGTCAGCAGCAGGATGTTAGCCAGTTCGAAGCCGCCGAGCGCCCACTGATATCCCACGTGCTGATAGAGATGATGCTCGATCGTGTTGACGGGAGAGGCAAAGAGAATGCCGAGTTGGTAGGCCAGGCCGGGAACGAGTCCACGGGCGGAGTCAGGCGCAAGCTCGTTGAGGTGCGCCGGAATAATTCCCCAAGCGCCCTGCACGCCCACCTGCATGAGAAACGCTCCCAGCGCGAGCCTGGCAAGGCCTGATGAGAATGCCCACAGGGGAATCACCGCAAGAGAGAGTACGAGGGCAGCCACCATGCTATAGCGGCGGCCGATCCGCTCAGAGTAATACCCGAAAATTACAGCTCCCAGGATTGCGCCCACGTTGTAAAACATGGCCACATAAGAAATCGTGCTCGCGGCAAATTTGTGCTGCACTTTCAGGAAGTCAGGATAAAGGTCCTGCGTGCCGTGGGAGAGAAACATCATCAACGTCATCAGCAGCATGAGGTAAATGAAGCTCTTCCAGTATGTGGCGACCGCGCCAAAGATGACCTTCACGTTCTGCGCCCGGTGTTGCTCCCAGGCTCGCGACTCGGGCACCTTGAAGCGAACATACAACGCCAGCAGCGCGGGAGCGCCGCCTGCCCAGAACATAGCCTGCCATCCTAGGTGGGGCAGGATTACACGCGCCGCCACGGCGGCGAGCAGATATCCGCAGGAATATCCGCTTTGCAGAATGCCGGAGAGAATGCCGCGCCAGCGCAGAGGCGCGCTCTCCATGGCAAGTGACGAACCTACGCCCCACTCGCCTCCCATGCCGATGCCGAACAGAATGCGTAAAACTAAAAACGTAGGATAGCTATGTGCAAACCCGCACAACACTTCAATTACAGCGAAGTAAATCACGTTGGCCATAAGCGGCAGGCGGCGTCCATAGCGGTCAGCCAGCAAACCGAAAAGCAGCGCTCCCAGCGGACGCGTAGCCAGCGTAGCGGCTACCGTAGCAATAATCGCAGCTTTACTTACATGAAATTGCGCGGCAAGGATGTCGTAGAGAAAGACGACGATGAAAAAGTCGAAGGCGTCGAGTGTCCAGCCAAGAAAGCCGGCGGCGACGGCGTGTCCGGAGCGGGGCGGGTCACTCATGGCGTGGCTTTTTGAGTTACTTCTTTCTTTCCTGGTAGGTGGTCTCAATTTTAACGCCAATGAAATCCAGCATCTGCTTAACATCCTGTACGTGTCCGCCGTCAGGAGCGAGTTCCAGATATTTTTTCAGCGCCTCCGCGGTCCCGGCAGGCGGCGTGAGCTGTCCCTTGGCATCGGTTGTGCTTTCTGCTATCAGGACTGAACCTTTAATAAAGTATGCGTCTGCTTTCGTCGGATCGGCCGCAATCGCCTTGTCGCAGGCCGCGAGTGCACCCTCGGTGTGGCCCATGTTGTATTGCGTGGCGCAGAGATTGAAATAAGCGACGCCCGGGTTGGGCGACATCTCTGCCGCCTTACTAAACGCGGCAACCGCCTCCTCATTCTTATGCAACTTGAGATAGCTATTGCCTTCCGAGGTCAGCATCTGGGCGACGGCAATTTTGGTCTTGGCCGGGTCGCCGTTGGATGCTACTTCGCTCTGGGCCGCAGCTATTGTCTTCTCGTACGTGGCCAGGGCTTCGTCGTATTTTCCCTGGTTGAGCTGCGCGTCGCCCAGTGACTTCTGATACTCCCAGTGGTTCGGCTCCAGCGCAATCAACTGGCCGAGAATGCTTTCTGCATCCCGCCAGTTCTTGTCGTGCTGCGCTGCCTCATACTTGGCAATCAACGCATTCTCGGCCGCAAGCCGCTCGTTCTGTTCCTTCATCGCCTCAATTTGCTCTTTGGAGAGAGCTGGTTCTCCGGAACTGGTTTCTGAGGAAAGATCAAGGACCATACGCTGGCCTTTAGGGTCTGAGCTCACAGTCGCTTTCTGTTTGAAAAGGCTCTGCCCATCGGGACTCACGACCTCGATCTGGTAGGTATCGTAGGGCACGTTAAGCTGAACAAATTCACCGTTCTTGTCGGTTTTTACCTTGAAGCTTTTGTTGTTAGTCAGGCTGGTATAAAAAATTTGCGCGTCCGCCAACGGCTTGCCCGCCTTGTCTATGATTTTGCCGGTAATTTGCGCTGTTTGGCACCAAGCTGGCGCAACGCTGATCGTGACCAGCAGAACCGCCATCGCCAGCAAGATCATGGTTCTTGGTCGAAAAGCGGGAAATGCAAGCGCTAAAGAAGTGTTCATATCAGGGTAGCGCACAATTTATCACGTTTTGGCACATGCGCTGAGACCAGATTTTGGCCCCGTTTTTGTGAAAGCCCGATTGCAATCCGTGATTTTGGACTGCTCCTCGTAATTGCCCCGCCGGGTTTCAATGTGTTACCGTTGCCCACTGGGTAAAACGATGATTTAGAAGCCAAGTTCCCCAACCTTAACGCATGCAAAACACCGCTTCCCTTCTTCTGGAAGCGCGTGGAACAGGAAGAAGACATGATACTGATTCTCGTCGTCGTGCTGGTTGTCATCTTGATTGTGCTGGTCATGATTTACAACGGGCTGGTGCAGTTGCGGGTGCGCTCGGAATCTGCCTGGTCAGACATTGACGTGCAGCTCAAACGCCGTCACGACCTGATCCCCAATCTCGTGGAGACGGTGAAGGGCTACGCCGCGCACGAAAAGAGCACCTTCGAAGACGTCGCCAAATATCGCTCCGCGGCCATGTCTGCCACTTCGACCGCAGACCGCGCCCAGGCTGAAGGGCAGCTCACTATGGCGCTGAAAGGGCTGCTGGCCGTAGCTGAGGCTTATCCGCAGTTGCAGGCTTCGGACCAGTTCAAGAACCTGCAGCAGCAGCTCAGCGGGCTGGAAGATGACATCCAGAATTCGCGGCGTTATTACAATGCCGTGGTGCGCGACCTGAATACCAGGATCGCCTCTTTCCCCACCAACATTCTGGCGGGAATGTTTGGCTTTACGCCCAAACAGTTCTTCGAGGCCCCGGCGGCGGATCGGGAAAACGTGCAGGTCAAGTTCACATAGCTGTGAATTTCCAGCCACGGATGAAGACGGATAAACCGGCTGCGGAAACTCAATTTCCGCAAAATCTTTCGGAAGGGCACAGCTTTAGCTGTGCCGTAAGTCGTTGGGAGTAACACTTCCTTGCTGCCGCAGGCATGCGCGTAGCGAAGCGGAGCGCCACAAAAAAGCGTTTTCCGCAAGCTTTCTAAATACGGATTGAGAATCACCACAGAGACGCGGAGGTGTGAAATTGAAATCGAAAAGCGGAATCGTCTTTCGAGTTCTGTTTTTGCCGTTTTTGCTTCTAGTCCTCTTCGCGCTGCCTGCGCAGGCGCGCAGTTGGAATATTTCCGACTTTTCTTCCTCCATTCTGATTGAAGAAAACGGGACCTCGGTGGTCACCGAGCACATCACCTGCGTCTTTGTCGGGCAGTATCACGGAATCTACCGGCGAATTCCCATCGAGTATCCTGGCCCCAACGGCTCCAATTACACGCTCTTTCTTGATGTATTGAAGGTGGAAGATGAGGACGGGAACAAACTGGAGACCAAGATCACAACCACCGGCGAATACCGCCAGCTCCAGATTTTTATTCCCAACGCAGAGGACACGAAGAAACAGGTCGCCATCACCTACCGCGTGCTCAATGCCCTCCGCTATTTTGATGACTATGATGAATTTTATTGGAACGTGACCGGTAACGACTGGCCGGTCCCCATTGACCACGCCAGCGCGGTAGTCACTCTGCCACCTAAGGCCGCCAGTAGCGGACTGCGGGCGCAGGCTTTTACCGGCATCTACGGCTCAAAAGAGCAAGAAGCCACGGCCCAGATCGATGGCCAACGGATTTCGTTCGAGACTGCCAATCCATTGCCCATGCGCGGCGGGTTGACGATTGATATCTCCATCCCCAAGGGCATTGTCAGTGAGCCTGGCTTTTTTACCAAAGTGGGATGGTACCTGAAAAGCAATCCCATTATCTTCCTGCCCATCTTCGCCTTCGTGGTGATGTACAGCATGTGGTATTGGAAGGGGCGCGACCCGAATCCGGGTATTTCTGTTGCCCCCATGTACGAACCGCCAAAAGGGATGAGCCCTGCCGAAGCTGGAACCATGATCGGAGACAGCGTTCATCCCCGCGATATTACCTCCACCATCGTGGACCTGGCAGTGCGCGGATATCTCAAGATAGAAGAGGTCAATGAGCAGCACCTGCTGATGAGCAGCAAAGATTACATCTTCCACTTGCTCAAGCCCAGGGACCAATGGCAAGAGCTGACCCCGCACGAGCTGCTGATGCTGACCAAGATCTTTGAAGAGGGAGACGATGTCAAACTCTCCTCCTTGAAATACGAGTTCTACCAGGTGCTTCCCAAAATCAAGCACAACATCATGGCCGCGCTCGATGAAAAGGGAATGTACAGCCTCGACCCTGACATGGCCGCGGCTTACAGCGTTGTGGGCGTACTGGTGATCGCCGCGCCCTTCATATTGCTGCAGGTGACGGGCATGGCCAACTTCTTTTTATCTCCTATGCCGGCGGCCGTGGCCATTGCGCTGGCGCTGGTGATCGTGTTCATCTTCTTCCGCATCATGCCCGCCAAGTCCATGCTGGGCGCGCGCACCACGGTGGGCATCCGCGGCTTTCAGGAATTCATGGCCCGGGTCGACGGCGACCGCCTGCGCACCATGCCTCCCAATACCTTCGAAAAATTTCTGGCCTTTGCTATGGCCCTGGGCGTGGAAGAGCACTGGGCCAAGGCTTTCTCCGGAATTCTGCAACAGCCGCCCGCGTGGTACCAGGGGACCTATTATGGCAACAACATGTTTAACACCATGATGTTCACCCACAGCCTGCGCTCCATGTCAGACACGGCCAGCCAGACCTTTGTCGCCGCTCCAAGGTCGAGCTCCAGCGGCTCGGGATTTGGCGGCGGTGGCGGTGGAGGTTTCTCCGGCGGCGGATTCGGCGGCGGCGGTGGCGACGCGTTTTAAAAAACAGTTCTCAGTTCTCGGTTCTCAGTTAACACCGGAATACCACACACCCTCTCCAACTGAAAGATTCAAGTAAAGTGGCCTGCGAACAACATGTTCACAGGCCATTACAATTTGGATCTGAGAACCGAGAACTGAGAACCGAGAACTGCTGTTTGCTGCCTCGGCCAGCGCACCGCCTGCGCAATGCAGATGATGTGAAAGATAAGCAGCAGGGGAACGAAAAAGGTGGGAACCAGGCTCATCGGCAGCACTGTCATGGCATCGCTGGTCAGCCCATGAGCCAGGCGTCCGATGGGCGTCGCCGAAGTAAGCACACCCAGCGTTACTGCCATCACCAGATCGAAAACTCCAATCATCTGCCAGACAAGAAAACCGCTCCGCCGCCGCGGATTTATAAGATAGCTGGCGGCCAGGGGCGCGGTGGCGCCCACGGCAATATCACCCCAACCAGCCGGCAGGGCGAAGACGGCGGGTAGAATTCCGCGAGCGGCGAGAATCAGAAACACGAAGCCGCCAATTCTCCAGGATTGCGCGAACGTCAAGATGCGCGGGTTTAGCGCAAGCGCGAATTCCCGGAACTGGGAAGAGAGTGCCAGCCACGACAGAAACACGACGATGGGAACAACCACCGCCAGTCCGAGCGGCAGCGGCGGAAAGATTGCGGTCTTCGATCCGGCTTCAAACACACGCAAGGCGGAGGCGGAAAGCGAAACCAGGAACCAGACGGCAATGAGCGCGGCGACGAGCCTTACATAGCGTTGGTTTGATTGCTTGTTATTCGATTCGGGATTTGTAAGTTCAGACATAAGTTTCTCCTTGGTTCAGAAATTGGTGAGTACGTTGGTAAGTTGATTGGAAGCTTGCAACAGATCGTGCCAGCGGCTGTCGCCAAGAGCCGAGCGTAACCGGGTCTGCGCCTTCTGCCAGTGCGGCATTGCGCGCCGGAACTGCTCCTGGCCGGCTTTGGACACACGCAACCGGCGTTCGCGCCGGTCTTTGCCGGGCCGCTCCTCGATCCATTGGCGCTGCAGCATGATCTGCAATGTGCGGGAAAGTGTTGTGCTGTCCAGGGCAAGCACCTCGCCCAAGTCGCCCTGCGATATCTCCCCGGTCAGAGAGAGCGCCTGTAAGAGGGTGAACTGAGTGACGCGAAGCCCGAGCGGGCGAAGCGCCTCGTCATAGATCTGGGTGAGCGCTCTTGAAGCGCGGCGAAAGCTGGCGCACATGCATGGCAAACTGGGCAGAGAAAGCGAGACATCTTTCATGCCTCAATAGATGTATATACATGCATTGAGGACTCATAAATTTTTCTGGATTTGTAATTGTGTTCTATCGCGCCGCTTGCGGCACACGGTGGAAGCTCCCGGCTTTGGCCGGGGGGTAAAAGTTCTTGAAGTTTTGGGCTTTAGCCCCGGCCTCTGTTAAATAGGACACTATTGAATTTGTTGAGGTGGCACCTCAGGTGGATGAGTGCGCACCCGGCGACTACCCGGACCGTGCTTCCGGAGCTGCCGGAAATTGAGCTCAGCCTGTTGAAACTCCTGCAAACATTCGGCCCCTGGCGTACATCCTATGTAATGTTCCTCTGTAAGAGCAGGAGTGCGCCTATGCCAGATCCACTTCACAGTTCGGGAGATGTTCCCCGATTCGATACCTACCCTGCGCCGGCCCCGGAAGAAATTGCGCCAGAAAGCGGTGTGGAAACGTCCGTGCCCATAGGGCTGAGTCCGGCCCGGGAGCTTCCGGCCAGCACCATGGCTAACGATGTGCGCGTAAACCCAGCTTTGAATCAAACCGCAGAGAAGATTGGCACACTTCTTGGAACGGCGGTAAGAATCGTCAAGGGCATGCCGCAGCAATTGCAGGCTGTACCGCGAAACGTTTCGTCCATGGGCGAGCGCCTGCGGGAAAAAAGCGGAGAGCTGCGTGAGGATGCCTCCGAGGCCGCCCGCGAGTTGCGGCAGAACGCCCAGGCAAGGATGCAACAGGCGCGGGAGCAGGCCAGACAATACGCTTATGAGAAACCCTTTCACGTCATCGCAGGCATAGCCGGCCTGGCCTTCTGCGCGGGCGTTGCGCTGAGAATCTGGAGGTCGAGCCTTGAATAGCCCATACAAAACGAGCGAAGTGAACGGAAAATCGCTGGCCGCCGTGGTGGCCGAACTCAAGAATGATGTCGCACAGTTTCTACAGACCCGCTACCAGATGTTGATGGCGGAGATGAAAGAAAAAGCCCGAAACTGGAAATTTGCCCTGCCGTGGGTACTGGTGACTGTGCTCCTGTCAGGCGTCGCCTTCCTGCTGCTCACCGGCGCGGCGGTCTTCCTGATAGCGATCGCCGTAGGCGTGGGCTGGTCACTGCTGATTGTGGGCGTGGCTTATCTTATCCTGGCATCGATTTCCGCATGGGTGGTGTACGGAGAGCTCAAGAATCAGGGCATTGCCCCGGCGCGCACGCTGCATGTTCTGCAGCAAGACAAAGTGTGGCTGCAAAAGGAAGCGAGGTCGGTATGACAAACTCAAATCTTCCCATGAGCATTCTGGAATCGCAGGCCGAGGCGCAGCGCCACAAATTGCACCATGATGTCATGGAGTTGCGCTCCAGCGTGCGCGAGACGCTTGATACCAAGAAATTCGCCCGCCAGTATCTCTGGCCGGCATCAGGCGCGGCAGCTGTTGTTGGGCTACTCCTGGGATATGGATTGACTGGAATTTTCAAGCGCGATTGAGACAACTGCTCGCATCTTGTCATTCTGAGCGCCGTTCTTTGGCGCGAAGAATCTTGCGTTTTCTTGCCCGAGCGATATTGTTCTAGTACAGAAAAACTAAACAAGTCTATAGACTTACGCTTAAAAGTGTGGGAACTCCATTCAAAAACTTAAAAAAGGCCTCTGCGTACCTCCGCGTCCTCAGCGGTTAATGCAAAAATCCGCGCAAATCCGTGAAATCCGCGGTAAGCAGTTTCCGCTTTACTTCTGCAGGGTTTCTTCAATCTGAATGGCGGGACCTTTTTCCACGGTCAGCGTCTTGTGCAGAGATTTGTATCCAGGCAATCGCAAAGTGATTTCATATTCGCCGGGCGGGAGCGCGAGTTTGGTAGGTGTGGTCTTGGAGTAGACCTCGCCGTTCACCGCGATCTCCGCCCCGCGCGGAGCGGTGTGGATTTCTACGTTGACCTTATCGCCGCCAGCGCCAAAGAAGCGGGCTATCGGATTGGTATGGGTCTCTTTTGCTTTGACCAGATCGAGCGGCTTCAAAGTGGGCGCAAAACTATAGGGCTGGCCTTCCTGCAAATCCACGTTGGTGGTGGCTTCCTGGAAGCCCGGCTTGCGCAAGGCGATGCTGTGTGCCCCGCGGGGCAAAACAATCTGTGCGGGCGTAACTTTGGCAATTTCCCGGTCATCGATCATGATGGCCGCGCCCGGAGGGTCGCTGCTGATAGAAGCCGTGACAGTTGAGTTGACAGCTTTCAGGGAGACGCGCAAAAAGTTCGGACGTCCTGCATCCACAGCCACGACGTGGGTTTCGCCGGCATAGCCATTCTTGCTGAAAATGACGGTGTGCGGCCCGGGAGAAATGGCGGTTGCGGTAAAGGGCGTTCGCCAATCGGGCTGGGCCACTCCATCAATCTTAACGTCGGCGCCATCGGGTTCAGAGCTCAACACCAGCTCTCCCAGGTTCATCATCGCGGAGGTATGGTTAGGGCGCACGCTGGGAGTAGCAGTGTGATGCCGCTTCTGCCATGGGCCCGGCTCCCTCGGCTCCTCTACGGACGAAGCCTGGGAAGAAGTCTCAGGCGTCGGAGTCGCGATGCTCTCCGGCGGAAGCGTAGCCGGCGGTTCTTCCGTCGTTGTCGCATTCTGTTGCAGCAGGCGTTCCACCTCGGCCCGTTGTTTGGCATGCTCATACTTGATATAAGCAATGGTCACAAACACCACCACAATAATTGCCGCCAGGATGGCCGCTATCGTCGGCAGAAGGGGAATGGATTTTTGTGCCACCAGCGGCTTTTTGGTAGGAGCCCGGCTCACGACCGCTCTGACGCCGGGGGGAGCGCCATTCCGGGCTCGCACCGGGGCGGGGGTCTTTACCGTCGGGGTGTAAGTGGCTTGTTGAGGAAACTCGAAAACCGCCGCCGGGATGGATCTGGGTGTCTCTTCCGGCTCGGGAAGGGTTTCGTAATTTTCCAGGGCATGTACCAGGTCAGCGCCCATTTGATAGCGATCTTGCGGAGTTTTGGCCAGCGCCTTCAAGATAACGCGATTGAGTCCGTGATGAATTTCAGCATTCAGCTCGCGCGGCGGGATCGGCTCTTCGTTAACAATCTTATAAATTATGGTGGTGATGTTGTCGCCGCCAAATGGCTTTTCTCCGGTGACCATCTCGTAGAGGATCACGCCGAAGCTGAACAGGTCTGACCGCCCGTCGAGCGGCTTGCCTTTCACCTGCTCCGGCGACATGTAGTTGGGTGTGCCCAGGACCTCGCCTGTCGAAGTCATGCTGCCGCCGGCCTTGGCAATGCCGAAATCCATGATCTTCACGACGCCGCTGGGAAGAATCATGATGTTGGCCGGCTTGATATCGCGATGCACTACGCGTTGCGCCGAGGCCGCATCCAATCCCGCGCAAATCTGGCGCGAAAGATCGAGCACCCGCTCCATAGTGAGGGCATGCTCCTGCAACATAAGCTGATACAGGGTTTTGCCTTCAATGTATTCCATGGCCATGTAAAACAGGCCATTGATCTCGCCGGCGTCGTAGATAGTAACAATGTTGGGATGGTTGAGCACGCCCGCCAGCCGGGCCTCATTGCGGAAGCGCGCCAGCAGCTCTGAGCTCTCGGGACCCTGCACGTCCAAACGCATGGTCTTGAGCGCAACCGTACGGCCAATGGTAGGGTCTGTGGCCTTATACACTACGCCCATCGCGCCCTTGCCCAGTTGGCCTACAATTTCATAACGCCCGATTTTTTCCAGAGCCATTCCTGTGCTCATTTGGCATACCAGCGGCTTGCCGTCAAACCCGCGCGGGTTGCAGCAACAAAAGAAGAGGCTTCAAGATACCTACCTTAAAACGATACCTACCTCAAAAGGGGGGAGACCAACATACTCTGCTCACTAGATTACACCAAAAATGCCCAATTTTCGGAGTAGTTGTTTGCTGCAAGGACGTCAAGAAAGCCTGCCGAATTGGCAAGTTATAGCTGGATAAGGGAATTTACCCCATTTTGACGCAGTTTCAAGTTACTTCTGCCGGATCCTGCGGAAAAAGCAGTTTGTCAGTTGCCAGTTCAAGCTACCAGCTTCTAGCTGTCATTGAGCTGAGTTGACTACGAGCAGGCTCTAAGTCCTACGACTGGCAACTGGAAGCTGGCAACTGGCAACTGCTTCTTTAGTGGCCGGCGCTGTCCGGCTGCGCAGGGCTGGCAGCAATAGCGAATTTGTATACGCTGCCAGACCCCCACACGCCCATCGAATTCAGACTCGCGACCGTGTTTTGCCCGCTGCGGAAGGCGAAGTCGGTACCCACCCTCTGCTCGCTCTCTCCCGCGGGCGTCACAAAGATAGAGTACTTATGCTTCGGTACATTCACGACCAGGCGGAAGTGATAGGTCACTCCGGCTGCGTAGGGAATGGTGGAGGCCGCTGCATAGAGTCCACCGTTGCGCGCGTCAATGTTGCCCATGGGATTGAAGCGGGCGATTGCCGCCAACTCCTTATTGCAGGTTGCCGCTCCATTCGACAATCCAACGGTACTATTAATGGGAGAATCAGGCGGCACCACATCGAAGAAGGCCGTGAACGTCCCGGTCTGCGTGGCAAATGATGTGTTCTGCAATCTGTGTGTCGCGGTCGCCGCTTGCGTGGTCGCAGGCCGGTACAGCACCCAGAATGCTCCGCACAGCAGGATCACCGCTGCCAGCAGGCTGGCAACCAGCGCGGGTTTTGCAGTGAGCGGCTGCCGTAGCATCATCCAAACCGCCCCGGTCTTGTTCCCGAGCGGCAGTCTCTCGGCCATGCGCACAAGCTCAGTGCCGGTTTCCGCGGCGGTTTTGGCCACAACTTCAATTGTGGCACCCACCGGCGCTGCCGGACTTGCTTCTTTGGCAACCACCATGGAAGCCAGGTTCCAGCATTCTTCCACGCGGCCAATAAAACGATATCCGAGCTTGGGAACGGTTTTGATGAAACGCGGCTCGCGGGAGTCGTCGCCCAGCATTTTGCGGATCTCAAAAATGCACTGCGACAGGGCCGCATCCGTGACCGCTGTATCCTTCCAGATTCTTCGATTCAGCTCATTCTTCGAGACTACTTTCTCCCGGTGCTCGACAAGATAGACAAGGACGTCAAAAGCCTGATGGCGCAGATAGTGTTCGTTGTCGCCCCGGCTTAGGCAGGCGCGTAAAGTATTGATCTCGATATTTTCAGCCAGGTGATAGATCGGTTTGTGTGCGGAACATTCCATTGGTCACCCCATGTGAGACCTTGCAGTGGCGCAGCTAAGTAAGCTTGCATTTTGTACATTGAAACGTTTAAGTAAAGGGTTGCAAACGTTTTCAGCAACGGGGCGTCATAGTACACCGGGCGCAATTTTGCTGTCAAGCGGAGAAAGTTATGGGATTAGTGGGGCCTATGGCGATTCCAGAGTTACTGTATCCGCCACTGTGGCAGAGTACAGCTTTCAGAGCCTGCGGAAAAACTCACCTGGAGTGAAGACGTGCCTAGCTTTGTATTAGGGGCACGAGCTTAGAGCTTGCGGAAAACTCGCTGTAACGTAAGACGTGTCAGGACATGGTTACTTTTTAAGAGTGTCATCCTGAGCGAGGGCGAATGCCCGAGTCGAAGGATCCCGAGAATGTCGCGGGCCCCCATGTTGCATCAAGGCATTTTCTGAAGACACGGCCGGAAGAGCCTGCGAAAGCCGTCATGTGTGAAGACATGTATCACGGCACGAGTTTACTCCTGCCGTAAGTTGTTGGAAAACGACCCTTCCTTGCTGCCGCAGGCATGCGCGCAGCGAAGCGGAGCGCCCTAAAGAATAGTTTTTCTACCTCTCAGGGCGCGGCAGATCGCATGCAAAAAAAAACGCGCCGCGGGGTCAAGGAGGTTTCGCGCAACCCCGCGGCGCAAGTCAACCAGTCGTTACAAGAAGGGCGTGAAGCAGACTTTGGTGCTGGTATCAAAGATCGGGTTTCCAGGGGAAACCGGCGGTGAAACCTCCAGGTTGCCGGGAGGATTCGATATCACCGGCGTGCTGTTCCTGGTCAGGTTGTCCTCGCAGGGGACGACGCTTTGGGTTGAATCGCCTCCTGCCCACATATCAATGTGCTTGATCCCGTTATCAAAATCAGCAACGCACCCTGGTCCCTGCACTCCCGGTCCACCCGGTCCGGAACCGGTGCACAAGTCCTCCATGATGAAGTACTTTTTCACCATGGGGAGATAGACGATGCTCCCTGGGGCAAAAAGCCGGGGGTCGGTGGCAAAGGTGATGGGATCGGCAAAGGTGCCTGTCCCGCCAGCTTGGGAGTGGATTTGCGGGAACTGAATTTGCTTTCCCGGAGGAGAATTATCGGGAAAGCCATACCAGGTGACCATCATGTTGGTGGTAGTGCCGCCCCCGCCCGCAGCATTCACCACGAGGGTCACTGTAGTCGAGTGCGACAAGCTGCCGCTCGCGCCAGTGATGGTAAGCGTGGAGGTGGCAGCAGGAGTCGAGCTCGAGGTGGAAACGTTGAGCGTCGCTGCCCCCGAACCCGTCACCGAAGTTGGATTAAACGATGCGGTTGCGCCTGCTGGCAAGCCACTTACCGTGAGTCCCACGCTGCCGCTGAAGCCGTTGAGCGCGCCCACGTTCACCGTGTAGCTGGTGCCGTTGCCCGCGGTTATCGTCTGTGAGGAGGGAGTCGCGGAAATCGAGAAGTCGGGCGTTGGCGGTCCTGCCGGGATGATCTCGATGCCGCTGATCTTCGGAGCATCCGCCGTGCCCACCGTGAACGAAATTCCGATCGTGCCCGTGCTCGTGGCCGTCGTGGTGAACTGCTGCACGATGGCCTTGTTCGCCGTACCCGCGGCTGCGATGATGTCGAAGTTGGTCAACACCTGCGTACCGTTGATGGCTACGTTGAACTTGCGCTGCCCCGCCGTCGTCCAGAAGATCTCGGCAAAGTGCAGCCGCACCGTGTAACTTGCTCCCGCCGTCAGATTGGGGAAGGTGTAGCTGAACGGCGCCGGATTACTGGCGCTATCCCCGCCCCAACGCTCGCTCTGGTAGACCGCCATCGGCGCAGGATTCGTCACCCCGCTGGTGCTGATCGCAGTTGTCACGGTATCCGTCTGCCCGCCGCTGAAGAATGCGTCGGCGGCAAACGGCGTCACCGCCGGTCCGCCCGAGTTGATCTGGTACACCGGGGTGTTGCTCACCGGGTTGACCATCAGCGTCACGCTGGCCGAGTGCGTCAGCGTGCCGCTGCTCCCGGTAATCGTCAGCGGATAGGTTCCCGCCGCTGCCGTTCCGGTTGCAATCGTCAGCGAGGAAGTTCCCGACCCGGTCACCGAGGCTGGATTGAATGTCGCCGTCGCGCCCGCAGGCACTCCGCTGACGTTCAATGCCACGCTTCCGGCAAAGCCATTCACTGCTGTGACTGTCGCCGTGTAGCTGGTGCTGTTGCCCACGGTTACGTTCTGTGAACTCGGGCTCGCTGTCAACGTGAAGTCCGGCACCGGTTGTGGGTTGATGACCAGCGTCACACTGGCCGAGTGCGCCAGAGTGCCGCTGCTGCCCGTGATCGTCAGCGGATACGTTCCCGCCGCCGCCGTGCCGCTCGCAATCGTCAGCGTGGAAGAACCCGCGCCGCTCACCGAGCTTGGACTGAAGCTGGCGGTCGCCCCCGCGGGCACTCCGCTGACGCTTAAAGCCACGCTTCCAGTAAAGCCATTGATCTCACTCACGGTCGCCGAATAGCTGGCGTTGTTGCCGGCTACAACTGTCTGTGAGCCTGGCGTTGCGCTCAACGTGAAGTCCGGTGCCGGAGGCGTTGCGGTAACAATTTCTATACCGCTCGACTTAGGAGCGTCGGCCGCCCCCACCGTGTACGAAACCACGATGTTGCCGCTGCTGTTGGCCACCGCGGTGAACTCCTTCACAATCGCCTTGTTGGCCGCGCCTGCAGCCGCGATGATGTCGAAGTTCGTCAGCACCGGCGTGCCGTTGATGGCCACGTTGAACTGCCGCTGCCCCGCCGCTGTCCAGAAGATCTCGGCAAAGTGCAGCCGGACTGTGTAACTTGCTCCCGCCGTCAATTTCGTGAAGGTGTAACTGAACGGCGCCGGATTACTGGCGCTATCGCCACCCCAACGTTCGCTCTGGTACACCGCCATGGGCGCGGAATTGGTAACCCCGCTGGTGTTGATCGCAGTAGTCACGGTGTCTGTTTGCCCGCCGCTGAAGAAGGCATCGGCGGCAAACGGCACTACAGCCGGCCCGCCCGAATTGATCTGGTATACCGGCGTGCCGCTGACCGGGGTAACTACCAATGCTACGCTGGCCGAATGCGTCAGGCTGCCGCTGGTTCCTGTGATGGTCAGCGTGTACGTTCCTGCGGGAGTGGAACTGCTGGTGGAAACACTCAGCGTTGATGTCCCTGCGCCGCTGATCGAAGCAGGATTAAAACTCGCTGTCGCCCCCGAAGGTAAACCGCTCACACCTAACAACACACTGCCGCTGAAGCCGCTCAGAGCGCTCACTGTTGCCGTGTAGCTGGTTCCGCTACCCGGTGTGACCGTCTGCGATGCCGGGGTTGCCGATAAGGAAAAATCGGGACTCCCCGCCAGCAATCCATACACGCACAGTTGCCCGCTTCCGCTGTTGGCAGTTCCAAAACTGGGCAAGTAGACTTTGCCGTTCGCAATGGTAGGAGCAGCGTTCTTGGAAATATTGTTACAACTATCGCGGCTGGAATTTTGCGTCGAGTTCCACAGCTCCGTCGAAATGTTGTCGGCGTTATAGGCGCGCAGAACTCCTGGTCCTGACGAGTGCTCCTGATTTGCAGGCGCTGTATAAGCCCACACGATTCCGTTGCTGCTTCCGCTGGCTGAGATTGAGAGACGTCCGCCCGGGTAAGACTGGGTGATCGGACCCGTAGCAAACGGTGTAGTTTGCAGCAGACCATTACTTACTTTGAATGCCTTCAGCGCATCGTTCACGCCCCAGATATAAACCAGCGTGCCGTTGGCCGCGCTCTGCCACGAGACTGCGCTGCTTTGGAACTGGCCTCCGCTGGTCGCCTGAAAGATCTGTAACGCGTTCGAGCTGCCCAGATGGCCCATGTTCGCGGTATTCAGAACGTACATCTTGCCCTGCTTGCCTCCGCCGACCACGAGGTTTGTACCCGGAATCAGCGCGGCGCCCGAAGCGTTGATATCTGTGTCGCCGCCAGAGAGCGTCGCATGGTCCGAAGGTGTAAACCAGTCCGCCAAGCCAAGGTTCGGAGTGAGTTTGATAAAGCTGTCGCTGAAGTTGCTGACCCCGTCCCAGGTTCCGTTGCTGGTGATGAAATACACGTTGCCGCTGGCATCGGCTGCCGGCCCCTGGCCCGTCTGCCAGAGGCTGGCTCCGTCGCTGCCCGGTTCGGGGTTGAAAACCCCCACCTTCGCCAGGGTTGTAGCGTTGAAACCAAAGACATAACCTTTGTAGGGGCCAACATCGCAGTGGGAACCTTCCCCGACGTACACGATGCCGTTGGCCAGCAGCAAGGCGGGGCGCTGGTTCTGCATGAGCTCGCTGAATCCGCTGGTCGTGACTTCAACCGGGCTGCCGGTCTTATCGGCGCCGGTGGTGATGTCGAGCGCGTGCAGCCGCTGAAAAAAGCTGCCACCCTCGTTGGTGCGGGCCACCACGTAGAGCGTCTGACTGCTGGCGTCGATCACCGGTGTGCCAATGATGCCCATGTTGCCGGTGACGTCGGTGCAGCTCCAGCCGCCGTCGGCGATGTTTTGCGGCGTCCCGAAATTGACGTGCCATAACTGCGTGCCGTTATCGGCGTCGAAAGCATAAACGCTGTTGTTCACCGTGGCCAAATAAACCACATTGTGTATGCCGCCCGCGATGCTCACATTCGACACGTAGAGCGGCTGGGCATAGACTTGGTCGTCCACCGTCTTTTTGAACAGCATGCCAAACTGGCTGACAGTTACGTTCGATGGCGTCAGGAGGCTTTCATTCAGGTTCGCGCCCGTGCGCGCATTGTCGTTGTGCTGCGTCAGCACATTCACTTGCGCTGCAACCGCAGCGGTCAGGCCCGTGATGGCAAGTGCGCACATCACCACCATCTCCAGCAAACGGAAACCAAACGTCGTTTTCATTGGCTCTCCACCCTTCAAATTGATTTATAGAAATTCGACCAAACGATAAGCGTTACCCCGAACTTGGGGCTAGCCGGCAATACCTCATGGTTACAACTGGGCGCTGGCGTATGAGTTGATTTCGCAATTCAGCGCAATTTCTTCGAATCCTGGCTTTACCCAAAGCATGTCCGTAGACCTCCTGTTCTGAATTTGAGCGGTCTGAACTATTGGTTTTCTTGAACGTCCCACAGCTCTCAAGAAACTGAAGAGCCAGGACTTAAGGACAGGCGTGCCAAGCAAGCGGCGCCCGTCTTCTCGCTTTTCGCTCAGCTACGGTACTTGCAGGAGAGAACTAAGTCTTCAGCAGGAATTCAAATTCTTCTCAATTGTTGACATTTAGCGGGGCAAAGTTCTCATTGAAAACTTGCTGAATTGAAAAGGATTACGGCCTTAATCGGCGACTGGGAACTGTAACTGGGAGCTGATAAGCAATCAGGGCAAATCCGCGGTCAGGATTTTTTCCCTTGGAGCTGTTTCGCTTGCTGCCACTGGCGGTAGGCCTCGCTTTTGGAGATGCCGTGCTCTTTGGCGACAAGCTTGAGCGCGTCTTTTTCTTCCAAGTTCTGTTGGCGCATGAGTTCGGCCATTCTTTGGCCCAATGTTTGAGTTGGGGACGCGACGATTTTCGCCCCCTCGGCGGCTTTGCCGATCAGCAGTGTAATTTCGCCGCGAACTTCTTTCTTCTGGAGCTGTTGCAAGACTTCATCGGCGCGCCCGCGCAGGAATTCTTCATGCAGCTTGGTGATCTCGCGCGCAACCACCACCGGACGCGAGGGATCGAGCACTTCGACGATATCCTGCAGAGCCTCGACAACGCGATGGGGCGCTTCGTAAAAGACCTCTGTCTGCGAAGAGTCGCGAATTTCTTCCAGCGCGCGGCGGCGCTGTCCTTGTTTGGCCGGCAGGAAGCCGTGGAAGCGGAAAGAATCCGTAGGCAAACCGCTGGCAGCAAGCGAAGCCACCAGCGCCGAAGCTCCCGGAACGGGGATCACGGGAATGCCGTGCTCAATGGCCTGCAGCACGACGCGGTATCCGGGGTCTGAGATTCCCGGCATGCCAGCATCAGAGACGATAGCGATAGCGCGTCCCTGCTGCGCCTGCTCCACCAGTTCGTGCGCCCGCGCCGCTTCATTGTGCTCGTGATAACTGATGGTCGAGGTCGTGATGCCAAAGTGATTCAGCAGCTTCTGTGTCTGCCGCGTGTCTTCACAGGCAATCAGGTCGGCCTCTTTTAAGATGCGCAGCCCGCGCAGGGTAATGTCTTCCAGGTTGCCGATGGGCGTGGCCACCAGGTAGATCGCACCGGCATTTTTTGATTCATTGGCCACAGACTGTGCACTTCATCACAAATCATACTCGACAGCTCGTCCCGGAACGAGTGTGTGGAATAATCAACAAACTTGCCGCCCTGGCATGTCACATCCTGATATTTGTTTTTCGTTGCCAGGCAAAGCAGTCCGATCACACCCACGGGTCAGGTTTCGTTCTACGATGGCAATAACTTGTTGGGTACAGTCTCAATAACCGGCACTGGCGGCATCGCCACGTTCACAACTTCAGCATTGAACCAGGGCATTCATCCGATCACAGCGGTTTATGCGGGTGACGCCATTTTCACGCCTGCCATCACCAATGCGGTTTACGAAGTAGTGAATCGCGATCCCACTGCGACTGCCGTGACGTTGACTACGGGAACCAACCCCTCAATCGCCGGCGACTCGCTGACCTTCACGGCCACGGTCACCTCGCAGTTTCCCGGTACACCCTCAGGCGTAGTGCAGTTCAAGGATGGCAATATGTTTCTGGGCGCAGGGGTACCGGGCGGCCCCGGCATCTGGACCTTCACGACTGCGGCCCTCACTACGGGCCCGCATGCGATCACAGCGATTTATGGAGGTGATATCAACTTTTTTCCCAGCGTCTCGCCTGTCTTTACCCAGGTAGTAGAGTCGAATGCTGGCGGAGCCAGCACCACCACGCTGACTGTGAACGGCAGCGCCGGTCCGGTCACAGTCAATTTCGGAGTCGTGATGGGTGCGCCTCCCGCACAGAAAGCAAACTTTGTAGTCATGGTGACCGGGAGTACGAACGGAGATTCCGTTGTGCTCATGGAAGGCAATCGTCAGCTCGGAGCCACACTCACCCTCGCTGGCGGCCAAGCCAGCTACGCTACCCAGCTTCCCGTCGGCCAGCACAACATACAAGCGTTCTACATAGGAAACGGAACTGTAGGCGGCAGCCCTTCGCTGGTTGTGGTGGTTGATCGTTCGCCACGGCCCCGGCCGCGATGAAGTGGGGTGTCAATTGTCAGTTCTCGGTTCTTAGTGAATAGGCGCCATCTGTCTCAAGATGGAGCTAGTATTGGCTACGATCTTTCCAACTGAATGCCGAATTTTGTCATTATGCCCCAAGGGCTGGACACCCAACAATACTTTGTTGTCTATCCTCCACCGAAGTGGCATACAATTCCAATGTCTCCCCGTGTAATGCCCCCCCCAGTTTGCGGTCTTGTCTCTGCGAGATGAAAGCTAGGTCTGCGACCAGCATGTCTCGGGCGAAAAAGAGGATCTTAGGGATGGCCATGTCTGCGATATTTTTGAAATCTCGATCTTTCCTGTTCGGAACTTTGTTTCTAACGCTTTCCCTCAGCAGCTACGCCCAGCGCGTTACTGCCACCGTCGGCGTGGGGAACTCGCCCGCTGCCGTGGCAGTAAACCCAGTCACCAACAGGATCTATGTGGCCAACACTGCCGGGAACAGCGTGACCATTATTGATGGATCTAACAACAGCACCACCACCGTGAGTGTGGGAACAGGCCCGCAAGCCATAGCTTTGAATCCAGCCACAAACAAGATTTATGTCGCCAACCAGACCAGCAACAACGTGACGGTCATCAACGGCGCGGATAACACTACGGCCACTGTGAACGTGGGCACCGGGCCACAGGCCATTGCGGTGAACCCGGTCACGAACGAAATCTACGTGGCCAATACGGGCAGCAACAACGTGACGGTCATCAACGGCGCGGATAACACTACGGCCACTGTGAACGTGGGCTCGGGTCCACAAGGCATTGCCGTAAATTCGGCCACGAACAAAATCTACGTGGCTAACACGGGCAGTAACAACGTAACCGTGATTGACGCGACTGACAATCTCAACATCACAACGCCGGTGGGAGCAGGCACTGGACCTGTTTCCGTTGCTGTGAACATGGTGACCAACAAGGTCTACGTATCCAATCACGGCAGCAACAACGTGACCGTGATCAACGGTGTGGATAACACCACCAGCTCGGTGACCGATCCGATCGGAAAAGGCCCATCAGCCGTTGCCGTCAATCCTGTCAGCAACAGGATCTACGT
>Ga0209166_10001174_pt1 | contig 22746 bp, 20 predicted proteins | sample Coa_R1_3_FD_187151 | JGI IMG/M metagenome (GOLD analysis project Ga0209166, IMG submission 187151) | Surface soil microbial communities from Centralia Pennsylvania, which are recovering from an underground coalmine fire - Coalmine... | ecosystem: Environmental > Terrestrial > Soil >... | reverse complement strand
CGGACGAGGCCTCCATGACGCTCGACGATTCGCCGGACGATGGCGAGACCCACGCCGGTGCCCTCGAATTCTTCCGCAAGGTGCAGTCTTTGGAAGACGTCGAAAAGCTTGTGCGCGAACTGCATGTCGAATCCGATGCCATTGTCGCGTACGAAGTACATGGGACCGCCGTTCTCGATCACGCTGCCGATGTCGATGACCGCGGGGTCGCGCCCCCGCGAGTACTTGATCGCATTCGAAAGCAGGTTCACCCACACCTGGAGCAGCAGCACGGGGTCGCCGCGGGCTCGCGGCAATTCGCCTAGATTGAATTCGATTCTCCGCCCTTCGGTCTCTGGCGCCAACCCGCGAAAAGCGTCTTCGGCGAGGCTTCGCATGTCGACCTCCCGCCGGTTGATCGGCCTTCGGCCCAACCGCGAAAATTCCAGCAAATCGTCTATCAGGACCCCCATGTACAGCCCGCGGCTGCGAATGCGCTTCAGAAGACGCTGCGCCTCTTCCGGAAGAACCGCGCCGAAATCGGCCAAGATGATCTCCGCAAAACCGTTGACGGTTCTCAAGGGCGCGCGAAGATCGTGCGAAACGGAATAGCTGAACGCCTCCAGATCCTTGATCGCCATCTCCAATTGCCCGGTCCGCTCGATGACGCGCCGCTCCAGTTCCCGTTCATGCCGTTTGCGGTGGTCGATGTCCTGCACGATCAGAGACTGCCCGATGATTTTTTCGTCCGCGTCGATGATGGGCGACACCGTAATGCAAACACCGATGCGTCGACCGTCCTTGCGCACCAGGGCGGCCTCGAACCGGCGCACCAGTGGACCCGGTTCGATTTTACGGAACACCTCCGCCTCTTCGGAGTGCGCCGCGCCGGAGGCCAACGCGGCGATGGGCCGGCCCACCATCTCGGCGGCCGAATGACCGAGCAATGCTTCCGCGCCGCGGTTCCAGTCGCTGATGAGACCGTTCATCGTGGTGCCGATGATGGCGTCGCTCGACGAATTCACGATGGCGGCCAGCCGCATCTGCGCCTCTTCCGCGATCCTCCGCCGGGTGACGTCTTCCATCACGAGAAATGCCACCCACTTGCCGTCGCCGGCGCAGGCGACCTGCGCACCGCTATATTGAAAGACACGGCTCCAGTCCGATTCCCAGCGTCTCACGCGCAGTTTGACGTGGTCGATCGATTCGCCGCGAAGCAGGCGTGCAAGCGGCCAATCATCCGGTTCCAGCACGGTGCCCTCGAGAGTCGACACTTCAAAAACGCTCGGCAGAGCCTGCAGGGTGCGTTTCGCGGCTTCCGAGCTCACGAATCCGTGCATCGCGCGCGCCGCCCGATTCCAATAGAGGATCTGAGATACCGGATCCATGACGATGAGACCCTGGGCAAGATTGTCGATGACGGCCCTGAACTGGGCGCCATCCATCGGGGCCGGCGCGTCATCGGGCTCATCACGATCGGAATCTTCGGCTGGGTGGCTGGGCGGCATCGTGGCCTTCAGGTCGCATCCATACTACAACAGCGGCCTCTGGGCGCCTCCGCTGCGGCATCTCTGAACGTCGTCTTCCAACCATTCCCAGACCGCTTCACCGGCCATCGGCCGGGCGATGAAGTGGCCCTGGGCCAGGTCGCATCGCTCGTCCCGCAAATATTGCATGGTCTCGGCGTCCTCGACCCCTTCAGCGACCACACGCAGGCCCAGACTATGGCCGAGACCGATGATGGACTCCACCACGGCGCGCGATTCGGCTGATCGAGTGGCCGTCATGACGAACGATTTGTCCACCTTGATTTCCGAAAACGGCAGCCTCACGAGCTGCAGCATCGAAGAATAGCCCGTGCCGAAATCATCGATGGAGAGCTGGAAGCCCTTCATGCGCAGACGGGTCAACAGGTCCAATGTCATCACGGGATTATCCATTGCGCTGGTCTCGGTCAATTCCAGAATCAGGCATTCGGGTTTCACCCCGGCGTTCCGGCAGCGGGCGGTGATGCCGTCGACGAAGTTGACGTCCAACCCGGCGCGCGCGGGTTCGTCGACGAGTTGCATCCTCGAGGTGGTGCGGCAGGATAGATTCACGGCAATCGTCAGATCCGATCCCGCGAATCTCGTCGCGTACCATGCCAGCGCCAGGTCCAGCACTTGATCGGTCAATTCGTGAATCAGCCCGTGGGTTTCGGCACACGAGATGAACCGGTCGGGCATGATGGTACCGCGCGTCGGATGGGCCCAGCGCACCAACGCCTCGAACCCTGCGACGGCATTGGTCATGCAGTGGATCTGGGGCTGAAAGACCAGCGTCATTTCGCGATTATCGAGCGCGTGACGCAATTCCCTGACGATGGTTTCCGATGAGTAGGCCGGGTCGCCGGGCACAGCGGCGTACAAAGGGCCATTGTCGCGCTTGTCGTCATTGGCGGGGACCCCCACCAGCAGCGCGCGCAGCGTGCGCGGTGAGAACGGCTTGGACAAGACCCCGGAGATGTTGAGTCCGTGCTCGTTCGCCGAGCGTCCGGCCGCATCCAGAATTCGCGTGCCGACCCCGCTGGTGATGATGATTTTCGCCTTGCAGTTGCGCTCCGCGAGCTTGACCAATACTTCGACGCCGTCCATGTCAGGCATGATGAGGTCGATCGCGATGTGCGTCGGCCGCCACTCGTCGACGGCAAGGAAGAATTCAGCGATATTCGTCATGAATCGCGCGGCCAGCCCCACCGACTCGGCGATAAGCTGCACCATCTTGCCGATATGAGGATCGTCGTCGAGGATCAGCAATCGGGCGCCGGTCACGCAACACCCGCGCGCGCGACCGACCCGGGGCAATAGACGGAGCCGGCGGAGGCACAAAAGTACTCCTGGTGAATGTCCTGCATGGTCCGCATGATCTTCCCCCTCAAATACGCTATATACGCTTGTAAGGCTAGAATCGCCATGTTAGCGTTCAGGCCGCTGGTCGATCGCTCGTCCGAATTCCCTGACGTGCGTAATTTGGCGGGCTGAATAAGTAAACACGATGAGTTCGCAACGGTCGACAGGCAAAGCCCGACGCGCCCCGGAGGCGGACCCATCCCTTCGCGGCCTGCGGCTTGAGTACCTGACACCGCACCAGGTGGCGGATCGGCTGCTCGTCGCACCCGTCACGGTGCGCTTGTGGGCCAGTCGCGGGCTCTTGAGGTCGGTCAATACCCCCGGCGGACACCGCCGGTTCCGTGTGGAAGACGTGGATGAGTTCATCGCGAAGCGGCAACAGGTGCAGAGTCAAGCCGACAACGGCCCCTCGCGCTTGCTGATCATCGACGATGACGCGCAGTTTGCGCGTTATCTATCGAATCTCATCGCCTCGCGCGCTCCGGCGATCGCCGTCGAAGTCGCGACCGACGGTTTCTCCGCGGGCATCAAGTGCGAAGCCATGCGTCCGGATGTCGTGACGCTTGATCTGCAAATGCCCGACATGGATGGATTTGCGGTTTGCCGCCTGTTGACCGCCATGTTTGGCGACCGCAAGCCGCGAATCGTTGCGCTTTCGGGATTCTTGTCCGCCGAGAACGTCCGGCGGATTAGAGCTGCCGGGGCGGACGTCTGCCTCGCGAAAACGACGGCGCCCGAGTTGCTGATCCAAGAACTCGGAATCAAGCCGGTTCGACCGCCGGTGAAAGCGCCCGGCGTGTGATCCGCCGGGAACACGCGGTAGCGCCATGGTCGAACGCTCTGATCCGTGCAACCCGCCGGATGTCCGCGCCTCTTCTCTGGCGCAGAGCATCGCACACGAGCTCAACAACATTGCGGCTTCGCTCTTCGGATTCGTGGAATTGGCCGCCGAACAAACCGACCCCGGGTCGCCCGTGCTTCGCTGCCTGGGGGAAATCCGGATCGGAGTTTCCAGAGTCACGAATCTCGCGACCATCCTCGAGTCCTTCGCGCAGGTCGAGGGCCATGCGGAGCGAATCGCGATCGAAGATTGCGTGGGCGGCAACGCACCGGGGGATTCCGGCGGCCTGAGATTCGATTGGAAATGCGACCCGGCAACCATCGTCGATTCGGATCCTGACCGCGTGCAGTGCGCCCTGCGCACGCTGGCTCACTTGGCAAGGATCGACTCGACTACCGGCTCCGACCTCGTATTTACGGTCGGCCGTATTGGATCCGAAGACCGGTGCTCTTTCTGCGGCGCAGCCCTGCCACCCGGAAGCGTCAGGGTCACGCTCGTTGCCGATGCCGTGCGCCGGTCCGACGCCAAGACCGGCGGTGCCCGGCGGCGCGCCGGCGGAACCTTCCATCAACTGATCGTCGCCGGAAGTGCAGAGTCCGCTCATGCGGGCGGCGGACATGTGGTGTTGGATGCCGCGGAATCGTCCATCTCTCTGGTTCTGCCGGCCGCCGGCTAGTGCCCTCCGTGGCGGCTCCTTGCTCCCGCATTGGTAACGAAGGGAACCCATAAAGCGCCTCCGCTCCCTACCCCGGATCCGAAACTGTGAACCAGCTCACATTCCAATTCGCTATAAAGAGTAAATTCGCTAATATCGCTATGTACATTCTCCAAGGGATTACGAAGATACCCAAATGACATTTAGCAACGCATGCCTTCGCCTCTCGCCATCCGAGTCCGGCCTGATCGGCAACCGGCGTCCGGTTCGCCGGGTGCTCATCATCGATGACCACCCGATCGTGCGTGAAGGCCTGCGCGGCATCTTGGATGGTGAGGACGACCTCGCAGTGTGCGGGGAAGCGCAGACGGCACGCGAAGCCCGCATGGCCATCAAGGAGTTGAATCCTGACGTGTTGGTCACCGAATTCAGTCTGAAACAGGGCGATGGGATCGATCTGGTGCGCGATGTCCGGGCGCATCATCCGCGGCTGCCGATCCTCGTTTTATCCTCGCACGATGAAGCCATCTATGCGGAGCGCATGCTGGCCGCCGGAGCCAACGGCTACATCATGAAACAAGCCGCGAGCGAGCAGTTTCTCGGCTCGTTGCGTCAGGTGCTCGATGGCCATATTTACGTGTCGGAGGCCGTCGGCAACAACATGATTCACAAGTTCGCCGTGGGCGGACCCCGGCGATCGGCAAATCCCATCGACAGACTGAGCAACCGCGAATTGCAAATCCTGCACATGATCGGCAAGGGCATGAGCACGCGTGAAGCCGCGCAGACGCTGCACTTGAGCATCAAGACGATCGAGTCGCATCGGCAGCGCATCAAGCGGAAATTGAATCTCAACACGGGCTCGCAATTGGTGCGATTCGCCGTCGCCGGCCTCGTCAGTCCGGAAAAATTGCACGAGCACCATCCCGGAGATTGAGTTCGTCGGGCATTGCTGCCCCGGCTATCCCAGCAGCGGGTGACCTTTCGGCAGCTGATGGGCGTACCACAACGCCAGCCGGTGGCGCACGCTTTTCTCGGCTACCTGGTCCTCGGGCATCGGCGTGATGATCTTGTCGTGCACCAGCAGCCGGTACACGTAGAGCGCCTTGTCGCTGGCGGAATCCGTCGGCTCGAACTCCACCGCCCCGCGGCCCTCCGCGTATTTGATGCCCGCCTGCAATGCTGCCTTGAACAGCTCCGCTTCGTGTTTAGGCTTTTTCATGATGCGGCAGTTTGGCATTTTCGCACCTCGCCTGTACACGGGTCGGGCGCACGCTACACTTCGGCATGGAAAAGGTGGACGTCGTCATCGCCGGCGGCGGAGCGGTCGGCTCCGCGATCGCGTACTTTCTCGTGAACCAACCCGCTTTTTCCGGGTCGATCGCGGTGATCGAGCCCGACCCCGCGTATTCCTGCGCCGCGAGCGCCTTGTCGGCGAGTTCCATCCGCCAGCAGTTCTCGACGCCCCTCAATATCGTGCTCTCCGCGTTCGGAATTCAGTTCCTGCGGGACTGCGGCCGCGGCCTCGCCGAGGTCAGCCTGGTGGAATCGACCTACCTCTATCTCGCCTCCGCGGAGGGTGAGGCGACACTGAGGCGCAACGTGGACGTGCAGAAGCACTGCGGGGTCGGGGCCCGGCTGCTGGATGCTGCCGGCCTGCTCGCAACCTATCCGTGGATCAACGCTTGCGATGTCGCCGCGGCCGCCGACACGTCAAGCGGCGAGGGGTGGTTCGACGGCTATGGACTGCTGCGTGGATTGCGCCAGGCCGGCGAACGCGGCGGCGCCCGCTACCTGCGCGACCGGGTCGCCTCGGTGGTGATGGACGGCGCACATTCGGTGGCCGGCGTGCGCCTCGGGAGCGGCGAGACGCTGCGATGCCGATGGCTGGTCAATGCGGCGGGCACGCATTCGCGGTCGATCGCGGCGGAAGCCGGAATCGACCTTCCCGTCCATGCGCGCAAGCGCAACGTATTCGTGTTCACGAGTTCATCGCCGCCCGCCCGCTGCCCCATGGTCGTTGATCCATCCGGTCTCTGGTTTCGGCCGGAACGCGACCGCTTCATCTGCGGAGTCGTGCCTGCGAACGATCCCGATGTCGCCCTCGACGACTTCGACGTGGATCACCGGTTGTTCGAAGAGGTCGCTTGGCCGGCGCTGGCCCATCGCGTGCCGGCGTTCGAGGCCATCCGGATGGCGGGCGCGTGGGCGGGACACTACGACTACAACGCCTTCGATCAAAATGCGTTCCTTGGCGCGTGCGAGACCGTGCCCAACCTCATTCTCGCGAGCGGCTTCAGCGGTCATGGCCTGCAGCATGCCCCGGCGATCGGCCGTGCACTCGCCGAATTCATCGCGTTCGGAGAATACCGTACCATCGACCTCTCGCCGTTCTCGTACTCGCGCTACTTGCGCGGCCTGCCACTGCGAGAGCACAACGTCATTTAGGAACGTGCCTGTATTCCCTGCCCGCCGGCAAGAACCACGTTGCCGGCGGAACCCAGGTCCGGAGATGCGCATGCTGCTGCTCGATGCTACTCAAGTCGCCGCCCGGCTCGGCCGGGCACCGCTGATCGACGTGCTGATGCGCGCATTCCAAGAGGACTATCAGGTTCCGGACCGGCGGCACTATGCGGTCGGCGGCCCGCTGCGCCCCAAGGATGCCTTGCTCGTCATGCCCGCCTGGCGCGTGGGCGGTTGTCTCGGAGTCAAGCTCGTCACGGTGTTCCCGGATAACGCCCGGCGGGGAGAATCGGCGGTACATGCGACCTACGCGTTGTTCGATGCGGCCACCGGGATGCCGTTGGCGGTGCTCGACGGGACCGAATTGACGCGGCGTCGAACCGCAGCGGCATCCGCGCTGGCGGCCCGCTACCTTGCGCCGTCCGGTGCGACCCGGCTGTTGATGGTGGGCACCGGGGGCTTGGCGCCGCACGTGATCGAGAGCCACGCCGTCGTGCGGCCTATCCGTTCCGTACGGGTTTGGGGCCGGCGCATCGAGGCTGCCGAAGCGGTCGCACGAGGATTCGCGGACCATCCTCTCGAGGTGGAGGCGGTGAGCGATCTTCAGGCCGCGGTTCGCTGGGCGGACATCATCAGCTGCGCGACGCTATCGGAGACGCCCATCGTTCATGGCGCCTGGCTGCGGCCCGGCCAACACCTCGATCTCATCGGATCGTTCACTCCTGCGATGCGCGAAGCGGACGATCGTGCTTTGGAGCGCGCCGCCGTCTATGTGGACACCCGCGGCGCGCTTGCCGAGAGCGGCGAGCTGCTGCACGGCTTCGCGTCCGGCGCAATCTCGACGACGGACATACGGGGCGAGCTCTCGGAGCTCGTGCGAAGTACGATCGCGGGACGGCGCTCGGCCGAGGAAATCACTCTGTTCAAGAGCGTCGGCTGTGCACTCGAGGATCTGGCGGCGGCCGAACTTGCACTCAATGCGCCGCCGTCTTGAACGCCGTTGGGGTCTGCGCCGGGGACGGCGCAGCGCAATGTCCGCAGGCGCGAGCGCAGGGCGCGCCGCGCAGGCTCAGGCTCCGTGGCGCGCCAGCATTCCCGGCGCGGCGCCGATCCGGTATCTGTGCATGCCGGCCTCTTGGCCGGTAAACCAGTTGATCGCGAACTGTACGAGTTGCGTGCCGGTATGCAAATTGAGCTTCGTCTTGATCCGCTGGCGATGCGATTCAACCGTCTTGATGCTCAAGGTGAGCGAATTCGCGGTCTCGCGCGTGCTCATCCCCTTGCCGATCAGATGGAGGATCTGAAGCTCGCGATTGCTCAGCCGCTCGATGGGGTCGGATGACACATAGGATCCGCGGGCGGTCGACCTCCTCTTTATCATGTTGCATCCAACGTCATGCGATACATAGATTTCGCCATCGAGCACCCGGCGCAGCGACACCAAGATCTCTTCGCTCGTGGCATCCTTCATGATGTAGCCGTTGGCGCCGACGGAGAGCAGCCGTTCAGCGTAGATGGTTTCATCGTGACTCGAGAGCACCAGAATCGGCAACCTCCGGTAGTGAGCGCGCACGTCCCGCACCAGCTCGATTCCGTCGCCTTGGTTGAGTCCGATGTCCGCGATCATCGCATCCGGATTCCGCTCCTTGATCGCAACACGCGCATCACGCGCAGTGTCGGCCTCGGCGCACACCGACAGGTCATCCTCGCCGTCGATGATCCGCCGCAGTCCTTCCCGAACGATCGGATGGTTATCGATGATGAGCACCCGGCGCGCGCCCCGCTTGGCGATGGCCACGTTATGCGCTGCGGTTGAAGAGATCCACGTATTGCCTGCTGTCATCGTCAATTCCTCGGTGTGTCATGGCACCACGGCGCGTGCGGCTACCGGGCCGACGCGTTCCGCCCGTTCCGATCGCAAATATTTGCGTCCTCACTAGGTAAAGCGACGTCAGATGGTCAAAACCATCATCTTTCGGCAAAAAACACGAGATTCGTGGCGGCAGGAACGCAACTGACCGTTGCGTGGTTTCAAGCGGTGCGCGGGCACTCAGCGGATGAGCGGTGCCGAGCTGACTTTACAGAATGATGCCCGGGCTTTCACTCGCTAGACTCTGGGCGCGGTCAGATCGGCGCCTCTCGGATCGGCGCGCAGCACCGCACCGCGCGCATCCGGCCTTACTCCAAAACGTCGAGTTCCGAAGCGGAATCGAGTTCCTGCGCGGAATTGAAGAGCTTGTAGTTGTTGCGTCCGTGATACTTGGCCTGATACATCGCGGCGTCGGCGCAACGCAGGAGCGCCTCGGCTTCGCGCGCATCATCGGGAAATATGGCCACTCCGATGCTGGCGGATATACGCAGCTCATGTTCGCCGATTCGGTACGGCGCCTCCAGCGCGCCGAGAAGCTTTTCCGCACAAGCCACGGCGTCCTTGACATGGACTATGTCGGGCAGCAAGACGACGAATTCGTCGCCGCCCTGCCGGCTCACCGTGTCGGTGCTGCGCACGCAGCCCAACAATCGCCGCGCCACCGTCTGCAAAAGCTGGTCCCCGATGGCGTGACCGAGGGAATCGTTGATGTGCTTGAAGCGATCAAGATCGACGTAGAGCAGTGCCGCATAGCCGCCGTTCGCCCGTGCGTTCGTCGTGGCCTGAATCAACCGATCGCTGAACAGGGCCCGATTGGGCAGTTCGGTGAGGCTGTCGTGCAGGGCGAGCCGCGCCAGTTTCATGGACAGCTCGCGCGCCGCGGTGACGTCGTGCGCCACCATCACGGCACCGATGACGCCGCCGTTGCGGTCGTGGATGGGCGCCGCGGAGACCTCAACCGCCATTTCCTCTCCATCCCGCCGGCTGAGCACGCACACGGCTTCCAGGGAAATCCTGCGATTTTCGATGATGGCCTGCGCCGTCGGGCAGGGAATCGTTTCGCGCGTGGTTGCATCGACGAGCCGGAATATCTCGTCGACAGCGACTCCGGATGCATCCAGTTGAACCCACCCGGTCATTTTTTCCGCGACGACGTTCAAGTAGCTTACCCGGCCGCTGAAGTTCGTGCTGATCACGGCGTCACCGATGGAATTGAGCGTCACCTGCGCGCGCTCTTTCTCCTCGAACAGTTCGTCCGCGTTCGCGAGCAGCGACTCGTTGGTGCTTTGCAGGGCGATCTCCGCCGTCTGGCGGCGCGCACGCGATACGATCACGGCCCCCGCATACGCGCCGCGCTCGTCGCGCATCGCCACCGCGGTGTATTCAATCCCCACCTGAAGACCCCGGCGATTCACCACGCAGGCATGGTTCATGCCGGCCGCCTTTGGAGAGCCATCCTTCGCCCCGTCGAGCGGCCTGTCGATGACCTTGTCGTGTTCCTGATCGATGAGAAAGAACACCTGGGTCAGCGATTTACCCAGCGCCTCGTTCGACCGCCAGCCCGTCATCGATTCCGCCGCAGGATTGAAGTACGTGATGCAATCGTGCGCGTCGGTGCCAATGACGGCGTCGACCACGGTCGCCAGGGCAATTTCCAGAAGCCGGCAATGATCTTTGTCCTTCATTGCCTTCGTTCCGGGAATTCGTGGATGGTCATTGCTTCGCGTGGACACGTTCAATGGATCGTACCTGTATTTTAGCCGCAATACAGTGTGCCTCAGCCGGCAGCGCTCCGCTCGACGAACGCAAGAACCGCGCGCATGCCATCCGAGTTCTTCCCACAGGGATCGCGCAACAGTCCTACAGGTATGCCCCTACACGTCCCTACAGAGGCGCGGTGCGCCTTGCGGGAGAACCCGCCGGCACCGGCGATATTCTCTGCGAGATGAGCTCCACCGCTTCGCCGGCGCGCGCATGATTGTTGCCCTCCACCGCCTCCGCGGCGACGGTGCTGATTCGCAGCAGGCCGCTTTCGAGACCCATCTTGAGTCCTTTGGCGTAGTCCCGTGCGCACGTCGCCGACAGGTGGGCGGACGCATCCGGTCCGATATGCGGAGTCAGGATGCGAGCTGTTCCGATGAGCGCCGCGATGCGCCACGAGTTCGGCTCCTGAATGAGCAGCGCCAATCCGTGACTCACCGCACAGGCCGCCTGACCGACCGCCGCATGATGGCTGGCATCGAGCAGTCCATCGCCATCCGGCGTGCACGCTTTGAGAGCCTGATCGACGAAGTAGATGGTCGCGCACGCCAGGTTGTCGCTGATGCGTGCTTCACCGGACAGCACCCACTTCCGGCCCCTCGACCTCAGAAACGATTCCAACGGAGCATGCCGGAGGCGCGTTTGAAGCGCTCCGTTCCATCGTGCCGCCACTTTTTCGCTTGGGAAGAGAACGCTCACAGGGTCACCGAATGATCCGCGCCGCCGGGCCATCCCCGATGGAAAGCCTCACCATGTCATATGGTCGGCCATTGCACGCCAAACTTGAGCTCATGATCCGCGCCCGGCTAAGCTAGGTGCGCGCGGCAGGCTCGAGCCCATGACGGAGTTTCGCCCCGGCGGTCGCAGGCGACGCCATGAACTCGAGGAGCAGCCGGGCCGCCGCGGGGTCCAGGCTTGCGACCGAGATTCCGCCGGAAAAGGTCGTCATGCGCTGGATCGCCGGCGGCAACGGGCCCACGATCTCGACGTTGGGCACGTTCGTAAGCTCGCTCAGTTGTTGAAATCCGAGCTCCACCCTGCCGCTCGCAATCAGCGATCCCACCGCGACGCCGGGGGGAGGCACCACGATGCGGCTGCGAATGGTTTCGAGTACGCCCCAGCGCTCGAACAGCTTTTCCAGGTAGACGCCGCTCGGACCGGTCGAATAGCTCAAGGTACCGGCGGCGAGCACGGCGCCCTTCACCTCATCTTCCGTCCCCACTTCCGGCCGCGGGCAATTTGCTCGAACGGCGATCGCAATGCCTGAATTGACGAGATCCACGCGGCTGTGCAATTTCCGCTCGTCGATCAGCTGGTCGATGGTGTTGCTGGCGAGCACGACGATGTCCACCGCCTCACCATCGCGTACGCGCCTGGCCACATCGACTCCTCCGGCCGCTTCCGTGCTCACGGCGCGGGCGGTGTCCGAGACGTAGCGCGCCACCAGTTCCCGCAGCACATCGCGGGTAGCCATCGAGGACAACAACTTGAGCGGGGCACGCACAACATCGTTCATGGGGCACGCACATCGCCATACAATGTGGCGCACAGCGACTCGCTGAGATCCGCGATCGCCGAACGGACCGCACGGGCGATGGCCGCACGGTGCTCGGGAGCTCGCAAATCGTAGGTGATTTCGAGCTGCGCGCCCTTGTTCCGCAGCCCGCGATTGCAGATGTTGAACGGGTGGCGCCCCGGATACCGGTGGCCCTCGGAGATCACGACATAGCCCGCCGCCGCGAGCTCCATCGACAGCCGTCCCGAGAGGTCGACATCGAGCCCGCCGACGAATATCCGTGAGCGCCCCATGCAACCATGCACGCTGACGACGATGTCGCGGCGCGCAGCCATGGCGAGGCACTCCGGATGATCGAAACGGTGGCTCGTGATGTGCAGGTCCCGATTCCGGCCATACGGCTTCCGGCCTTCGAAACAAAAAAGACTGTGATCCGCGCCCGCGATCAACGCGGCGATCTCCGAGGTTCCCTCCTCGATCTTTCCGCCATGGGGCGCGAGGATGACCGCGCGCGCGCGCGGACGTTCGACGAGGCGGACGCGAAAGTCCCTTCCCTGAGCCTCGTGCCGCGCAAGTTCCCCGAATGATGCGTACTTCGTCATCGCGCACCCGGTCATATGACCCTAAACGCCGATGGCATCCATCGTACGATACGCGAACACCGACGGGGCGAGGAACCACGGGATTCCGAAATAGTAAGGGCGCGTCGGGAACTCGAGACCGTCGAGGGCGGTCCCGCCCTCCTTCAAGTTCATCATCTGTTGTCCCACCCGCTGCCCGAAATAGGGCGCGAGCGGCACGCCCTGACCGCAATACCCCATGCAATAGTGGACGCCCTCGCGCTGTCCCAGGTGCGGCAGCGTATCGAAGGTATATGCCACCCACCCCACCCACGCGTAGTCGATTCGCACCGATGCGAGCTGCGGAAAGATGCGCGTCAGCATCGCCTTCAGTCGCGGCACACAGGCCAGCGGATCCTTCTCCGCCAGGGCCGCCCGTCCGCCGAAAACGATGCGCTCGCCGTCGGATGACGGCCGAAAGTACACCACCACACGACGCGAGTCGACGACATTGCGGCCCTGGGGTATCAAACGGCGGACCGCATCGGGCCCCAATGCCTGCGTCGCGATTTGATAGCTGCCGATCGGAATGACCCGCCGCCTATGCCACGGCGAGAGCGGGCCCGAGTAGCCGTTCGTCGCGACCAAGACTTTGCGTGCCTGGATCTTTCCCAGCGGGGTGAGAATCTCAAAGCCGTCGCCGGACCGCTGTATGCTCTGCACCGGGCAGTGGTCCCGCACGATGGCGCCGGCGTGCTCCGCCCGACGCAGCAGCGCCACCAGCATCCGCATGGGGTCCACCGATGCGTCATCGTGATAGACGCAGCCTCCATGATAGAAGTCGCTGTCGATTTCGCGGAATTGCTCGGCTCGAGGCACCACGGTGATGCGCTGTTCGAGGCCACGGGGTTGATTCTCGGCATCCCGCACCATCGCGGCGAAGTGGCCCTTCGTGTGCGCGCCGAAAAAGCACCCGAGGTTTCGCCAGTCGCAATCCATGCCCTCGGCGGTCGCCAAGCGCCGCAGGTAAGCCACGGCCTCGCGGCCCTCCTCATGGATGGCGTAAGCCCTGTTCTCGCCGTAGCGCGATGCCAGGGCCGCCAACGACGGCTTGATGCTGAAGGCGACCTGGCCCCCGTTTCGGCCGGAACAACCCGCGCCCACCGCGCCGGCATCCAACACCCACGTCACGGCCCCGGCGGCGGCCGTCTCCCGGGCGGCGGATAATCCGGTATATCCCGCGCCGACGATCAGCACGTCGACGCGCGCGGGCAGCGGGCGCCGCGGCAATTCAGGGACCGGGCAATGCTCCTGCCAATACGGCGTCGTCACGATGCCCATGTCAATAATGCGGCGGCCGCTCGTCGTCGGCGGATCGCTGCCGGTCTTCGGCTTGCGCGGCGGCGAGGCGCTCCGACACTTCCTTGATGCGCGCATCCAATGCGCGAATTTCCAGCTGCTGGCGAAAGACCACGTCGCTGAGGTCGGCATTCGCCCGTTCGAGATACGCGATCTTGATTTGAATCTGCTCGAGCGCCTCTTGGTTCACGTTCCGTCGTCCATGCCGTTCACGTGCCGCAGAACGTTTGCAGCACGCGTTCCTCGGGCAGCGGCGGGACGGCATAGTTCGCGCCGGCGTCCGAGTCCTCGTAGGGGCGGGACAGGACGGCCGCCAGTGTCTCGAACGGCGCGTAGTCGCCGCACTGCACGGCCGCCACGATCGCCGCTTCGATGCGATGATTGCGCGGGATGATTGCCGGATTGACCAGGCGCATGAATGCCGCATGTTCGCTTCCCGGCTGCGGCTCGCGCGCCAAGCGGGCGCGCCACCCCTGCGACCATTGCCGGAAGCCGGCCGGATCCGCAAACAATTCCTCCACGGCCGCGTCGCCGGCTATCCCTTCGGCGGCCGCGCACAACCGGCGGAACGTCAGAGTGAAGTCCGCGCCTCCGCGCTGCATCTCATGCAGCAGGCCGCGAACCAACGTCAGGTCGTCCTCCTCCTCGGTGAACAGCCCGAGCTTTCTGCGCATGGCTGCAAGCCATTGCTCGTCGAATTCCCGGGAGAAATCGGCGATCACGCCGGTGGCACGCTCGACGGCACGGTCGGATGACCGGGAATCGATGCACGTCAAGAGCGTCTCGGCGAACCGCGCCAGGTTCCATTGCGCCGCCGTGGGCTGATTCGCATAGGCATAGCGGCCTCCGTGATCGATGGAGCTGAACACCGTCGCCGGGTCATAGGCGTCCATGAACGCGCACGGCCCAAAGTCGATGGTCTCGCCCGAGACGGCCATGTTGTCGGTATTCATCACGCCATGGATGAATCCCACGCTCATCCAGCCGGCCACCAGCCGCGCCTGCCGCTGCATGACGGACCTCAGTAATTCGAGGTACGGATGGGCCGCCGACCGCGTGTCGGGATAGTGCCGGTCGATCACGTAATCCGCGAGGCATCGAACCGCATCCGCGTCCGCGCGGGCGGCGAAATATTGAAACGTACCCACCCGCACGTGGCTCGCAGCGACTCGCGTCAATATCGCTCCCGGCAGCGGCCCCCTTTCCCGATAGACGGCTTCGCCGGTCGCGACGGCCGCCAGAGCGCGCGTGGTCGGAATTCCGAGCGAATGCATGGCCTCGCTGACCAGGTATTCTCGCAGGACCGGACCCAACGCGGCGCGCCCGTCGCCGCTTCGCGAATACGGCGTGCGGCCCGAGCCCTTCAATTGGATGTCGCGGCGCCGGCCGGAGCGGTCGCACATTTCCCCCAGGAGGATTGCGCGCCCGTCGCCGAGCTGCGGCACGAATTGCCCGAACTGGTGGCCGGCATACGCCATCGCGAGGGGGAGCGATCCGGGCAGCGCCCGGTTGCCGGAGAAAATTTCCGCGAGAGTTCGCGCATCGAGATCCGATACATCGAGCCCCAATTCCGACGCGAGCGCCGAATTGAAGGCTATCAGCGTGGGATCCGCAACGCGCGTCGGGCCGACGCGCGTAAAAAAATGCGCGGGCAGCCGCCCATAGCCCTCGGTCAATACCGCGGCGGCATTCCCCGCGGTCGCGCCTGAATCGCTCTGTAACATGCTCCTATGTTAACAGCGATCCTTCCACGTTCGCGTGCCTGATGCGCATGCCCGGGCGCTCCATCTTGGCCAAGCGCGCATACAACTTCAGGTAATTCTGGGCCATGTGGTGCGCGGTGAAGCGGCGGTCGAACTCCGCCCGGATCCGATCCCGGTCGAGCGCACCGATCTTTCCGATGGCATCGACGGCCTGCCGTTCGTTTTCCACGATGAATCCGGTGACCCCATCCTCCAGCACTTCCGGCACCGACCCGTTGTCGTATGCGATCACCGGGGTTCCGCAGGCCATGGCTTCGATCATCACGAGGCCGAACGGCTCGCGCCACGCGATCGGGAACAGCAACCCGGAGGCGTTCCCGAGAAACTCGCTTTTTTGATGCTCGGCGATTTCGCCGACGAATTCGACCCCGCCCTGCGACAACAGCGGCTCGATCTTGGATTTGAAATACTCCCGGTCGACCTTGTCGACTTTGGCCGCTATCCTGAGCGGCATGCCCGCGCCCGCGGCGATTCTGATGGCGGCGTCAGGCGCCTTCTCCGGCGAAATACGGCCCAAGAAGGCGAGATATCCGCCCGTTCCGGGCCCTTTCTTGAGCAGATCTTTCGGCAGCCCATGATGCACCGTCGCTATGTAGTTGGGTTGCGGCAACGGGACGCGCTGCGAATTTGAAATGGATACCACCGGCACGTCGTCATAAACGCCGTAGAGGGCGGGGAGTTCCGGCAGATCCAGCCGGCCATGCAGCGTGGTGAGCGACGGCGTCGGGAGCCGCACGAGCATCGGATACCCGAAGTAGTCCAGATGCGCATGAATGACATCGAATTCATGCGCACGGCGCGCCACCATTTCCAGCTGCATGAACAAGGGAACGAAATAATCGGTCACCTCGGGATCGAGGCGCACCGCGCGCGGCCAGATGGCGGACAGTTCCGCCTTCGTCAGGCTGTCGCCGGAGGCGAAGAGCGTGACCTCGTGTCCGAGTTCCACCAATGCATCCGTCAGATAAGCGACGACACGTTCAGTGCCCCCATAGAGTTTCGGCGGCACGGCTTCCGTCAGCGGTGCGACCTGTGCGATTCTCATGCGATATTTCCGTCCCGATGTAGATCCTCGTAGAGAATATACGACGAGCCGGGTCGCGGGTAGCTCCCGCGCGGCGCGTTCGATGGAACCGACGCGCTTACAGGCACTCTTATCCCAGATGTCCGCACCGTGCGCGCGCGGGCTGCAACTTTTACAATTTAGGGTCTTTAAATCGTCCAGTGATCCTTGAAATGACCTCGAAGAAAACCACTGACTTTTTGACGTCAACCGGTTGAACCGCTCAACGCGCAACCGGCCTCTGACAGCCAACCACCGAAGCAACGATCTTCAACAACCGACATGGGGCGTGCGTGAACACATCAAATTTGCCGAATTCTTCAGCACCGGCACATGGCGCCGGCGACCCCGATCCGGCCCCGCAATACGCAATCGCCGCGAACGCCGCACTGCAAGAGCGGCGCACGCGCACGCTGAAGCACGGAGACACGTTCGCGGTCTTCGATCAGCGCGGCGACATCGGGGGCGAACCGGGTAATTCCGAAGGACTGTACCATCGTGACACCCGGATCCTGTCGCAGTTTCAATTGCTGCTCGAAGAAGCGCGGCCGCTGCTGCTGAGCTCGATGACCCAGGACGACAACGCGGTATTCAGCGCCGATCTCAGCAACCCCGATCTGCTCATCGACGGGCGCATCGCCTTCCGTCGGGAACAGATTCACTTGAATCGCATGAAGTTCGTGTGGGAGGGCACGTGCTTCGAGCGCCTGCTGGTGCGCAATTTCAGCGACGGTCCTCTGCAAGTACGCCTGACATTCCGGTTTGCGTCGGACTTTGCGGATTTGTTCGAAGTGCGCGGCGAGGTACGGGCGGCGCGCGGTGTGTCTTGCGCGGATTTGGAGAACGGCAGCGCGGTGCTGCTCAAATACACGGGTCTGGACGAGATCGAGCGAATCACGCGCTTGATGTTCGCGCCCGCCCCCAACACCTTGACCACGGCGCGCGCCTCGTACGAACTGTTGCTGAAACCCCACGAGACGCGCCGGGTGTTCGTGCGCTACGGCGTGTCCGGGCGCCCGCACGAGGCGGGCGACGCCGATTGGAGCGGCCGCGGCTTCTACCGCCGGATGCGCACCGCCCGCCACGCGCTGCGCGAATCGAGTGCGCGCGCCGCGAGCGTCGAAAGCTCCAATACCATATTCAACGAAATCGTGCGACGCTGCGTGTCCGATTTGTACATGCTGATCACCGATACGCGCCACGGCGAATACCCGTATGCGGGCACGCCGTGGTTCAGCACCCCCTTCGGCCGCGACGGACTCATCACCGCGCTGATGACGCTGTGGGTTGATCCGGTCATCGCGAAGGGAGTTCTGAAGTTTCTGGCCGCGAATCAGGCGACCGCCAGCGAAGCGGCGAGAGATGCGGAGCCGGGAAAAATATTGCACGAGATGCGCCACGGCGAGATGGCCAACCTCCATGAGGTTCCCTTCGGCTGCTACTACGGCAGCGTCGACGCCACGCCCTTGTTCGTTTTGCTGCTGGGCGAATACTTTGTCCGCACCGGGGACTTGGAAACCGTCCGCTTGCTCTGGCCGAACGCCGAGGCGGCCTTGCGCTGGATCGACACCTACGGCGACCGGGACGGCGACGGCTTCGTCGAGTATTTCCGGCAAACCAAGGAAGGCCTCGCAAATCAGGGCTGGAAGGACTCTCATGATGCCATCTTCCACCGGGACGGCCGGATGGCCGAAGGTCCGATCGCGTTGTGCGAAGTCCAAGCCTATGTCTACGGGGCGAAACGCCACGGCTCTCTGCTGGCCGGGGCGCTCGGGCATCACGATCGGGCCAACACCCTGCAGGCGCAGGCGGTTGTGCTGCGGCGGCGATTCGAGGAGAAGTTCTGGTGCGAAGAGCTCTCCACCTACGCCCTCGCCCTCGACGGCGACAAGCAGCCGTGCCGCGTGATCTCGTCGAATTCCGGCCAGGTGCTGCTCACCGGCATTGCATCGCCCGAGCGGGCGGAGCGCGTTTGTCGTACATTGCTTGCACCCGCCATTTTCAGCGGCTGGGGCATCCGCACCGTCGCGATGTCGGAGGCCCGCTACAACCCGATGTCCTACCACAATGGTTCCGTTTGGCCGCACGACAATGCACTGATCGCCATGGGCATGGCGCGCTACGGCCAAAAGAAGGCGGCTGCCACGGTGTTCGGGGCGCTATTCGATGCCGCGTCGTACATGGATCTGCGGCGCCTGCCCGAACTGTTCTGCGGATTCGTTCGACGCCACCGCAATGCGCCCACCCAGTACCCCGTCGCCTGTTCGCCCCAGGCATGGGCCAGCGCGACGATGCTCAGCCTGCTGCAGGCCACCTTGGGCCTCGAACTCTTCGACGGCAGCCGCGAGGTGGCGTTCTACCGGCCGGTGCTGCCGGCTTTCATCGATCACCTCCACCTGCGCAACCTGCGGCTGAGCGGCGGTTCGGCCGATGTTCTGCTGCATCGTTACGGCGACGGAGTGGCCGCGACGGTCACGCGCCGCGACGGCGACGTGGTCGTCATCGTGCGCCACTAATCGATCCGCGCACACCATTCGCGCATCGTTATGGCCGTTCCGGGAGCTTGAACGAACTGTTTGATCGTCATGAGCGCGAGACGCAGTGACAGGGGCAGCCCCGACTGGCGCGATGTCGCACTCGCAGGAAGTGGCCGCGACGGTCACGCGCCGCGACGGGGTCGTCATCGTGCGCCGGTAATCGATCCGCGCCGCCGCGCCGCCGGCTTCGGTGCAGTGTTTTCGGCCGACGGCAATGCACCGGGCTGCGGCACGCCGTCATCCGGCGGTGGTCGGGGCTCCTCCGCCGCGACGTGCCGCTCATCCCGCCTTGGGGCTGCGCCGCGGCCCGCGTCGTCTTCGGCATCCCGCCGCGGGCGCGTTTCCGGCATGACGAATGCCGCGAGCACCGCGACCGCACTGATCGCGAGCAGGGCGAAAAAAGCCATCTTGGTTCCGACATGATCCGCCATCCATCCCGCGGCCGGCGTGCCCAGGGTGGCGCCGATGCCGACGCCGAATCCGACGGTGCCAAGCGACAAATTGAAGTGTCCCGACCGGCCCGCCACATCGCTGACGATCAGCGGCACCATGATCCCGAAACAGGCTCCGGCAACGCCGTCCAGCACTTGCGCGGCGACCAGGACCGCCGGATTTTGACTGGCCGCGAACACCACGCAGCGCAACGGCAGCATGCTCAAACCCGCCATCAACACGACACGCCGCCCGTAGATGTCGGCGAAGCGGCCCACCTGCGGCGACATCAGGGCGACGATGATCTGCGGCAGTACGATACACGCGGCGATGAGCAGACTGGGGTTCGACCCCTTCGCCGTCAAGGTGCCGCTCACCAACATCAGCATCGGCGCATTGGCGAAAGTGAACAGCAGAGCGGAGAGGCTGAAGATCAACAAGCGGCGGTCGGCCAGCACGCTCACGTATTTGACCTTGCGGTCCAGTTCTTTGAGGTGCGGGGGACGCAGTTCTTCGGGCGCCACCGCCGAACGGCGCAGCGGCAGCAAGGCGAACAACGCCGGCAGGGTGAGCGCGGCGGTGAGAAAGAACACCGCGCGTTCCGACACATATTGCCCGCAAGCTCCCATGAGAGCCGCGCCGACGCCATTGCCGATGGCCGCGTAGCGCGCATTGCGCCCCAGCCGAAGACCCATGCCGAAGGGGCCCGCAATGACCAGACTCATCGCCGCGATGGCCGGCCCCAGGGTGCAGCTCGAAATGCCGTGCAGGATTTCCGCCAGATATACGAACAGCGGAATCGGGTGGATGGCGAACATGAGCGCACTGATCGTGAACACCACCACGCTGAATCCGGCAACGCGGGTCTTGTTCGGCATGAGATCGACCAGCGCGCCCGCCGGTACTTGACTCGCCATGGAGCTCACGGTTCCGATGCTGAGCGCCACGCCGATCGCCGTTTGGGTCCAACTCTGGCTGCTCAAGTACACGGCGATGAACGGACCGAATCCCGTCTGGATGTTCGCGACGAAGAGGTTGAACCAATCCAGCCCGCGGCTGGCGCGAGCCGGAGTGACACCTGCCGAGCCCGCGTTGTCGGCCGGAGCAGGCATCCGGTCACTTCTTGGGATCGCTGGCGGGCGGCGTTGCCGTCGGAGGCGGGCTTGCGGCCGACGCCGCTGCGGGCGACCCCGAAGCGGCCGCGGCAGGGCCGGACGGTGCCGTGGCGGTCCCCGAAGGTGCTGCGGAGGCGGGCGCGGCCGGCGCCGTGTCGGGCGCGGGCAACATCAAGGTTTGCGGCCGCGGATTGTCCTTGTATTCCGGCGCCGACTTCAGCTTTTCCAGGCTCAGGCTCAAGAGCAGCGACGGGTCGCGCCGGTCCGGGTTGAAGCGCAGCAGCGGCCAGTCGACCGCGATCCGGCGGTTGCCCACCCCCAGGAAGCCGCCGAAATCGATGATGGCGACGCGTACACGCCCGCCGGAATCGGCCAGCACATCCACCACGCGCCCCAGGTCTTCACCCTTGGGACTTTGGACCTTCTTCCCGAGGATCGACATGACCGAGACCGGCAGCTGCGCCACCTGTGCATCGACTACTCCGTCCGGGGGCGTCTCGGCCACCTGAGGGGCCGGCGGCGCGGGCGGGGGCGCTTTCTTTCGCACGTGCTTCGGTTTGGTCTTGACTTTGGGGATGGTGTTGTCGATCGGCAGGCAGGGCACCAGCGTCGCCGCGTCCGGCGGCTGGCTCATCTCGTTGTTCGACTCCTCCGGATTGGACGTGTCCTGCGGCGGCGATACCGGCTGCGACTCGGCTGGCGCCGGTGCGCCGGCCGCCGGTTCGCCGGCCGCCGGTTCGCCGGCCGCCCCTACCGGCTGTGCAGCGCGATGCGCGCCGCCCCGCATCGTGTTGCATGCCGACAACGCGACGGCCAATGCGAGTACCGCGCAATAGCTCAATCCTTTCATCGCGCCCGGCCCGCCGCTCACGGCACCTGTCATTGCACCTGCTCCGCGCTGACCCTGATTTGACGGCCGTACATTCGACTGTAGAGCCCCTTGGTCTGCAGCAACCTGCGCGGCGGACCGTCTTCGACGATGCGGCCCCGGTCGACCACCACGATTCGATCGAATGCATCGAGCGTCGACAGGCGGTGCGCGATGGCGAGGACCGTGCGGCCCTTGAACAGCCGCGACAAGGCCTCCTGAATGGCCTGCTCGGATTCGGTGTCCAGTGAGGAAGTCGCCTCGTCCAACAAAACGATCGACGCATTCATGAGAAATGCGCGCGCAATCGCCAGTCGTTGGCGCTGGCCTCCCGAGAGCTTCATACCGCGCTCGCCCACCAGGGTGTCGAACCCCTCCGGCAGCTTATTGATGAACTCCGTGCATTTCGCCGCTTCGACCGCGCGGAACACCTCCTCGTCGCTGGCCTCCGGGCGCCCGTAGCGCAGGTTCTCGAGCAGCGAGCGGTGGAACAGGGAAATGTCCTGCTGCACGACGGCGATCGAACCGCGCAGGCTCTCCTGCGTGACGTGCGCGATGTTCTGGCCATCGATCAACACTTCCCCGGCAAGCGGATCATACAGCCGCTGCAAGAGTGCGATGATCGTCGACTTGCCGGCTCCCGAGCGTCCCACCAAGCCGATCTTCTGTCCGGCCGGCACGTCGAGCGAGAAATCCTTGAGCACGCTCTGCCCGCTCGGATAGGAGAAGCTGACCCCGCGGAAGCTGATCGATCCGCCGCCGACCACGAGCGGTTTGGCGTCCGCCGCGTCCTGCATTTCGTGCGGCAGCCCGAGCACCTCCACCGCTTCGCCGAGCTTCGCGAACTGCTGCACCATGTCGACGAGGGCCATGGCGAAATCGCGCGAGGCATGCAGCACCGTGAATCCCAGCGTGGTGGTCAGCACGACGTCGCCGGTGGATATCTGCCCGCGGCGCCAAAGTTCCACCGACCAGACGAGCACACCGGCGGTGACGCCGAACACCGTGAAGGCGTGGAACAGGCGCAGCCGTTCGAGGGATCGCAAGCTGGCGCGCTGCGCCTGCATTTCGTCCTG
>Ga0209166_10001173_pt1 | contig 22757 bp, 20 predicted proteins | sample Coa_R1_3_FD_187151 | JGI IMG/M metagenome (GOLD analysis project Ga0209166, IMG submission 187151) | Surface soil microbial communities from Centralia Pennsylvania, which are recovering from an underground coalmine fire - Coalmine... | ecosystem: Environmental > Terrestrial > Soil >... | reverse complement strand
CCGTGGTCGAGTAGATACTGGACAGCCATCAGGTGGCCTTGGCCGACCGCTTCGTGGAGTGGAGTATTGCCAAGATCACCTGGCGCGTTAACCTCCGCACCCGCTTCCACCAATGCTACAATCTCCCCCATGTTGCCTCGAGAGGAAGCGACATGCAGCGGTCGCTCACCGAAGTTACCAACCTGATTCACGTCTTCGAGCGCAATCTCGCAGAATGCAGGCAGATCCTCATCCTTGTAACGGCGCAAGACCTCCCGGGCAGTGAGGCGATTAGAATCACTATTTACAGGCACAGTTATTCCGTATCCAAGCTTCTAGGTTCTGAACACTGCGATCCAGATTCGCAATATCCGTTGCGTGTCGTCCGGGGCGGGTGGCCCATCCTTTGCGTTTTTTTCAAAGGATGGGGTTTCCCAATTCTGAACCCGTGAGCGTTTGACTTTCAGCTTTCTACGCTCCACTCCGGCTTACAGTCAAATCATGCCCACACGCCTCAAGCGCTACTACGGACACGATCATCTGCACTTCCTCACCTGCAGTTGCTAGTACCGCACCGGGGCTGGCGCAGCCTGCTGCCGCGATCTGTTCCTCGAAATCCTAGAGCAAGTCCGCCCTAGGGGAAAAGCTCGTAATATCGGCGCTTGCCGTAGCCCCATCCTTTGCAAACAACGCAAAGGATGGGCCACCCGGCCTTCTGGACCGCCCCAGATGGTGGCGGCCCCGGTATAAACATCGCGTATCCCTTCGCATTCGAAGACTACCTTCCTGCTCCGAACTGAGGCGGCAACACTCCACTTGGACGTCCCCGACTTTGTCCATTCGAATGCATCCCTCAACTGCCCGTCCCCGTGAGCGCATCGGTTTGCGGACTGCCACCGTCGGTGTCGGAAACGTTCAAAGTCGCGTTTCGAGTGCCCGTGGCTTGTGGCGTGAAGGTCAGCGTGATGGTGCACGTGCCTCCGGCAGCTACCGAGCCGCAGGTATTGTTTTGAATCGCAAACTCCGATGCGTTCGTGCCGGTGATCGAGACAGTCTTCACGGTGATCGCTTTCGTTCCGTGGTTTGTCAAGGTGACGTCCACGGGAGAGCTGGTGACACCGACGACCTCGGTTCCGAAGTCCACCGGGGATGGCGCAAGTGTGACGTTGGTGGCAGTTCCGGAGAGGTTGACGACCTGCGGCAGGCCACAGGCACTGTCTGTGATGCTGAGTTGCGCGCTGCGCTTGCCCGCGGCCGCGGGGGTAAACTTCACGGTGATCTGGCAATTGGCTCCCACAGCCAGTGATGATCCGCAGGTATTCGAAGTAATCACAAAGTCAGACCGGTTGGCGCCGATGATGCTGACGCTGGAGATGGTGAGCGTCAGCAGCCCAGAATTGGTCAGCGTATCAGTCATGGTGGTGCTGGTGCCCACCTGCTGCATGGGAAAGGTGATGTTCGTGGGCGCGAAGGTCACCGCAGCCGCGCCGTTATAAGTCATGGTTAACGAGGTACCACCATAGGTTGGTGTCCAGCCATTCTCGACGGTGGAGAATTGGCCGCTGAACGCGCCGTAGGTCATGACTTTGAACTTGGTGCCGGCGGCCGGTTGAAAATTGTTGATCAAACAGAGAAAGAGCGATCCGTTCAGGGTGGCCGTTCCCGAGAGTTTGAGCTGATCAAATTGACTGCCCGTGCTGCCACCGACATTCAGGAGCAGAGTTCCTGCCGAACCTTGCGTGTAGGCTCCCGTTCCAGCAAGGGAAAGGATTCCAGTCGTGATGAAAGGCGATGAGGATCCGGGATCGACCAGCCCAGCTGTATTGGTGAGATTACCGGTGATCGTGCCTGCTCCGGTGAAACTGCCCAACTCTTCGTCGAAGAGCGCCCCGCTGATACTGCCTCCACTCAGATTGGTGGAACCGTTGGTTTGGGTAAAACCGCCGTTAAACGCCATAGTTTTGGCCTTTGCGGTCACGTTGCCTGTGTTGTTGAAAATGGCTCCGATATTGGTCGTGCCCGTCCCTCCCGTCTTCTCAAACGTTCCAGCATTGTTGATCACTGGCGTTGTTCCGCCATTGTTCACGATCGGCGCGTCACTCATGATGTTCCACACCGCTCCACTCTTTACGTTCAGCGTCGCTCCGTTCTGCATCCGGAATGTCAGCCCACCGGCGCTTGTCCCCATCGTAGTTGTCCCCCCGGCATTCACCGTCGCCGTGTCCAGGGTCGGAAACCCGGTGGTTAGGCTGATGCCGCCATTGGCATTCGTGATCCCGGTTCCACTCACCGTCCCATTGCTCCAACTCGTCAGCCCTGTCACCGTCAGCGTGTCCGACCCTGACAATGTGCCTCCATTCAGCGTCAGAGCCGCAACCGTGTTGGCCAGCCCCGTCGTCAGCGTCGTCGTTCCAGCGTCGGTCTCCATCCCCGAAGAGATCTTCGCCCCGCTGTTGAAGTTTGTGGTGGCGTTAAATATCGCCGTTCCGGACCCGCTGATGTTCGTTCCGGAGTTCAGCGCGAACGTACCTCCGCCAAACTCCAGCTTGGCTGCCGACCCAACGCTATAGCTTGCGGCCCCGCTGCCTCCCCCGTTCAGCGACAGCGTGCCCGCGTTTGCCGCAACCGTGACCACTCCCCCCGTGTTGTTGTTGAAAGCCGCACCCACACTGGTGATGCTCGTCCCTCCCGTCTTCTCAAATGTCCCCGCATTGTTGATCACCGGCGTCGTCCCACCGTTGTTCTGGATGCTCCCGTCGCTCACGATATTCCACACGGCTCCACTCTTTACGTTCAGCGTGGCCCCGTTCTGCATCCGGAATGAAGGTCCACCGGAGCTTGTCGCGAACGTCGTCGTGCCCGCGGCATTGACCGTCGCCGTATCCAGGGTGGGAAACCCGGTCAGCATGCTGATCCCACCGTTGGCATTGGTGATCCCGGTCCCACTCACCGTCCCATTGCTCCAACTCGTCAGCCCCGTGACCGTCAGCGTGTCCGACCCCGTCAGCGTGCCTCCATTCAGCGTCAGAGCCGCAATCGTGTTGGCCAGCCCCGTCGTCAGCGTCGTCGTTCCAGCGTCCACTTCCATTGCCGCGCTGATCTTCGCTCCGCTGTTGAAGTTCACCGTCCCGTGGAAAAGCGCGGTTCCTGCCCCACTGATCACCGTCCCGGAATTCAAGCTGAACGTGCCACCACCAAAATCCAGACTTGCACTCGAACCGATGCTATAGGTGGCTGCGCCACTTCCTCCTCCAGTCAATGACAGGGTGCCGGAATTCGTCGTCAACGTGCCGCCCGTGTTGTTGTTGAAAGCCGCACCCACACTGGTGATGCTCGTCCCTCCTGTCTTCTCAAATGTCCCTGCATTGTTGATCACCGGCGTCGTCCCACCGTTGTTCTGGATGTTCCCGTCGTTCACGATGTTCCACACGGCTCCACTCTTTACGTTCAGCGTCGCTCCGTTCTGCATACGGAATGAAGGTCCACCGGAGCTTGTCGCGAACGTCGTCGTGCCCGCGGCATTCACCGTCGCCGTATCCAGCGTGGGAAACCCGGTCGGCATGCTGATCCCACCGTTGGCATTGGTAATCCCGGTTCCACTCACCGTCCCGTTGGTCCAGCTCGTCAGCCCCGTGACCGTGAGCGTAGCTGTACCCGTCAATGTGCCGCCGTTCAGATTCAGGACGGATGCCGTACTCGTGCCACTCAGAGTGAGAGTGCCGCTGCTGATGGTCAGGGTCGTAAACGTAGCCGACCCGCTGATCGTGAGTGGTCCCGCAGTGACATTGATGGGAGCGCCCGTCGTTAACTTACTGATGGTCTGATTGGTCGAGTTCAGCCCAGGAATTGTGATGGTATTTGCGGAAAACGTACTGTCGATGCAAACACTGTCGCTCGCAACCGGGACAGTGCCGCCGCTCCAATTCGAGGCGGTTGCCCAGGAATTGTCGCCGGCGGTGCCGGTCCACTGTTTCGTGCCGGTCGCGCAACTGCCAACCGCGGCCGCACTGCAGAAAGCAATCCATGACAGCAAGACGAGCATCTTGCCTAGCGTTTTCATGTGGATTTCCCCCAAGCATCAATTGCGGACTTTGAAGATTGCGAAGACTTGGCCCGTATGGCCCGTGGGGAGGGACGGGATGAAAAGCGGCACATTGTCCCTTGAGCCTGAATTTCTGTCAAGCCTGAATTCGCCTGATTTATGGCAAAGTAGGCGTCTTTCGGGCAGTTCCGGCACCCAGAAGCCTCGCTTTCGCCCTAGCCCCCATCCTTTCCAAACTGCGCAAAGGATGGACCACCCCTCATCTCACACAGTGGCTGGGCCGCCCTGCGACGCAACGGACCCGCCTGCCCCGGCATCAGGGAATTCATGTAGGCTGCAGCAAAAACTGCTGTATTGGTGTATGGAATCGTGTCTGCGAAAATATCACCGCTCGCCCGGGTAACTAAGCTCGTAGCAAAGCGAGGTTGATTGTGTGGAGCGAGTTTCGGATACCTCTGTGGGGCCCTCTGAGAATTCTTATTGACGATGATCACGAGGCCGTTCGGAGCGCCGGCGAACGCTGCTATCTTCCTCCGAATGGATTATTAGAAGCCTGCGATCGATTAGGACGCAGTTGAGAAGACCAGATCAATTCGACCGGATTTGGTGCTGATGGATATTTCCATGCCGAGAATGGATGGAATCGCCGCAACTCGAATCATCCGGCAGGAGATGCCGGAGGCTGAAGTGATCATTAGCCAGAACGATCTGAAGCTCGCGGCGTGGCAGGCGCGGGACGTGAATGCGCAAGGCTACGTGTCGAAATCTGAGTTGGTGCAGGCCCTGGTTCCGCTGATTCGTACGCTGGCAGAGGAGAAACGGGCAGCCCTCTTAGAGAGCGAGCTCCGTTTGCAATAAGGTCACACGAGGAAAGTCTTGCACGAAGAAATTCATCGCGGCTCTAGCAACGATGGCGCGGAATTCCGCATGCCGGCTGCTAGTGTCTCGCCCGCTCCCCCCGGCCCGAACGCAACCGAGTGTTTCGCGGGCGGCGGAGAAATGGCTGCTTTAATGCGCTCAATCGACTGGTCAAGAACCCCAGTCGGTCCCACCGAGAAATGGCCGCAAAGTCTGAAGACCGCGCTGAGTATTCTGCTCACGCAAAAGACCCCCGTTTTCTTATTTTGGGGACCCGAGCACGTGCAGTTTTATAACGACGCTTACCGGCCGATCCTTGGCACGAGCAAGCACCCGACTGCGATGGGCCAGCGAGGTCGAGATTGCTGGCGTGAAATCTGGGACATTATCCAGCCCATGCTCGACGCGGTGCACCAAGGCGAATCAACCGCTGTCACCGATGGCCTTCTCGTCATTGACCGCAACGGATACTTAGAAGAGTTCTATTTCAACTACACCTATAGCCCAATTCGCGATGAGTCCGGATCGGTGGGCGGTGTGTTTTGTGTCGTCTACGACACGACGCAGCGGGTGATCGGCGAACGGCGATTGAAGACGGTGCGAGATCTTGCAGGACACGGGAATCAAGCCCGCACGGTTGAGGACGCCTGCCGCCTGGCTGCCGCAACTTTAGAAACCAATCGCCACGATGTGCCCTTTGCGTCGATTTATCTTTTTGATGAGCAACGCAAGAAAGCTGGCCTTGTGGCTTGTTCGGGAGTTGCACCAGGTACTCCGGCAAGTCCGAAAGAAGTTTCATTGACCGAAGACGCTTCCCCACTCGCCCATGCGGCTCGGCTTGGCGGTATTCAGCCCATCAATCTGATGGACATCGGATTTACCGGACTGCCGGAAAACCCATGGCCAGATCCGCCCACCTCCGGCGTGGTATTGCCCATCGTTGCGCCGGACAAATCGGTGCCTGATGGATTCGCGTTCGTCGGGATAAATCCCCGGAAGCGTCTGGATGCCGATTACGAGACATTTCTGAAGCTTGCTTTCGGACATATTGGCAGTGCGATCGCTTCGGCGCGTGCGTTTGAAGAAGAGAAGAAGCGCAACGCAGCGCTCGCCGAGTTGGATCGCGCGAAAACACTCTTCTTCAGCAATGTAAGCCACGAGTTCCGAACTCCGCTCACCCTGATGCTGGGCCCAATCGAAGACATGATGGCGGCTGACGGCGGGCTGGGCCCTGAACAGCGTGAGCGTTTGGAATTGGCGCATCGCAATTCGATGCGGCTGCTAAAGCTGGTTAATACGTTATTAGATTTCTCGCGCATCGAGGCAGGGCGGATCGAAGCTTGTTATGAGCCCACCGACTTGGCGCAATTCACCTGCGAGCTGGCCAGTGTTTTCCGCTCGGCGATTGAGCGGGCCGGACTAAGATTGATCCTCAATTGTGAGGAACTCCGCGAGCCGGTGTATGTCGATCGTGAACTGTGGGAGAAGATCGTCTTCAACCTCCTGTCGAATGCCCTGAAGTTTACCTTCAAGGGTGAGATTGAGGTCTCCTTAACCAAGGCAAACGGTGCGGCTGAGCTAGCCATACGGGATACAGGCACGGGAATTCCGGAGAAAGATTTGCCTCACCTGTTCGAGCGTTTCTACCGGGTGAAAGGCGCACAGGGACGAACGTTCGAAGGGAGCGGGATCGGACTGGCGTTCGTTCAGGAACTCGCAAAGATCCACGGCGGAACAGTGCGAGTGGAGAGCAAACAGGACAAGGGCAGCACATTTACAGTCACCATTCCCCTCGGGAAGAGTCACTTGCCAACCGATCGCATCGGGGCAACGCGGACCCTGACTTCCACCAGCACTTCTGGCGAGACGTTCTTACAGGAAGCTCTTCGATGGCTGCCGGGTGGCCAGGAGACTTCCTACGAATCGTCTTTGTTCTCTCCTTCAATTGCTGCCGAAGCCGCGGAACCCGGGCATGTTCCGCGCATTCTCCTCGCCGACGACAATGCGGACATGCGGGAATACGTACGGCGACTTCTGCAGCAGCAATACCAGGTGGTCGCGGTCGCAGATGGGCAGGCAGCGTTGGAGAGCGCCCGGGAGCTGCATCCTGACTTGATCTTGGCCGATGTCATGATGCCTCGCTTTGACGGGTTCGGATTGCTGCGCGAACTGCGCGGGGATGAGAATCTCAAAAGCATTCCGGTGATCTTGCTTTCAGCTCGGGCAGGTGAAGAGTCCCGGGTCGAGGGGTTGGAACGCGGAGCAGACGATTACCTGGTTAAGCCGTTCTCCGCCCGTGAATTGCTGGCGCGCGTCGGATCCCATCTTGCGATGGCCAAAGTGCGCCGGGAGGCCGCCGAAGCGGAACGCAAGCTCAGAGCGGCAGCGGAGTCCGAGCGGAGCCGTTTGCGCGAACTGTTTATGCAAGCGCCCGCCGCCATCGGTTTCTTAACTGGTCCCGAGCACCGCTTTACGTTCGTCAATCTCGACTACCTGAGAGTGACGGGACGCCGACGGGCCGAAGATTTCGTCGGCAAAACAGTGCGCGAGGCGTTCCCCGAACTCGAAGGACAAGGTTTATTTGAACTGCTCGATGGCGTTTATCAGACCGGCGTTCCTTATATTGGCACGGCCAGAAAAGTCATTCTCAATCGGGGTGCCGGGGGCCAGCCTGAAGACGCGTATTTCGACTTTATTTATCAGCCTATGCGCGATGCTGCCGGGCAGGTCGAAGGGATTTTGATCCACGCGAACGACGTCACGCAGCAAGTGCTGGCAAGGCAAGAGATCGAAAAACGTGAGCGGCAGTTCCGCACGTTGGCGGAGTCAATCCCTCAACTGGTATGGATGGCCGAGGCCGATGGCTACATCTTCTGGTACAACCAGCGCTGGTACGAGTACACCGGCACCACGCCTGAACAAATGGAAGGGTGGGGCTGGCAAACGGTGCATCACCCCGACGTTCTGCCGAAAGTTCTCGAGCAATGGAAGCACTCGATCGCAAACGGCGAGCCCTTCGAGATGGTGTTCCCTCTGCGCGGAGCCGATGGCGTGTTCAGGGATTTTCTAACCAGGGTCCAACCCATAAAGGATGAGAATGGGGCTGTGACCCGCTGGTTTGGCACCAACACCGACATCACGGCCCAGCGAAAAGCGGAATTGGACGTGCGCGAAAGTCAACGGCGCTTCCGAGAGATGATTGATGCTTTACCAGCGGCCATCTACACCACGGACGCCAAAGGACGACTGACTCACTTCAATCCCGCAGCCGTTGAATTTTCGGGGCGAACGCCGGAACTCGGAACGGATCAGTGGTGTGTCAGTTGGAAGCTTTACTACCCCGATGGCCGGCCCATGCCACATGATGAATGTCCAATGGCCATCGCGCTGAAGGAAGGCCGTATTGTTCAAGGAGCCCAGGCCATTGCAGAACGGCCTGACGGTACCCGCCGGTGGTTTACGCCATTTCCGACTCCTATCAGAGACGGCCAGGGGAGAATCATTGGCGGCATTAACATGCTGGTGGACATTACCGACCGCAAACAGGCAGAGGAGGCAATGGCCCACTTGGCCGCAATTGTCGCTTCCTCCGACGATGCCATTATCAGCAAAAATCTCGATGGCATCATTCAAAGCTGGAATAAGAGTGCTGAGCACATGTTCGGCTATACCGCTGAAGAGGCGATCGGACAGCACATTACGCTCATCGTTCCTGAGGATCGCCGGGATGAGGAAAACAACATTCTCGTGCGGTTACGACGTGGAGAGAAAATTGACCACTTTGAAACGGTCCGCCGTCGCAAAGACGGCAGCACGCTCGATTTGTCGCTCACCATTTCTCCAGTCAGAGACTCAGCCGGGCGGGTGACTGGCGCTTCCAACGTGGCGCGCGATATTACGCACCTGAAGCAAATCGAGCGAGCCTTGCGCGACAGCGAGGAGCGTTTCCGCGCGATGGTGGAAACTACGCCCGAATGTGTGAAGGTAGTCGCGCCCGATGGCACGTTGCAGCACATGAACTCGGCAGGCCTGGCGATGGTCGGGGCGAAGCTCGCGGAAGCGGTAATCGGGAAAAGTATCTATGACTTGATTGCTCCTGAAGACCGAGAGACGTTCAGGGCCTTCAACGAACGCATTTGCCGTGGTGACAAAGACTCGTTAGAGTTCGACATGATCGGCCTCGATGGCACGCGCCACCACATGGAAACGCATGCCGCGCCCTTACATAATCCTGATGGCCGTGTCGTGCAGCTGGCGATCACACATGACGTTACGGAGCGCAAGCGGGCGGAGCTCGCCTTATGGGAAAGCGAACAGCGCTATCGGGCAGTCACGGATGCCTCCCCGATCATGGTTTGGATGTCGGGAACCGATAAGCTTTGCTATTACTTTAACAAAGGATGGTTGGACTTCGTCGGGCGCACCCTGGAGCAGGAAGCGGGCAACGGCTGGACAGAGAATGTCCATCCCGAGGACTTTGATCGCTGCGTACAGATCTATACCAATCACTTCGATGCCCGCCAGCCGTTTGAGATGGAGTACCGTCTGCGACATCATACTGGGCAATACCGCTGGATTACTGACCACGGCACGCCACGGTATGCCCCGGATGGGACGTTTGAAGGTTATGTCGGCGGATGCCTCGATATCCACGATCAGAAACAGGCGGCAGATAAGGCGCGACAGGCGGACGTAAGCTTGCAGCTGATGAAAATGCAGGACGAGGAGCGCCGCCACATTGCGCGCGAGTTGCACGACAGCGCGGGTCAGACCTTAACGGTGCTGGGCATGAGCCTGGCGCAGCTTGCTCAAAAGAGCGGCCGGCGCGCGCCGGAAATTACGAAAGACGTTGAAAACCTTCAAGAGACGGTTCAACAGCTGCATCGTGAAATACGCACGGCCTCTTACCTGTTGCACCCCCCGCTACTGGACGAAAGTGGCCTGCATTCTGCCATCCGCTGGTACATGGACGGGCTCCGCGAACGCAGCGCCTTGGACATTCGTCTGGACATCTCGGAAGACTTTGGGAGATTGCCTCGGGATATGGAACTCGTCATCTTCCGTTTGGTGCAGGAATGCCTGACCAACATCCATCGACACTCCGGCAGCAAGATGGCTTCGATCCGAATGGCACGTGAATCGAGCCATATCACGTTAGAAATCCGTGACGAAGGGAAAGGAATTTCTCCTGAACGGTTGGCTGAGATTCGGTCGGGGCGCTCGGGAGTTGGAATCAGAGGAATGCAAGAACGGCTGCGTCAATTCGAGGGCACGATGAATATCAATTCCGGGAGTTTTGGCACACGGATATTCGTGACGATCCCAATTCCCAAAGCCACATCGCAGGCAGAACAGAGCAAAACTGAGCCCTTGCAAGCAGCTGTGTGAATCCTGCGTACCCTTGCGCAGGCGGGATTGGCACAGGTCTTATGCAAGTCGTCCGGCCCGGTCTAAAGTAAGTTATGTAGGGCATCCTACCAAAGCGTATTCGATACTAGAGACTTACTGCGGTTGTTTTCTGCCAGATAGGTCTGTGTCCAAGTGGTCCACGCGACCCTGAACTTTCGTTCGGGGCCATACTCGATTCACTGGATGGGGCGCGAACGAGAGCGAGGAGTAGGCTGATCAGGATTTTCCATAGATGAGCGAAAGGGCCCCTGCGTTCTTTCCCTTCTGCGTTCTTTTCCCCCGGAGACGCGATGACTGGACATGCCCTGCGTGTGCTGGTGGTGGACGACAATGAAAGCGTCCGCCGCACCATTTGCCGACTACTCGAGTCCCAGGCCGACATCGAGATTGCTTGCGAGGCGGTGGACGGGGCGGATGCGATCCGGAAGGCAAGGGAGCACTTGCCGGACGTTGTCCTGCTCGACATCACCATGCCAAACATGAACGGCCTGGAAGCGGCTCACGCTCTCAAACGTGAATTTCCTGCGATGCATATTGTGATTGTCAGTCAGCACGACTCCCGGGGATTTCAATGGGCCGCCTTGGCGGCCGGCGTAAGCGGATACGTGGTGAAGAGCAAAGCTGCCCATGACCTGATTCCAGAACTGCAAAAAATTCAGCGTACGCGGCGATCCGCCTAGACCAGTCATTCTGGGATGAGAGTACCGCGACTCGGTCTGCGATGAGAGAGGAACAGTGCCCCCGCGGGTCTTTGATGCCCGGGGATCCTTCGCTCCGCATGAAAACGGCTCCGCTCAGGATGACGCCGAGATGAGCGCTTCAAAATCGGATCGAGATCCACTGAGTTACAAGCAACTCACACCCCGGCGCTGCCACATGCTTCTGCTGCAAGTGCTGGATGTCAGTGTTGGTGTAGACCCGCGCCGCGGTCTGCTTGTGCGCCTTCCAATAGGAGGCGGCCTCGCCGAGGGGAACTCCATATCCCGACTGGATCGGCGACTGCGAATCGATGAATCCTCCGCTGCTTTCCTCCGCCAGGCTTGCCGGAATTTCTGGAGTTCCTTCCGCCGAGACCAGCACGACCAACGGGGGCATGGGATATCCGTAATAGATGGAGTAGAGATTAGGTCCGTTCTGGTAGAGCGGATCTAGGACGTAGGGTTGATTCTCGACGGGCTCGCCGACTTGCGGGAGTTCCGGGACGGGCGGAAGGGGCGTGTCGAGGTTGTACGTGGGCGTAGCGATGGAGCGGAGCAACGCCGCATTATTCGGAACCAGATACTGCGGGCCTGCGGAAAAATTCGTGTCTTGTGCGGAAGCAAATCCCACCACAGCGAGCAACAGAACGATTGGGCCGATGAGACGCATGGTGACCTCCAGAACCGGGTGCAGCTAATGAAATTATGGTACGAACGGCGGCAGATTGCCAGAGCCGTTAGACTCCAGTTTCGGCTTCGGACGCGGCTTTTGGCTGATGGGAGAGGGCCATGGCGGCGCGGCGTTCGCGGCGGTTGGCGAGGATGATGTAGAGCATGAAGAAGACGACTGCCAGGTTCACCAATAGCAAAGAGGAGCGGACAGCGGTGACGCCCCGGAAAAGCTCGCGGACTTCCAGCGGGAGCAGCAGCGTTCCGGAGACAAACGCCACCCACTCGGCCCAGGTGCGCTCGTTCCAGAGTCCGTAGGCTTCGGTAAAACGCAGCGCGGCATAGGCGAAAGCGATGCGGGCGGCGGCCCACAGGCGCGCGTCGGTGATGCTGTCGGCAAAGTCGAGGAAGAGCTGGGCGGAATGGCGATCGGTGCTGATGTGCAATAACGCCAAAAGGCTCTCGGCAATCAGCCAGGTGTCTTTGTGAACCAGAGCGAGGGCGCAGATCCCCATCGGGATGACGAAGATTCCCTTGAAGAATTCAAATCCCGCTACGGCGCGCAGGACCTGCCTTTGACGGCGGTGCGGGATGTTTCGAAGTGGGCGCATTACTCGTTTCGTGATTCTTGAATGCAGGGTAACACGGGGTGCCGGAGTTGGCCTGGGCACGTCGCCTGGGCGTTCTGTAGGCCGGATGGAATGCTGGGAGATCCTTCCCTCCGCCTGAAAAACGGCTCCGGTCAGGATGACACCCTCGACTGTTCAGGATCACGTCCCCCCTCTCACCCTTAATCATCTTAACGATCATCTCGCATTTTCTTACCTCAGTAACTAGAGGGGATGGCGGATACGTGTCAGGATCAGGGCGAGGTTGTGCGATGAGACGAACTACGACCGTGGTAGCAGTTGTGATCGTGCTGGGCCTGGGATGCTGGGCGCAACAGAATTCCGTGTCGCAAACCGCGCGCGAGGCATTGCTGGAGATGTTTTTCAGCAAGACGCCGGGAACATTCGCCAAGCATCTGCCGGCGGCCACGGTGGCGGCGCTGGACAAATCGGGAGCAGCGGCCAGCCTGCAGCAGTACTCGGTGATGGCGAGCCAGTTGCAGAGCCAGCAACAGAACTTGCAGACGTTCGAAACCGGATCGGTGCTGATGTCCATGCAAGATCCGAAAACCGGGCAAAAGGTCGAGATCACAGTGGAAAACGATGCGCTGCGCGGAGATCAGGATGACATCGAGCTGTCATTCCAGGTGTCCAAAGACGGTCAACCGCAAGCCAGGCCCTTCATGCCGCAGATGACTTTTTCGATGAAGCAGGAAGCGCGTATCTGGAAGCTGAATGAAATCTCGGTGACGGTTCATCTGCCGCTGGCCGATCCGGATCTATTGAAAGCCCTCACGGAAAAGATGAAGCCGCAGGTGAGCGGCGCCAGCTTTGGAACGCCGCATCAGACGGTAGTTTCGGCGGCGGGAAGCGATGCGACCGTGCTGGCGGCGATGCGGACGATACTTAACGCCGAAGTTGCTTATGCCGCCGCTTATCCCACGGTGGGGTACAGCTGCACGCTGTCGAATCTTGACGGCTTTGGCAGCGGAGAGCGCAATGAGCATCAGGCGATGCTGATTGATAGCGGGTTGGCTAGCGGCAAGCGTTATGGATTCGTGTTCACGCTGTCGGGCTGCGGCGGAACTCCGGCGACGACGTTTCATCTCACTGCCGCGCCCAACACAAATACGTTTGGACGCAAAGCGTTTTGTGCGGATCAGTCGGGGGTGATTCGGTCGTCGGACGACGGGAATCCGGCGACGTGCCTCGCCAGCGGAACTCCGGTGCAATAGCCTCCAGCTAGTGGGTGACGGCCCATGCCAGGCCATCGGGCTCCTGGCCGACATCGATGTGCCCGGTGACTTCCAGCGATTTGAGATCGATCACGGCAACGTAATTGTCGGGTGTGCAGGCGACGAACACACGCGAGCCATCGGGTTGCATCTGGATTCCGGCGGCGCCGTGTCCGACTGCAATGCGCTTGATTTCTTTGCGGGTGGCGGCATCCACAACGGCCACCGAACCCATACGCAGGCCAGAGACAAAAACTTTTCGGCCGTCAGGAGTAAATTTCAGGCGGTTCGCGCTTCCTACGTTGGCGGAAAGAGTGTCGACGACTCTCTTGCCGGCAACATCGATGACTGAGATAGTGCCGTCCTGCGCGTTGGCTACCCAGATTTCTTTTCCATCCGGAGAGACATCGAATCCCTCAGAGCCGTTGCCGACTTTCACGACTGTCTCGTCCCAATCGCCGCCGGGAGGGCCCATGGGGCGGACGGGCCCGGGACCTGGAGGGGCGCCGGGCGGCGGGCCTCCAGCGCGAGCGGCAGTTTTCTCGATGATGCTCACGCTACCGGAACTGACGTTGGTGGTGATGATGCGCTTGAGGTCTCCGGAGACGACGATCATGTGAGTTCGATTCTGGCCCGTGCCCAAAATCCAATCCACTTTTTTGGAAACTGGATCGTAGCTGCCGATCGCCTTGGCGGCCTCGGCGGTGAACCAGGCCTTGCCACCCACGAAGTCCAGACCGTGAGGACCGCGCAAAGGGCCGAGATCGATGGCGGGAAGCGGTTTCTGGCCCGTCAGGTCGATCACCGCCAGTGTGTTGTAGGCTCCGCCGCCGTAGTTGGAGACGTAGGCAGTTTTGCCGTCACTGGAGGCGATGACTTCGTGCGGGTCCTCGCCGACCGGCACTTTCGAGAGCACCTTCAGGCTGGCGGGATCGACGATGGAGAGCGTGTGATCATGCTTGCTCAGCGCTAACAGGGTTTCTTTAGGAGCTTGTGCACTCGCGATCCAGGGGACGAGCAAACCTAAGAGAGCGATGCGAGCCTTAGCTTCGATAGTCATGCCCGAAAGCTTACCTCATCGTTTTGAAGGCGAGAAGAGACTCGACGTTTTCCGCATGGTGGCCTGCGGAGGTGAATTCCTCGACGACCGGTTAAAAGCATGAAACCGCTGAGGTCGCGGAGAAAGGCCGCTGAGGACGCTGAGAGAACGGAGTCTTCAATCCAGTTGGCGTTTTTAATCTACTTGGCGGCTTTCTGGCGGATGGCGGCTCGGAGTTCTGCCACGATTTCCTGAGAGGCTTTTACGGCAGCGGCGTGCTGGTTCACGTTGAAGGAAATCGCGCCCACCCGGGCGTGACCGCCACCGCCGTAGCGTTCGCAGATGCGGGCCAGGTTCACTTCCGGCGGCTGCGGCGCCCAGGGGTTTGATCCCACAGAAACCTTCACGCGAAAACTGCTCTTGCTGAGGCCCACGCTGTAGACCGACTCCGGATGCAGGTAATACGGAATGAACTTGTTGTAGCCTTCGAGATCGTGATCGGTCACATCGAAAAAAATCGTGGCGTCCTTGCACTCGGTGCGCTCTTTCAAGATTCCGATGGATAGTTCGTGGCGGCGGAGCAGAGGCGGCAGAAGCGGCGCGACGAAGGGCTCTTCGAGAATTTCTGCCAACGACTTCGTCGCCAGCAGCGGAATTAAATTGGGGACAAAGCCGTGGTCGGGCGCCGACTCGATGACCATCGTCAGTTTCATGGCGGGCGCTTCCATCTCGACGGCGGTCTTGGCGTCGGGGTAGAGCGCGCCGTCGATCACGTCCGTCCAGTGCACCAGATCAGCGACCGGGGTGGGATCGAAGCCGAACCGTTGCTGGGCAATCATGGCGATGAAACTGGTGCAGGATTTGAAATCGGGATCGTAGAACTTGCGGTTGCTCTGGTCCTGCTCGAAGTGCTCAGCATCGTCCGGGGTCAAAAAGGCGCTCTCGTGGTGATCGAACCACCAGGTGATGTTGGGCGAAGGGGAATACTTGAAATCGACAATGGCATTCTCGTCGCCGTCAAATTGGTTCTCATCGAATAACGCTCCGGCGCGATGAACGAGGCCGGTGAACTCAAAGTCGGCGTCGCCGCGAATGCGCTCGCGATAGAACCGGGAAAACAACGCGGCAGAGGAAGCCCCGTCGAAACATTTGTCATGGTAGAAAACGCGAACTCGCAATGAATTCCCCATTCCTCGAACAAATTCCCGCACCGAGGCGCGCAGTTCTGGACGCGGACCCCGGTCGCGGTTAAAAGCTAATAGGATTGACAGCTTGGAGGCAGAAAGTCAAGCGCACCAAGTGGGATGTGTGGCCCGAAGATGACTTCTACATCGCGTTGGCTTGCTTCTCCGCCATATCTCCGATGGTGGGCAACTTGAACATCTGGCCCTGATTGGCTTTGATGAGGAGAACGATCCAGATGATGAAGCCCGCGAGCCCGATCAGAGGCCATATCAGAAAGCTCAGCCAGCCGAGGAGTGGAATGTGGGCAACAACGCTGAGGGCCATCCACAGGACCCACCAGGCGATGGTGAAAAAGATGCACTGCCAGGCATGAAAACGGATGAAGCGATTGCGGTTATAGGGCGCTATGACGAGAAAGATGATCGCGGGAATGATCGTGATGTAGGCAAGCATGCCGGCAACATTGTCGGTCATTCCCTGCGCGGGAGCGGCGGCGACCGGAGGAACGGAAGCAGCGCGACTGGCGCAGGCGGCACAAGTGACGCCGTCGGCGATCTGGGCACCGCACATATTGCAGTAAGGCATGATGGGTCCTCCTAAACAGACCCGCTGGTTAGGCTGCGACAATTCCTTGCCAACCGCGTCGGCGGCAAGGTAACAAAACGGGAGGAGCAAAGCAATGATGTTTGCAGGGGCGCAGTCTTACGCCACGTCGGAATAGCGCTCGGCAAGGTCTCCAATCCAGGCCAGCTTGAAGTTTTCGCCCTGCAGCGCTTTCACGACCAGAACCAGCCATACAAAGATGGCGGCCAGCCCCGCGGTCACGTCCACTAACAACACGAGCAGGGGACCGAGTACAGGAACGATGAACAGAAGCATGCCGAGCAGCTTGAGCAGCAGGCCCAGCAAGATCAGTGAGCCGGTGAGCAACAGGCACTGCACCGAATGGAAGCGCACGAAGCCGCTTTTCTTGTAAGGATCGAGCAGAAGAAAAACGAGCGCGGGCAGAAACGTGAAGTACGCGATCGCGCCAGCCACGTTTTCTGAGAGCCCACCGACCTTGCCTTGGGCGCGCAGCGCGGAATGCATGGAGCGGCCGCATCCCGGACAGAATGCCGCAGTTGCCGGCATCTGAGCGGCGCAATGAGGACAAGATCGCAGCTCCTGCTCGGTCTGATCCACTGCGGGCAACATACCAAAATAGCCTGTGGGCGACAAATGTGCCGAACCAATCTAGCGCATTGACGCAGTGCCCTGTGAATAGTATGTTTCCTGCAAAATTCGACTGCGGCAACCGTAGGCCGTAGTGGAGGCTCGGATGAGCGGGTTCTGCCCGGCTTGCGGTAACAGCATGGCGCCAGGGGATAAGTTCTGCCCGGTTTGCGGGAGGCAAGGCTCCGGCGCCGCAGCCACCACTATGCCGGCGATCGGCCCGGCCGAGACCAGCCCGAAGGCCGTGATCAGCCTGATCTGCGGTCTCTTGTTCTTCATTCCCCTAGCCTTTCTTGCCGCCATCATCTTCGGGCATCTGGCGCTTTCGGAAATCAAGAAGAGCGCGGGGCGACTCAAAGGCGAAGGCATGGCCATCGCGGGGCTGGTTCTCGGATACCTGTGGATTGCGGGCATTCCCATGATCCTGATCGTAGCCGCGATCGCCATTCCAAATCTGCTGCGGGCGCGCATGGCGGCCAATGAAAGCTCGGCGGTGGCGGAAGTTCGGACCATCGTGGCCGCCGAAGTTGGCTACGCGGCAAACCGGCCGGAGGAAGGGTTCACTTGCTCGTTATCTGCCCTCGAGAAGGCTGGATTGATTTCGTCGCCGCTAGAGAACGGTCAGAAAAATGGATACGCCTTCGAGCTGACAAACTGCACTCCGGCTGATGGGGGCGGAGCGAACACGAGGTATCAGAACGTGGCGTATCCCATTCGTCTGAACCAGACCGGCAAACGGGCGTTCTGCTCCGACAACTCCGGTGAGATAAAAGTCGATGCCGGCGGTTCGGCGGAAAAGTGCCTGCAGGACGGCGAAGCATTGCGGTGACAATCCCTATTCCCCAACAAGGAGCAAGAACATGTTTTGTCCTCAATGCGGCGCTAGTAACGCGGACAACGCAGCCGTGTGCACCCAGTGCGGCAGGAGATTGCAGGCGGTCGCAGCGACTTCGCTTCCGGTCACGGGAGTCGTGATTCCTCCCGGCACGACGGTGCCGAACTATCTGGTGTTCGCGATTTTGACCACCGTCCTATGTTGCCTGCCGGCGGGCATTCCCGCGATCGTGTATGCCGCGCAGGTGAATGGCAAATTGCAACAAGGAGATTTGGCGGGTGCGCAGGCTGCGTCCAATAACGCGAAGCTGTGGTGCTGGATTTCTTTCGGCATCGGGCTGGCCGTGTCGCTGTGCACCGGCCTCGTCATGATGATGGGAGTGCTGCGAGGAATGCGCCATTGATGCCGGAGAGGATGAAAATATTGTCGAGCCGCTCGATGGCCGTTGCGGGCTTGTTGCTGGGAGCGATGGGAGCGGTGCTGCTGCGAGTGTACGATCCCGCGAAGTCCGTCATTTTCCCTCCGTGCCCGCTACACTATCTGACCGGACTCTATTGTCCCGGATGCGGCTCGTTGCGGGCGATTCACCAATTGCTGCAAGGGAACATAAGAGAGGCATGGGCGATGAATCCACTGACTTGTCTGCTGCTGCCCTTTCTTATTTATGGTCTGGCGTCGGAGGCGCTCCTCTGGCTTCGGGGACGCAGGATGCCGGAAGTATTCCTGTCCGCGACTGCCATCCGCGCGCTCTGCGCAGTTATCGTTCTGTTCGGAGTTCTGCGGAATCTTCCCATTCATCCCTTCGAATTGCTGGCGCCGGGTGCGATGCTGCGCTAAGATTTCCGCGTGAAATGACGAGGGTCGCGATGGCTTCGTTCTGCCTGGGCTGCGGCAACAGCATCTCTGAGGACGAACGGTCCTGTCCGATCTGCGGACGGGATGCGGCGGCATCCGGGCCTCGCGTCGACCCCGGCGTGGCCTTCGGCCTGGCGCCCGAAACCAGCGGCAAAGCCATTGTCAGCCTGGTCTGCGGACTGCTTTTCATCCTTCTTCCACTGTCGGTGATCGCGGTCGTTTTCGGGCACCTGTCGCTCTCCGAAATTCGCAGAAGCGGCGGGCAGCTGACCGGCAGAGGGTGGCCATCACGGGACTCATATTCGGATATGTGGGAGTCGTGTTGCTCGCCGGTTTTATGGGGTTGGGATTTTATGGCATGCGTATGGCCGGGAAGATGGGCACGAACGCTTTGATCGAGAATAACGAAAAATCAGTGGTGTCGTCGGTGCGCTCCCTGAATACGGCGGAGATCGCCTACGCGCAGGCGCACCACGCGGCGGGATATACGTGTTCCTTGACGGAATTGTCAGGGGCGTGGGGGATCAGTGCAGAACTGGCTCGAGGCAGGAAGGATGGATACGTCTTTGCACTACAGGATTGCACGGCGGCCAAGGACGCTGGCCCCATCGTGAAGTACCGGCTGGTGGCCTATCCAACCGTTGCCGGCAAAACCGGAACGCCGGCCTATTGTTCCGATGAATCGGACATCATACGAGTGGCCGGAAGTGGATCCGCTGACGAATGCCTGAGAGCGGGAATAACGCTGTCGGAGAGAGAACTGAGCCATGTGAAAAGGCGGTAGCAGGCCTCACCGCTGAACTCCTGCTGTGCATGCGAAGGCTTCAGGTAGTGCGCGGGGCGGCGTCCCTCTTGCGACAGTCTTCGCAAATTCCATAAATCTGAAAGGTGTGGCGGGTGGTCAGGTAGCGATACTTGTGGCCGATCTCCTGCTCGAGGCGGCTGACTTCGGGCGAGAAGAATTCAACCGAGCCGCCACATTGCGTGCAGACCATGTGATGATGGCTGCGGCGGTTGTATTGATGTTCGTAACGGGCAATGCCGTCGTGGAAGGCGACTTCGCTGGCCAGGCCGCATTCGGCGAGCAGTTTGAGAGTGCGGTAAACGGTGGTGTATCCGATGCGCGCGTCTTTCTTTTGCACCAGGCGGTGGAGCTCGTCGGTGGAAAGGTGGTCGCGGGTTTCAAGAAAGGTGTGCAGGATGACGTCGCGCTGCGCGGTATGCTTCAGGCCGACGCCCTTGAGATGACGATGCAGAATGCCCTGGGCCTCGCGGACCATCTGGCGGGAGATTGTGGGCTGGTCATCGATGCGCTTGTGCAGCATGGCGGATAACGAGTCAGGATATCACCGGGGGATATTGAAAATGAAATTCATTTTCAGCGGCGGAGGACGCCGCTGACGTGGGCTACAATCAAAGATTCCCATGAGTACTGCCGCTGAAATCAGGATTCCTGCCGCACGCCGCTTCCCTGTTGTCCGCATTGCTGTATGGCTGGTGCTGGCGCTGCTCGCGCTTTTTGCCGGGCTCGCCGCGTATGCCTTTTACTTGGCGCATGCCGCTCTTCCCCAGTTGGACGGGAGCTTGCAGGTGAGCGGCCTGAGGGCGCCGGTCACGGTGACGCGAGACAGCCACGGATTTCCCACCATTGAGGCCGCATCGCTGGAAGACCTGTTCTTCGGGCAGGGGTACGTGACGGCGCAGGACCGGATGTGGCAGATGGACATCATGCGCCGCTTCGGCAGCGGAGAGCTTTCAGAAATTCTCGGGCCGGGCACGGTCAGAGTCGATCGCGAGCAGAGAATTCTGGGATTGAAGGTCGCGGCGAGGAAATCGCTGGAGATGGCCAGTCCGCGCGATCACGGCTTTTTCGAAGCTTATGCGCGCGGCGTGAATGCGTATATCGCGGAACATGGGAAGCATCTGCCGATTGAGTTCCGCATTCTGGGCTACGCTCCCAAAGCCTGGACACCGGAAGATTCGGTGGTCGTCGCCAACGTGATGGTGAAGAACTTGAACTACCACTATTTTTTCGACGCGCTGTCGCGAGAGAAGATCCTGGCCAAGCTCGGGCCGGAGCTGACCGCCGATTTATACGTGAACCGCTCGTGGCACGACCGTCCCCCGACCGTGATGCGGGAAGACATCAACGCGCCGGACGATAACTCCGGCGATGACAACCAGGATGACGACGAAGATTCTCCAGACAACGCAGTCACCCAAAACAAATTCCCGGTCGGCGCACCACAAGCGCTGCCGGACGAAATTCCGGTCAACGGATCGAATGACTGGGTAGTTTCCGGAGCGCACACGGTGACCGGAAAGCCGCTGCTCTCGAATGACATGCACCTCGGGCATCAGATGCCGAACCTGTGGTATGTAGCGCATCTGCGCTCGGGGTCGCTTGATGCCGGCGGCATCACGCTGCCCGGGTTGCCGTATGTGCTCGTGGGCCACAACCAGCGCATCGCGTGGGGATTCACCAACGTCGGCCCGACCGTCACCGACGTCTACGTTGAAAATTTCAACGCGCAGGGCGCATATCAAACGCCGACGGGATGGGTGCAGCCGGAGCAGCGCTCGGAGATCATTCACGTCAAGGGACAGCCGGACGTGACCGTGAACGTGAAGATCACCCGGCACGGCCCCATCATCACCGACCTGGTTCCGGGCGAAACCCGGCCGCTGGCGCTGCGCTGGACTCTCTATGACGGCCTGCGCATTCCTTTTTACGATGTGGACGCGGCGCAGAACTGGGAAGAATTCAAGAAGGCCTTCTCGCAACTGGATGCGCCCGGCCAGAACGTCGTCTATGCCGACGTGGACGGCAATATTGGGTATCACGCGACGGGCAAGGTTCCGGTCCGCGCGGCGGGCGATGGCAGCCTGCCCGTGAGCGGCGCGGATAATGCCCACGAGTGGACGTCGTACATCCCGTTCGACAAGCTTCCGAATATTTACAATCCGCCGTCGGGAATCATCGCCACGGCGAATGGCAGAATCACGCCGGACAAATATCCGAATTCGATCAGCATGGAGTGGGAGGCGCCGTGGCGCACGGCGCGAATTTATCACGTGCTGGAATCGGGACGGCAGTTCTCGGCGTCGGATATGCTGGCGCTGCAAAATGACGTTCAGTCGGAACCCGTACAGTTCGCAGCGGAGCGCCTGGTGTATGCGGTGGATCACGCTTCGAAACCGTCGGCACGGGCGAAGCAAGCGGCGGATTTGATGCGTAGCTGGGATGGCCGCATGCTGGCCTCGTCGGCGGCGCCGACCATTGCGGAAAACGCGATCCGCGAATTACGGCGCCTGCTGCTCGAACCGAAACTGGGGGCAGCTCCGCCGGAACATCCCAGGAGTTCCGACTCTGAGTTGTACGAGGACGATGCGACTGCGACGGTGAACTGGAAAACTTATTCGTGGCTGCAGCGTTCGGTTTGGCTGGAAAACATTCTGCTGCACCGGCCCAAGCGCTGGCTGCCGGAAAGATATCCGAACTATGACGACCTGTTGACGGCGGCGGTGGAAGCTGCGGTGAACGATCCTCTGGCGCCAAAGGATCTGGCATCCTGGCGGTGGGGCCGGGTGAACGCGGTGGAAATCCAGCATCCGATCCTGGGCAAGATTCCGATCGTCAGCCACTGGTCGGGCCCCGGAGTTCAGGAGCAATCGGGCAGCGGATACAGCGTGAAAGCCGTCACGCGAAGTCACGGGCCCTCGGAGCGGTTCACGGCGAACCTTGCGGATCTGGACCAGTCCACCTTGAACCTTGTGACCGGAGAAGCTGGAAATTTCCTGAGCCCGTACTATATGGACCAATGGAAAGCCTGGTACGAAGGAACGACGTTTCCATTTCCATTCAGCGCGCAGGCCGTGCAAGCGGCGAAGGCGCACAGGTTAGTGCTGGAGCCGGGGAAGTAAGGATCGTATCCTCGATTCCGCGATTCGATCTGACTCAGCGTAGACGTAAGGCGATCCGAAGGCCTGTGCATTTTCCTTCATCTGTCGGTAGCAAGTTAAAATGTCCGGTTTTTGTAGCAAGTGAAATGTCCGGTTTCAAAGTTGTGCCCTCGCCGTTCGGATGGGGTTGATTTTGGGGATGGGGTTGCAGGGGAAGGGGGCCGTTCCCC